>Ga0126342_10019681_pt1 | contig 11437 bp, 13 predicted proteins | sample Cyp1metagenome_FD_92528 | JGI IMG/M metagenome (GOLD analysis project Ga0126342, IMG submission 92528) | Coral microbial communities from Lord Howe Island, Old Settlement Bay, Australia - Cyphastrea 1 metagenome | ecosystem: Host-associated > Invertebrates > Cnidaria > Coral ... | reverse complement strand
TTGGATATGGAAATCGGAAAGATGAGAAAGACATCATGACAACATGAGGAAACATGGAATTAACATGTATAAACATGTATAAACATAAGTAGGACCGTAGGAAAGGTGAGTCTTTGCTTCTGAAACCCAGGAACCACCAGACATGGGCAACCGCCATGGATTTTTTCTCCAACAAACATGTTTTGGTGACTGCAAACAATTCAAGAGCATTAATCAACCACATAACATCTCATAAGTATGTTTAAGTCTGGTTTGTGAACTTTGACATAGCTTGTCAGACTTCCTGAACAACCATACAAGGATGACAACATTTCACCATGGTCATGAGAATCACAGAAACCACATGTGTTGACTTCAGTGAAATGTAACAATGCATTCTTGTTGGATCTTTTCGTTCTAGATGATGGGATGGTTGATGTATTTGTTGCTGCCCTGTGCTGTCATTTGGATTCCGCACGCAGATCTCCATGAATTCACTCGCAGCAAAGCCTGGTTTCGTTGCGACAACCGACCCAGCGGTCGCCGGGTTTCGCCGGGTGAGTTTCCGAAGTCGTCGGAGACGTAAAAGCTGCGAGGAGTAAAAGAGCTGCTCGTGGATCAACGGTGCGTGAAAATGGTGGATGTATCCCACACAAAATGGCCATTGAAACCATGGGGAAAATGATGGAACATTTTCGTAAGCAGTTAGACTAGTCACAATATATATAATTATATATATATATATACTATAACATATCACCATATCATCATATCATAACAGATTATCACAGATTACAACAGATATAGTTCACTGGTGAAGTTCTGTTTTTTTTTAATCGCCAGAGTGAGACAACTACAGTGCCCCAATTGACAAGCACATCTTTTTTTGGGGCCGACCGGGCCCACCAATTGCAAAGAAGTACAGACAAAATCTGGGCAAACATGAAACAATCCTTTCATGGTTATCCATCAACGTTCATCTCATCATATTGATGAAATTTATATATATATATATATATCAACGGTTTTTAACGAGATATCCAAGGCTGACAAAGATAGTTACGTAGCTCACCCATGTTCTGACCGGATGTTCTTGGGATGGATCGCTACCAACCGCCAAGCACGTAGCACGTTTTTAGCCAATATCCATCAATATCCCATATAGGTTTTGCGCTCATCCTCATTGTCTTTTATTTTCAGTGAATTCCCTAGTTATTTGGTAACATAATAACAACAGGTGTTCCTAGGTTCAAAGTCTAAGACAACAACTATCCACTATGGAATGCTGGTGGTAAACCGCTGTCAGAAGATATCTCAGTGTGTAAAGTCAGACTGTAGCGTCAATATGCCAGTTGAGACGGTGGATAAGCGGCAGAGGAAATGTTATCTTATTTGTTTTCTCAGTCAATAGTCAATATGTTTGTCAACTAGACAGCATTCTGTGTCCCATTTATTTTTTTCCACAGATTCTCCATGTTTCCCTAGGATTTTCCATAGATGTTCCACTTTAAGGTAAATGTGTTCATAGATTTTCTTTACAAAAACATAGAATTCACCCATGGACAATGGCCCATAGAAATAGATGGTTTACCTGGGTTTACCTATTAAAAATGGGTAGATTTTCCATGGCAAACTGTTAGTCAAAACCAGATGGTAAATCTTACAAAGATAGCCAACTTCTCCATGGATCGCCAGGTCCAAGCTTTGCGGCATACCCCTTCGCAGGGGATCCCACGCAGCTGCCGCCCTTGAAACAAGGTGCCGTTTTTATTACCATCTGGTTATGACATTCACAGTTTGCCATGGAAAATCCACCCATTTTTAATAGCTAAACCCAGGTAAACCATCTATTTCGATTAGGGCCATCTATACCATGGCGAATTGTTAAATAACCAGAGGGTAAATCAGTTGGCTAATGTTGAAATGTTGAAAAATGAATTGCTGAATTGTTATCGTTTTTAATGTTACCACATTATTATTGTTCTTAGAATCATTATCATGACGACTATATATATATATATAGAATAGATAATCTATGACATGATAGAATATTATGATACGATATGACCATTAATTAAGGTATACGTGTACATACATGCAATTATAGTTTTGTTCCACCTTAGATGAGCGTTTTCCTTCCATTCAGCACTGATGCCTTAGCAACCTGCCATAATAGCAGTGTGCCATGACTCGAAGTGCGAAGAAACCGCGCCTCTGGTTCGTAATTCTGACTTTGCTGACCTTGGTGTGCTTGGGCTCCCACGGATTTTGTGAAGCATGCGACCTCACATCGACGAGGGGCCGTCAGGCTCGCCGCTGCAGGTGAAACGTGGTGGTGTCAAGGTGGTGGCATAAATGGGAAGCTGAAAGACTGTTTCGAAGAGAACATGCAAGCGGATGGCGTGCCCTTACCTGTGAGGGAGCTGGGTATTGACCCACCCCTCAAGCTGTATCAACTCCGGTTTTATGTCAGGGAATGCGACTTGGATGGATTTGCGACAAGCCTCACCAAAAGAATGCAGCGACCAACGGTCGCATACATCACAGCGGCTTCCCATTCTGGTAAGTCGGCATCGGCGGTGGTGGGTTTCCTGCGTTTTAGAGAGCTAGACTTTGGGGATGATGCACGGTTGAATTTTACACATTATTTATACATGCCATTCGCCAACAACAGTGGTAATTATCATGATTATGTTGATGAAGAGCAACTGGTGAGTGGATGCCGAAAATCATCCAAGCTGCGTGTTCGGCTTTACATGAGGGTTTGCTTCAGAGCACAAACCTTTGACAGGGACTATGTCTATGTTGACGAGTGGCACTTGCCGAATGCCACACCAACCTTCATAACTTCGCAGAATCTGCTTGAGAAGGACGTCTCCACCTTCATGCGACGCAGTCCAAAGGGCGTGCTTTTGGTGCACGTGGATGAGCACAGGCCTATGTGTCCAGACCCAGACCTCCGGAGAGGTTCCATGAGAGTACTTGCAGAGCTTGCTGTGGTCCAGGCCTTGGCAACCTACACTGACATTCCACCCCTGCCCAAGCAGAAGTCGTCAGAAACTTTCCGACGACCGATCGCATGTTTGCTTCCAGATGTGGGGACAATCATGAAGGAGCGCCTATCCATGGACGACATCGACATGGACAATGCGGCAAATCTGCTTCGTGTGGCAACATTGCGTGCGACACTTGGACTTGCCTTGTAGAAGCTCCTCCTTGCCGGCTTGCACTTTCCATCTAGTGAGCTAGACCGGTTGTTGGACAAGATGAACAAGACTTTGGTGAATGCCGGTGACGATGTCAAGGCAAGGCTTGAGAAGTGCATCGCCCATTGCAACCGAATGTGGATGGATGACAGAGCACGGCAGAGGAAGAGCCTAATAGACCTGCTTTGCAGAATTGAAGAGGATGATGACAGGGTGCAAGAGAAACGTTTTTCACAGGTGGTAGCACTGGGCGATATTCTCACGGCACCGCTGGAGGTTCTACTTCGTGACAAATGACAAAGACGATGACTTACTTAGTCTTGCCAACATGCTACATTGTTCCTGTCAAGGGGTCTTCAAACGAGCATTGAAAACGAACCCCAGAGCAGCTGTAACAGCTGGGAAGATCTTGGAATCCGCTTATCTTTGTGTTGGCTTGCAGGTCGTGCAAGTTCAGCTGGCTTGAATTTGATGGGCTGATGGTTTGATTCCAGTGCCAAGACATCCAGCCCGGCTACATCTTTCAGAAGAACAGCAAGATGCTCGACTCTGCCAAAGTCGCAGAGATGCAGAACGCCACTTTCTATTACGCCGAGGGGAACCATCCGTGTGCCGATCTTTTCTTTAAGGATGACACTGGTGCTTTGTACCTGGTTGACGTGGGTGGCACTGGCAACATGTCGAAGGCGCTGAACAAGGTGCAGAAAATGAGTGATGTTCTCGTCAAGGAAGGTTTGCGTGAGGAATTGCAAGTGAGTAAATTAACAGGTGTCGTCCTGCTACCAAACATTGCGAGTATCAGCCTGGAAAATGAAGGAATCATCTCAGAAGCCATCACCGTCACAGGGGCAAGAGCCAGAGAGCTGCTTGGTGGTCTCGTCCAACTGCTTGCTTGGCTGCCAGCCGTTTGAAGCCCGAAGCTGGCGAAGCTAACCAGAGTGAGGCAAGGAAGCAGCGCCAGTGAAAAGGAAGCAGTGCAATCCGCTACAACCAAACATTTCGCGATAAAACATGATAAAACATGTGTCACTGCTGTCTTTGACGTGAACCATTCTGGGAACCCTTTTGGACTACTGATGACACATGATGACTGCAGTTTCCTCTAGGCAAAAAGGTCCCCATTTCTTTGGATGGCCTGAAACTTTATGTGCTTCTTCTTTGGGTCATTAAGAAAAACGATATTCATATGCAATCGATTGGTTCACGGGTGCGTATAAACTATGGCCGGTAAACAATGATTTTCAAAACATGTATATATACATACATATATATACATATCTAATATGTGGAATCCTGTAGAGTTTTCATTGCCCCAAGGCATGTATGTATATATATATATTGTGGATTCCTGTAGAGTTTTCATTGCACCAAACCAATGAATGTCATATATTTATATCTAAAATCTTGAATTGTTTGTTGCTTAATATAAATGGTTACAGGTTAAAATCTAAGATCCAGGAGTACTCGTACTACATTTCACAGGTCTGGTGTTCAGGACGTACTCGTGCAACTAAGGTAGATCTCAGATCCTGTTTTTGTTTGAAGTTTTCTGCTCCTGAATTTTGATCCCTTTTGATGGCTTGGCTCTGGAACATGCTGCAATAAAATATTTTTGTAGCAAGGATCCTGACGACGGTAACTGAACTCCAAAGTTTGGATACCAAAATTCTATAAAATTCTGACCCCGGTCCTGGTGAAGTGTTGGAGACATGAACTTTGGCACCATGGGACCAATGATTTCAGAGGATCTTTAGTCTAGAATTAGACCATCTCATTCCATGATGTTTTCACCATATCTTGGGTCATCCCTCATGTTTGCAGCCTCCTTGCAGGTCGCTGGAAGAGCATGGCTGGCAAAGCGGCCTTGGGTTTCTGTGCCCTGCCGGGACCTGCCGATCCGCAGGGCTGGGCCCTTTGGTCGCAGTGGTGGGGCTGGGATTAAGACACCTGGAGGGGAAAAATGGGGATTGAAAATTGGATCCTTGCAACTTGTTAAACCATGTTAAATTATTAAATTGTCCCCATAAACGTGGTTTATCTTGGTTTTTTGTTCATGAAATCCTAGGGGTGAACTTGGGGTGACCCAAAATTCGGCCGCTTGGTATTTGCCGGCTGGAGACGATGAGACCAATACCCGAATGTCACATTGGAATTCGCTGTCCCGGTTGATCTGACAGATGGGCTCCCAATGGTCCATCTCGACACACAATTCCACAACCCCAAAACGATGATTTGGACAACTATTTCCCGAAAGAAATCGAGAGGAAAATCAGGTCGTTCAGCAGTTTCTTCGGGTTTTAGGTTGGTTTGAGCAGCCGCAGGTTTGCATGTTGGACATGATGCTCAACAGTGCCTTGTGAAAAAAACCAAGCGCTGGCCAGGGGGATGATGGCGGATTGACAGCGATCAATGGGACATGCTGAGTGAATCCTCAAGTCATCTCCCGGGAAGGACGGGGGTTCCGTTCCATCGTAAATCCAGGAGTTCCGGATCTACAGTACCTGGTACGCATGGCGTGGCTGGAAAATCCACCATTTTTGTGGATGATTTTACCATTTAAACTTCCATCTATAGGGGATTTTCATGGATTTTCCAGCCACTTTTGATTACCAGACACCCCAAGGGGTGCCATAAGTTAGTCTCCATTGAGCTATTTGATATCCAGGCTGCATGCAACTAGACCCATAATACGTAGTTGGGTCAGATTTGTGGTGCACCAACAAATTCTTACTTATTTGAGAAGATGGTGAACAAATCCTCATTGAAATATTGCATACAACCCATACTCTCTGGTAATTTATCACGGGAATGGAAAGTCACGTTGTGTTTTTTTTAATCTTTTCCAGGGATCTATCATTCATCAATCGGTCATTTTTCATACAGTCATTTTTCGTAGCTATGCTAAATTGACAAAAGGGGAAACTATTGTAACAACTATTCGGAAAAAGTAAGCATTTTGATGTAATCTCTTCTGGATTTCTGGATCTTGAACCTGTTTGGGCTTCTAAGAAAATCCTGAGTATCTCAAGCTGATATGCTGATATAATCATCAAAGCATAGTCACTTAATTTTCAAGTTAAGACAATTATAGATAATCATATATTGTTACATTTCTAGTATCAACAGTACTATTTACACATAATATTTACTAAGTATAGTTAGCAATCATAATAATTCAAATACTAAAATTCTATGAGCTATACATTTACCAATGATAGTTGCCACTATTTTTTGTATCTTATTAAGCATGATTAATACTACTGTGTTTTTTTATCCCATTAGTTAGTGAATATTCACTCTTGTTAATATCAATCATCAACTAATAACTAATAACATCATATTAAGTTCACTAATAACCGCGTTCATAACATCATATTCAGTGCAATTTAGATCAATTTAGTGTATTCACAAATAACATTCACTAATACCCTTTGGTTATTTAACATAGCCATGGAAAATGGCCCATTTATAGACGGTTTACCTATTCATAGCATGGTGATTTTCCATGGCTATGTTAGTTTACCAGAGGGCATATTCCATCAATCACCACTACTAACCAGTACTGACATTCATTAACCATTATTAACCATTATTAACCATTATTAACCATTATTAACCAGTATTAAGTGATAGTAACATCACTGCGTCCTGCTGGTCGGCCCCTTGTCGAAAAAAACAAAAAGGTCCCAGCGGTCGACCACCGGTGCTGGTGGGTGGGCTGCCGGTGACGGACCACGCCTTCGTGGATGGACAGCTGGAGGTGAGAAACTCGGAAAAATGCGGGGTTTCGCCGTGGTAAAAAAACCATGCTTAACCATGGTTTTAAAATGGTTTTAACCATGGTTTTAAGATTGTTTTAACCATGGTTTTACCAAGGTTTATCTATGGTTAGCCATGTTTTTAGCATGGAAAAACTTACGGTTACCGTATGGTTTGATGTTGGATGTTGAATAAGTTTAAACCCAGAAGAAAAGGATGTCGCAATGGTGACATCGGCATTTTTGTCATCAAAAGATTAACATGTTGACCATCAAAAAATAGTGATCTACACAACCAAAGATGGACTCAAACTCAAATTAGGGATTGAACCTTGAAAAAATGGCCGGATTTTGCACCCATCAGCTTTCACCGGCAGCAAGTGGGCATTCCTCCCGTTGATGTTTCGATTGGAACGACGCACCAGAAATGATGGTGCCGGTTAAAATCAGGTGTGGGATTGGTGATAGATTGTAATTACATATTGGAACATTCTGTTCATCACTACCACAATTTGTTGCAAGAAATGTATATCACCCATATCCTCATAGTAACTGATAGCATTGGATCTGTTCATTCCCATCAAAATCACCTTTCTGATACCCCATGATGCCGGTTCTGCCGGTTCAACCATCATCATGATTGCTGCTTCAAATGCCATTAATGCCATTGCTGGTTGGTGGTTTGGAACATGGCTTTTATTTTTCCATATATTGGGAATGTCATCATCCCAACTGACGTTCATATTTTTCAGAGGGGTAGGTCAACCACCAACCAGATTACATATAAATCATATATAATTACATGTTATTGCCATTATTATTGCCAATATAAAACATATATAAACCATATTCATGCCATTCTTATTGAAAAACTGATATATTCCCATAAATGTATTTCCCATGAATATATGATATTTCCATATATAGTGATTAAGTGATATGGGATTATTGCAGGTTACAGCATGGTTAAAGCCATGGTTTTTCAGCCACCATGGGACCATGTCGCTCTGAAAAAGCAACCAGACCTCTGGAGCCTTTGGCCTGGTGCTGGATGGCATCCAAGCCTCTCCGGTGGTATGCCGCTTGTTTCTGATGATCCCATGGGGTTGGCGGAGGAAACGTTGAGGAAATCGGTGGTCTGGTGGTTGAATGATATTGGCTGGTTGGTGGTTTGGATCATTGTTTTTTTTCTCTATGACTGGTGAATTTCATCATCCCAACTGACTTTCATATTTCTCAGGGGGGTAGGTCAACCACCAATGATATTGTGGGTGGAATGTGGTTGAATGTGGTTGAATGTGGTTGAATGCCCTTTTCTCATGGGGAAAAATGAGTCGTGTAGTATGCTATCCAGCTGAAGAATGGGAATTCCTCATGTTACGATGAAATGGCTACTGTGGATGGTTGCGAAATCCTGCACCACCAAAGGGATGGTTGAAAGCCTATAGAGTGGGATAAACTTACCACCGTTTTCAACTGGTGATTGGGATTTCGCTGGCCCATCCACCTCAGATCTGGTGGACAAAAACCATGGGTTTTCCATGAGTTTTCCTTGGTGTTCGCGTAAAATGTCCCTTGTTTCTGAAGATGTTTGCAGCAGATGAATGTTTTGTATCAAATCGAGTTCTAGGCAACCGTTTGAAACGTGCCCCTGTCCCAGGAATATCCCATTGGTAGAATCTCATGGTAGCTGGTAGCGTCAGATGGATCAGCCTGAGGGAAATAAGATTATTATCCATACGTATATTTCACCATTGTTATCCATTCCCCCACCATTATTCCATTAAATTATATACTATACTGTAAACTGTAGGTCTTTCCAACTCTCTTCAAGGCTTCAAAGCTGTTCAAGACTTCTAACTTTGGAAGCCACCCTTTGGCGTCACGAATTGAGAATCTTGTCACCTCTTTTCATATCCTCATTGTTGTTTGTAGTATATACATTGAGGGCCCACCATCAAGAAGGCATTTTTCATATGCGGATGCGGCCCCAAAAACGGGCCCTGGTGGAAGCGCCGTTTGAGCACAAGCCGACTGACAGCCAAACCCATTCTCCACTACCGAACTGTGAGGAAACCAATTGCAACGGATTATGTTTGGGAAGGCATGTGGCTCGAAAACAGGAGAGGACAAACTCCAAGGAGACTACGCTACCCGAAACTATTGCTCCTCAAACGTGTATGTAAACAAAGGATCACGCCCCTCCCATTTGTGCTTATACGCCCCTCGTACGTCCCCCCATCTGTGGTTACGCCCCTCGTACGTCCTGATTACGCCCCTCCAACCCGCATGTAAATAAGGGATTGCGTTCCTTCTATCTGTGGTTACGCCCCTCGTACGTCCCGATTACGCCCCCCCAACCCGCATGTAAATAAGGGATTATATCCCTCCCATCTGTGGTTACGCCCCTCGTACGTCCCGATTACGCCCCTCCAACCCGCATGTAAATAGGGGATTACGTCCCTTTTAGCGCTTTGGCCGTATACTATAGTATATTCCAAAGCGCGCGGACGGGATGCACGGCAACAAGTGCACGCTACACACCCAAGATGCACGCAAAACAGCTTCCTGACATAAGCGTTGTAAAGGCGGCACGCTGCCAGAGCGCAAGAGGTTAGCATGGCTTCTTGCGGCACCGGAAAGTGGACCTTTTTTCACTGATTCAAAACAGCTTCTGCGCCATGTCCCCTCATAGTATTATACGGATGTGTGTGTGTGTCCATGGCGGCTTGCATTGCAGAAGGAAGGCTGGCGCCAGCAAATGGACGAAATCCGGGCCGTCAGGACCATCGAGCAGCTCCTGTTTGCTCTTTCGTGGTCCCAAAAATGGGGCTAAAAACCGGCCCCAAAAACAGGGCCGCAATATTGCCGGAAGAAGGAAAGGCTTCCAAAATGGCGGCCCCGTTTCTGGGACCAGGGTGTTGCATACACAGTCAGCCACCCGCTGCGTGCAGAGAGTAGCGGGGACTCTGGAACCTTTCGTTTGTTTTCCTGGCAATGGGCTTGACAAAGCCTCATCCAAGTTTCACAGTATATATATATGTATATATATATAGACATTCTGTCCCCAATTTATTCTTATTACTTTTGTCCCCAAATCACAACTTTGGATATTCTTTAAAGCAGAGTTTTTTTGTTGCCTGGTTACCCTATGAGCCTGGCTCGTTACTGAAGCCCCAGAATCCCCACCTCGATGGTAGCCATCTGACTGAAATACGAATGAAGTCCGCAGTTGAAGATAGCCATTATTACCCATGATGGATCCGGCTGGTGCTGGTATATTAATGCTAACATAAATGGGGTTTTTGTTGATGGGATCCATGGAGCACCATATATAGCAGCACCATGGATCCGTCATGGGTATGTTTATCCATGCAAATCCCATGTCTAAATCCCATTAGATCCCATTAAACCACCATAAAAAACCCATGAAACAATTCCATTGTTCAAAAACCTGATGGGTTCTTCCAAAAATGGTAGTACCCACCAGAACTCCGTGGAAATTCCCCATGGTAATCCCCATGGGGGAAAATGATCAGTGAAATCCCGTGGATATTTTCCAATCGTTAACTTGGTACCAAGGCTTTGAATGCAAACGCCAAATATCAATCTCAAGTTGGTTATAAATCCCATAAAAAGCCTATAGTTGGTTAAAATCAATCTCAAGTTGGTTATCAACCAAAATATCAACATTCCATAGCCTATCAACATTCCATAGCCTATCACCATAACATCATAGCAACCCAACAAAAAGATCCCTAAATGCTAGAACTTTGATGAAGATCTGGGTGAAACATCATCAATGATACCATCAAGGTTTCACACGTTTCGGCATCTTTTTGGAGGTAGCCCATGTGGATTTCTATCCTGGATGCACTGTCATGTCGAAGGTGAACTATGGAATATTCTCATGAAATATCACCATAGATGAGACTAAGGTGAGATATGTTCAGAAAAAAATGTCAAAACAAGCGGATTCAAAAGGGCTAGATTACAGATCGTTGTTCATTTTTGAGTTACATCTTCCCATTATATTTGCCATATATTCCCATTACATCCCCATTATCTACCACCACCACATATTCCCATAGTAATGGTCGTTGTTGAGTATTCATTCCTATAATACAGCTTGTTTCGCACGTGTCTTGTTTTTCATCCATAGCATCTTCACCGTAGAAATTCTCAGCATTTCCCATGATAGTACCATACATAATTATATATATTACTATCATTATTATCAATATTATCATTTATATTATGATAATATTATATCATTCTATTATAACATTATGTATATCATTCCATTATTATACTATTTTATACTCCATTATATTGTATGATATTATATTCCATTATATTGTATGAAATGATATTATTTCACTTTATACTTTATTATATTATATTATATTATATTATATAATATTATTTAATATTATACTATATTATACTATTATATTATATTATATTTTAATATTATATATTAATATTTATTTT
>Ga0126342_10019680_pt1 | contig 11437 bp, 10 predicted proteins | sample Cyp1metagenome_FD_92528 | JGI IMG/M metagenome (GOLD analysis project Ga0126342, IMG submission 92528) | Coral microbial communities from Lord Howe Island, Old Settlement Bay, Australia - Cyphastrea 1 metagenome | ecosystem: Host-associated > Invertebrates > Cnidaria > Coral ... | reverse complement strand
TATCAAACAAAATTTCCTTTGAAAGGGGTCCTCAAGGTGAAAGGGGTCCTGGCCTAGAAGCCTCCAAGATTAATTTCGACCGAGTTTTTGCCTTTGTATGAAAAACTCGGTCGAAATTAATCTCGGGGGCTTCGCGCGCATAAGGAACATTCTTGGCCAGGACCTCTTTCACCTTGGGGGCCTCTTTCAAAGGAAATCTTGTTATCAGTGGAATGTGGCTCCATTGTTTTACCAACTGGGCAAAAACCAGATTTATCAAATGAAAGCTGAAACCACAACTAATGACAGGCCAAGTAGCCTTGCAAGCATTGACACATTCTGGACCACACCGCACTTCCACAACTGGGATTTTCGCAGCACATTGGCCTTGTCGGAACTAGTCACCAGCAATGCAGGGTGAAATCCTTCTCGGACTCCATACACAGTGGAAGGCTCGAAGACCACACTGATGGGCTTCACCTGGCAAGGAAAAACACACCAACTAAATTTGCTTTGTTAAATGTCATTGGGCCAAAAGATTTCAACCCCAACGGCTTATACATGAAATTATGTTTAAGTTGCCATTAAGTTCTTGTTCGTTTCTATTTTGCCAAAAATGAAAAACAACCCTTTGACTTTGAACCGATGCCCTGCCTTGAGACCGCGGCTGCTTGCCATCAAAGTGACCTGCAGCTGGTATCGGGCATCCCTCAAGATGGCTTCCAAAGACGAACTCGATGGCCCATCCTCATCTTCCTTGCAATCTTTGTCATCTTCATCTTCAGCGTCCGTTCCTGCAACAATGCGGCAGGGCTTGCAGTACCCAACAAGATGATTGTTGAAACCTGCTACCTAAAAAACACATAGGACATGTAATGCACTAAATCATTATAGGGAGACTCTGAAAACATAATCTAATTCTTTCTTTTCAACACCAATCAAAACTATGAGGTTTTCCTTTTAAGACCAATCAAAACTTACCAAACCTGGTTAAGTTTACCAGCTGTCCTGTTTGCTTCTTCACTTCAGCATCATCATCGTCTTCTTGCAGCTCCTGCCTGTGACACTGACAGATTGTAGAAGTGTTCTACTTTGGGAACTTGGGAAAGCTTAAAGCCCAAAGAGGTGTGTGTTTTCCAAACGAAAAAGACTTAATTTGTCCCAATGAAAAAACTCAACATGAACAGTTTAATTTAACAAACCCAACAACACAAACTTCAAAAATGCAAAAAATGCCAAGCTGCTTGACTGGAGAGCCAGTGCGGAGGTCCCCAGCACGGTTTGGAAGGAAAATCACAGCACCACCAGTTCGTGGAAAGGAATGGCACAACTGTGTGACTTGTTCCACCGTGAAGGTGAGCTGCTTTGCTGAAACAACTCCAGCCGGAACGTAGTTGACCCAACCCACCACACGTTCAGAATCCGGTCGGCGGATCCCGGAACCGAACCCAGTAAGCGTTTGCTGTAGCCAGGGCTCACACTGGGCAGAGAAAACTGAAGGAAGATCTGGCTCCACGCCTGACATTTTTCCATAACAGCCATGCCCCAATAACTTGAAGTAAGTGAGCCCATATCGAAATTAAAACTGATTGGTATTTTAGGGGGTTAGACACTGAGTTAGACCATCGGTTTTTTGAATGTTGGTAAAGTTCATAATGGCTATGCCAAAATTCAAATGGGAATGGGCTTATAATTGGACCCTTTTTAATGATAGTAGATTTTAGATTCAGCGAACAAAGAGTCATCAAAAATGAGGTGGGTATTCTGGAGCCCCAAATGCAGAGAAGAATGGGACAGCAGTATTATTTGAATAGATCAATGGACTTGAAGGGGTCATTAAACATTGTGATCTTTCACAGGGTTCAAAATAAAGTGAGGTATTTTTTCTTTGGTCATGGGCAGGCCACACCTTGGGCAGTCTTTGGAATCGAAATGTCCCAAACCGGAGCCACTTCAGCAACATAGTCTCCGATCAGCTTCCAAGCGGTGCCATGCATTTTCTTCAGGGTAGGGAGCATGGTGTAAGAATCGTTTTTATGAATGGACCCCTGGAAAGCATCATTGAATGCATCTTCAACCCCATAGGAGTGAAACATATCAAAAAAGGCTTGATGGTTTCCCCTGTTTTTTGTGTGCCACCCCATTCTCGGACAATTACACATTGGCAATTCCCAATGATTATGTTTGGAACCACATCGCCTCCAGACTGTGGACCAGCACAGACCGAGCCCGCTGGCTGCTTACCTCTGAGGCCGCCAAGTGCTTGTCATGGAGCACCTGGTCATTGTGCAGGCTCGTGGTGAACAGGTTGTAGGCAGCTTGAAGGGAAGACTTGCGTGCATTCTGCACGCTGGATTGCACAAGGGCTACCAAGTCATCAGTCTGCTTACCTGCTGCCTCTTGCACAAACGGGAGCTTCTTGAAGTCAAACTCCGGATCTTTGCCTTTCCTTTTTTGAAAACCAAGGAAAACAAAATCAAACCCACTCGATTTGGTTCTACATGTTCCCAATTACCAACTGAATCAATATTTGAAACCCAAAACTAATAATAGATTAAATTTATCTGCCAAAGTTCACCTGGACCTTCAGCTCGGTGTCCAGGGCCCTTGGCCGCAGCGCGGAGGAACTTGACATTTTACGGAGCAGATGTGGGTCAGGCAGATGTGGAAATCTTTATGTTCCCCAAACGGTATTTAGTATTTATTTGCAGATTGAACCAGATTCAAAGGTTGGGATATCTTAGGTAGCAAAAAAAACATCACTTTGAGATTTGGTGTCTAAAAGATCACATCATTCCATAATCTTTGGTCAGTGCTAAAAACTATAAACTATGTTGAAAGTTGAAATGGTGTTTGAATTCAAGATAATGAATGGTGTTTTCAGTCTACAAGCTGACTGGTGTTTCTTCGAGCTTGGATACCATGTTTTTTTCCAATACCCCCGAAACTGGTGGATGCTATGAATATAATTTCAAAGAAAATACAATTTCCTTTGAAAGGGGTCCTCGGAGTGAAAGGGGTCCTGGGTCCGCGCGCAAGGACCTCTTTCAAGGGAAATTTTGTTAGAAACTATGATAAGTTCAATTCAAACTCACACCTCCCAGAAAAGAACATGTGGGTATGTCTCAGAATGAGGTGCCCTTTTCGGCCCTAAAAACATAATAAATCAAAGGAAAAAAGGGCACCTCATTTTGAGACCATCCCCATACTTAAAAATCGAATATAAGGGACCTGTCTCTAGGTAGGGGGTGCCCAAAACTTTTCATTCTGATATGATTTCATTGTTGTATTGTCCAGTGTTGAGTCTAGGATTTTGGGAGTAGCCACTGAATGTAAATATCCCCAGGGTATTCTAGAAAAATATTTCGGCGCCACTGAAAGTAACTCTGAGTGATATCTCAAAATATGGACTGCCCCCTTCCAATTTTCGATTGAGGATCTTGGTGAGTGGAAATCTTGAGTGAGTGGAAAACAACTTCCAACCAAAGATTCTTGAATGAGTCTGGAGTGCTGCATTTTTTCTAACCTAAGAGTCTGGAGTGCTGCATTTTTTCTAACCTAAGAGTCTGGAGTGATGCGGTTTTTCTAACCCAAGATTCTGGAGTGATGCGGTTTTTCTAACCTAAGATCCTGGGGTGATGCGGTTTTTCTAACCCAAGATTCTGGAGTGATGCGGTTTTTCCTACCTAAGATTCTGGAGTGATGCGGTTTTTCTAACCCAAGATTCTGGAGTGATGCGGTTTTTCTAACCTAAGATCCTGGAGTGATGCGGTTTTTCTAACCCAAGATTCTGGAGTGATGCGGCTTTTCCTGCCTAAGATTCTGGAGTGATGCGGTTTTTCCTGCCTAAGATTCTGGAGTGATGCGGTTTTTCCTACCTAAGATTCTGGAGTGATGCGGTTTTTCTAACCCAAGATTCTGGAGTGATGCGGTTTTTCCTGCCTAAGATTCTGGAGTGATGCGGTTGTTCCTGCCTAAGATTCTGGAGTGATGCGGTTTTTCCTACCTAAGATTCTGGAGTGCTGTGGTTTTTCTAGCAAATCAATGTGAAGTTATACAGTTCTTTGTGCTCACCAAATGTTCATGATGAGGATTTTTTTACTGGTACTGCAAAATTTTGGAAAACCATGTGCAAAATAGGAGTTGGGATTAGAGCCAGAATGTGCAGCGGAATTCAAATTCCACTGTACAATTTGCAGGGTTTCAGATATGTGGAAATTGGGAAGCTTTAGATCCAACATCCCAAAAATTTCCCGATGTTCGATATGCTGGGTTTTGTACAGCGGAATTTAAATTCCACTGCATTCTCAAGCCTATTTTGGAGATGCCCAAAAGTACATGGTTTTTTGTAAAAGAACATGTTAAATTTGAAAATATATCAAAATTGAGCACCCTGACTTTTTGGCAGCCAAGGTGCCCAAGCTGCCACATCTTCTGGACTTCATCCAGTGACCTGCCTTGACCAAGATGGGTTTCGAGCTTCGGCCACAAAAATGCCATAACGCAAGAAATCTGCAACAGCTCCACCATCGCACTCTGGTCTCGGATGGCCAATTTCTGCAACAGGGTTGTGACCAATCAAACCACAGTTAAATGGTTTTAAAAATATTGGAACATAGTTTGGCCATTGGTTTGAAATTCCCCTGCCTTCTGTTTTGCACTGGCATGCTTCCCAACTTTCTTGTCATAGTCATGGATTGCTCGCTGAGCCCAGAGCAGCACAGCTTCATCGGTGACAACCTGGGGTCAAGGGTTTTAACAATCGAGAACAATTAGTAATCATTAAATTGATTGCATTGATTGAACAGTTATCAAATATTATTTAAACTATTATTATTATAACAAGGAGCTTTAGACCTAGGTTTTTTTTGGTTTAAACCTGGCCTGGATCTCCTTCCAAACTCCATCCCCCAGCTCGAGTGAAGTCCCGGGCACATAGTAGTCACCCTCCAGGTTATCCATGTTCAAAGCTGCCAGGGTCAGGGGATGAAAAGTGAGTACGCAATGGTTCAACGTTTTTTTTTGGGATCAAAACATGAAGAAACATCGTGAAACTATCACAAGCCTGCAAGCTCAGGCTTGGTGTTGTTGTAGATGTATTTCAGCATGTCCCACAGCTGCAAAGGACACCGCAGCAGGTTGTAGATCATCTTTTTCACACCCTCTGAAACTTCCATGCCTTGCCAGAAGGAATGGAACAACCAATCCAAGTCTATAAGGGGTCTACCCAACATCATATGGAATTTGTTTAGCATCATGCAGGGGTTAAAAAAACATTGCTATTATAGCATGATGTATGGAAACAAAAATAGTTATGGCATGATGTATGGAAAATATATTTCTACCAAGAGGCCCGGTGGCTGCCAACAGTCTTGTTGTACTCCCCAACGCAAGCAAAAAGAACATCGCGCAGAGACAAAGACTTGCCTTTTGCCGAGGCCTGCCTCAGCCGCACAGACTCCTTGAAGAGCAACATCAAGTCGAGCGCAGAAGGCTTCGTCTTCTCCGCTGTTCGATTCGCCAGACCTGCAAGTGTCAGATCCAATACCAGGAGAGTTATTGTTCATGGACAACAATTAATAGTGAAAACAAAATGTACCAATATTGCTGGGCCACTAATTGACTCATAGAGAAAGTACTCCGGCCTGTCATGCTTGTTGTAGTTGCATCGAACATACCGAAAAGATGCAATCATGCTGCAAACATCTTCTTCTTCTTGGAGATCACCTTCCTTCACTTCCTGATAAACTAATCTGAGGTTCACATAGATTTACTAGATATCAATAATTTTGATATGTTGAATGTAAAATCAGAAAAGGGACCACTCTCAGATCAAAAAAGAAAACAGGTTCAAATGTTCAGAGATTATTTTGACGAGGCACTAACACATGCAGCATCCCAAGTATGCTTTGCAAGATCAGGGCCTTGCACTGACCATCCACGAAACCCACCGAAAAGGGGCTCACTTCGTAGGACACCCTGTCCTCCAGGCTTTTGGTGAACTTCACATCGATGGCTTCACGATGTGATTCCAAGCCGCGGTCCAAGAAGGACTGGAAGTGCATGGAGTACTGGTGGTTCGTGGGGAAGCGGCCAACAGCCCCATACTTGGAACTTTCTGAGAAATCGAAAGCCCAGGCGTCCAAGAAGAAACTTTGCATAGACTTGGGCGGGACAGATTTGACAGTGAGCTGGGTGGTGATGTGCTTCTGCACACAGTCATAGGCGAAGAGGTCATCCATAGCCTCAGATGTTTGGTTACTTAAACTCAGTAAAAATTTGGGGATGTTTGGGGACAATTGATTTCTTCTGAATCAAAACGCTAAAATGGACATGGTCAGAAACATACAAATACCATTGGGAAAATCCAAGAAACCTGTCCGAACGTTCTTTTCCCCTCATCATCACCAAAACTGTCCCACAACCACTGGCCCATGTTCTGCTTTGCACAGATCTGGCCCAGGGCAGGATGATGATTAACATTCAGTTTTCTCAAATGATAGTTGAAGAGACTACCGCTTTAACCTTTCACATTGAGCTATGAACATTTTAAAGATGCCTGCCTCATCCTTGAAAGATGTCAGGCGCAGCTTTATGCCTTTTGGCACATCCTCTTCCTCAATCAGGGTTTATGATTGGTTGCCTACTGCCACAGCCAAAAAAACATATACAAACCTCCCATGCATGAGCCCCGCGAAACAGGAGTTCATGCAGCCAAGTGTCTTTGACGTCACCAAGTTGGACATCCTCATCTTTGACATCAGCCATTGCCAAGGCCACCAACGAGTTCGGCTGGCCCCCAAGTTGTCCGCTGAGCCACAATTAAAGAGATACCTTAAATCTACTACTTAGTAATTGGGAATTGTTGGGATATGCTGGGGGAAACTCAAGAGGAGGCCGCCCTTAGGTTTTAAACCCCAAGCCACCATTCTCAATGGAACCGGTGAAAAGTAACCCGCATAGTGTGCAAAGTGTGGGGCTCTAAATTCCCCAGCACAATGGCCCCCCGCTGGACTGCCGCTTGTGGCACCAGCAGAAAATCAAGCTGCTGCGATGGTTTCCTTGGCATTGCCCGGACCCCCGCAAGCTGCTCCATGTAGCAAACTGCCCTGCCATATTGAAAGTAATTCTCTTTGAGAAACTCACAAATCTCAATCAACACCGCTTTCCGTTCATCATCCGTAAAAGCAGCCACTCCTTAATTTGATGTAGAGGGTTGGTTGCAACCAGGCCAAAAACTAGATCAGAATCACCAAAAAGAGAAAATAGAAACCACTAACTGAAATTCATCTTTGGACTAGGTTCTTGCGCACTCATTCCTGGCTATTTTTTGCAAAGTGTTCATGCACCGGTCTGCACCTTGTCCCGGCCAAACTGCAATAACAGGCTGACAAAGTTCAGAATCACTGACAAAAGCCTTCACCATCAAGAAGACATCATGTGGAGATCCAGCTCCAAAGCGTGGTGGAATCCGGTTCGCCACTTCTGCAAGCAAATGCTCAGGCATGCCTGCCGAAACATAGGGATTTTGCTTTTAGGTCAAGTAAGTTTAAAAACACCATTAAAAACCCAGGGGCAAAACTTAAATTCAACAATCATCGCTGAAAGTATGGCCAAGATACTGTCACGACGAGCAAAGGTAAAACTGTGGGGGATATCTTTGGTGTCAGTCAAATGACGTTTTCGATAGCCACCACCAAGTGTAGAATATTTCTCCAAGGTGTGTGTCCAATTCCTGACACTGGTAATGTATTCAGCTTGAAAGGTAATCCCAGATTTTGCAAAGGTAGCCTGCAAGCGGTCATTCATCCATGCAGCCATGTCTCCAGGAGTTTGCCTCACTGGAAAAAAATGAAACATTATTTGCAACAAAACTTTCAATATCCTTACGTAAACCAAGAGGAAAAAAGAAAACTACCTTAGGTGACAAGTTGCATTTCCTCATCCCCTTGACGAATCAATTTGGATAGCATCCCAAAGAAAGCATCTCAGTGACAATGAGCTGGGAAAACACAACATATTTACATCTTGGGTGGTAAAAACCAAAGAAAAAAACAATTAAATGCCAAACGTTAAAACCGTTACTGTATTTCTTTTAAACAAGATATAAGAAATAAATGAAAAAATCATCTTTTGGAACCCTCATCAAACATGGCAAGAAACCAATGTCTTCATGAGTGTGGCCCACGACCAGATGGTCGTGGGCCACACTCATGAATGCCCGTGTTGTGCATAGATGGCAACAGTAGCGTCCCAGTATGGAATTTCGATATTCCTAACTTTTCACACAAGGCAAAAAACAACATTGCAGAAAATCATTTGGGAAATGAACAAACATCAGAAACAAATCGCACCAAATGCTTCACTTCCTGAAACAGTGTTCAAGAAACCTTTGGGGTATTGTCTGTCCATATGCGTAAGTGACTTGGCCACGGTTGATTGGCTTGTTGGGTCATCAGAAAAGCTTTGTTCAGGGAAACGGACAGCACTTCCAAAGACCAATCGCTACCATGGGATGCATCTTCGTCGGTGAGGTAAACATAGACTGCACGTCCATGAAGAATGGCTGCGGTAACTTCCAGCTCTGGTCGCCTTCGATTCTCAAGAGATTTTGGGCAACGTCCTTGGGGGAAACGTGGCAGTCGAAACTTGCTGCGGTCCATGCTGTCGACTATACAGCATATAATATCTTTCTGGTGGATAGCTCTCCATTTGTATTGTGCGTAGGTCTGCCTGTCACTGTAAACACCAGACAAATGTCTCATATACTGGTCCGCAAAGGTGGCATGTGCCTGAATGGTTTTCGCATGCTTGATGCCAGATTTCAAACGATGACATACCATGCATTGGGCATGGTTGGACACATTCCTGAACTTGAGCTTTTGCCTCCAAGAAGAAGTCCTCAAGGTTCGAAAAAAAGTAGATGCTGAGGCTGCTGATTTCCCTTGGGCAAAGGATTCTGCCTGATACAAACGGTAGAGGTCAGAATAAGTCCTTAGCCAAACAGACTGCGAACTGAAGCCCAAGTTAGAAAAAAAGGAGAAACCAAATTACAAACTCAAAACAAAACATGAAAACATGCCAGGGATCCCCGGGGAAAGGTACCGCCTAGGCAAATCAGCAGGATTGACAGCACCAATGCCAACACTGGCGCCAAGTGAGTTGTTCATCAAAGCTTTCACCAGTTTCTGTCGCCCCTCCGTTGTAGATGCCCAATGTTCCTTTGGGTTAAAATTCATCCTTGGTTGTCGTTATTTGTCCAAGCCAAGAAATTGTTAAATTTCCTGCCTAAACAAGTACCCTCAGTACCCATTAACTGTTACCCAAAAAGACAAAATGTTCAATGCCACAGGAATATTTGCCAAGTATCTCATGAGGCAAAGTCTCGGCAATTCCCCAGTAGGTCTTTTGCAGGAATGCAAGAACCGATGCAGAAGCCGGAGCAGTGTGACAATGGTGTCCTTAGCTTCACAGGATGTCCGAACAGTAATTAAACAAATGACATTTAGATTGAGGAAAAAATATTTGTCGGTAAGGGTACAGGTTTTATTGACACTTTGAATAGATGACAAGTGTCCCACAGAACGCAAGTCCTGTCTTCTGAATGTGTGCTTAGTGCGTATCAATCTACCTCGGCCAATCCCAAGTAGGTGTAGGAACGCATCTCTGCAAATTTGGATACCTTGGCAAAATGCTGGGTCCCAAAGATATCAAAACACTTGACCTAAAACCAGTGACTTGGTCCATTAGGAAATTAAAACTTCAACCATATTTTTTCAAGTAGCCTTGTATGTACCACTTTGCCTTGTTCCTCACATGGACCCCAGATGATGTTGAATCACTGTCACTCGAGCTGGCAGTGGAGTAACTAGCATCAGCATCACTATCATCATCAGAGTCATGGTCGTCATCGAGAGACCCATTGGCTTGCTGAAAGCTCCATAACCTCCAGGGTTTGATTGCTGAAGTACACCCACATGGTTCCCATGTAAAGATCAAGATTATATTGGGGACTATTGGTGTTTGTTAGTGGTAAGCTAACGCAACATGTTCTCTGAATATAAGACAGGGAACAGCCCATCTTGAGCAGTCTTTGATAGGGACCAAAATGCCACACACATGGCAGTGACCATCTTCAAAGTTAGATTGCGTTTGCACTTCCGCTTACAACATGGTTTCTTCAAAGCCATCGAGATCCTCTCAACATCTTTGCCACGCTCTTGGTAAACTGTTTGGCTGGCATCTTCAGCACCTTAGATATAGTTTGGGGTTATTTAATGTGTTTTACCCAACCAATGATCTTTGGTAAAGCGGTTCAAACTCACAAACATGTTCTAAATGTTCAACAAGATTCTGAATATCTCCAAAGATTGCAATTGATTCCAGCATAGATTGCGAATGGCTGGAAGTTTGTCCTCCACCTTGGTCCTCTTCAATGGTCGCTCATCTTCACTGGAACTGCCAGGCGCAGAGCTAGAGCCACCAGAGCCACTGGACGAAGATGCGCTGAAGCGCTGCATGGCTGCCAAGCTGCAAGATGTGTTGATGATGTCAAATAGATAATACGTCATATTTTTCAACTTCATGGAAGCTTTACAGGAAGGGGGGATAATTTTTCACTGGGGGGTTCCCATCAATGACGCACTTCTTTTACTCCACCATTGTTTCTTTTACTCCATCATTGTTTCTCATTCCGAAAGGGTTCCATCAACCAAATACATTTCTGAGGCATTTTGATCGAGAAACAGGTGTGCCCTGTGATTTTTGGGTGAAGGGTTATGAGCCCAAACCCACGTGTTTAGCCATGCGTTCCCATTCGGTGCCATCAAGGGGAACTGATCTACCTATGGCTGCTGGCAACCCATTTTATTCGGAAAAAACCCAAGAAGAATGTAAGTTGGCGGCAGCTCGACCTTTGGGATTACCTAGTGACTATGAGGGGATGGATCCAATTCAAAACCTGCCTGGGAGCGCTCAGAGTCATGCGCAAGCTGGACCGACTGGAAAGGGCCGCGGGAGTTCTTCAGCTGGGATGCTGGGGCCTTTGCTGCAACCTCCAGAGGGGCTTAGTGCTATGAGGACTGAGGGGCGTCTTCCTGATGAAAGTGGGGAGAAAACAATGGGCCCAGTCAAAAACCCCAAGAAGAGTTCTGGTGAAAAAGAAGGTGTAGATCAGCTCCAGCGGGCACTTGAGGGGGAGCTAGTTAGCTATCTCCGCGAACAGAATTCAAGGCTGATCGACGAATTGGCCACCCTCAGGGACAAACTGGAAAAGACTTCGGGTGTGGAATCGTCTCCTTGGTCTGATGTAGGTGCTGTTGGGTCTTCAGATGTATCTCAGCAGTTTGGACGTCAGGGCAGACAAGGTAGCCGGACACCCCGAGCACGAGTGCGTGAAGCAGCGGTGAGTCCTGAGAGGTTCAACAACAAGAAGGATCAGTTGAGGTTCACCCCCAAC
>Ga0126342_10019679_pt1 | contig 11438 bp, 4 predicted proteins | sample Cyp1metagenome_FD_92528 | JGI IMG/M metagenome (GOLD analysis project Ga0126342, IMG submission 92528) | Coral microbial communities from Lord Howe Island, Old Settlement Bay, Australia - Cyphastrea 1 metagenome | ecosystem: Host-associated > Invertebrates > Cnidaria > Coral ... | reverse complement strand
TTTTTATACACCAAGTCCATCCGTTCCCACACTGAGCGGCTGCCGGAAGGAATGGAAGTCTGGGAACCACACGACGCTTGGGCAGGTTCGAGCATATGAGCCTACACCGCCGCCGGCGCCGGCTGGGAGGGAAGTGGACCCAAACAAATTTCCCTTGCGCTTGGTGAAGCTTGAGATTGATCCAAACCCAGGATTGAAGGGATGGGAGAGATACCAAATTTCCATACCGCCTACCATCAGGGCTCGGCACATGGAGGACCCAATTTTTGGGGAAGAGTGGAAACGACTTCTCAAGGACTTTGACTCCAAGTAATTTGCCTGAGTGACATCAAATTTATTTGATAATCACCGGTCCGTTATAAGGTTTTTTTAAGGGCTCTAGTCGAAAAAACAAGAAAAAACCACCAATTATCCAGCCCTTCTCACAGTCTTCCCGCCTTTGTCCGGCTGAGGTATGGCACCCAATCGGCTCAGGACGCCAAAGCGGCCTTGGCACTTGCTGCAAAGGCAGAGGAGGAGTCGAAGGTGGTGCAGGAGCCGTGGTCGGGGGAGCCAGAGACAATCGACCAACTTCTTGACCGATACATCGTCGAAGGGAAGTGCAGTGGTAGAACAGCTGGAACAACCCTTTATCTGGTGCAATGTAAAGCTCGGGATGGCGGGGTGTCGCAAGCCCTCGAAGGCCAGAAGTTCAAGTTGTTTTTGGTACCACGGCCAAATAAGAAAATTATTTATTATTTATCAACAACCAGGATCCCCAACCTCCATATTGAAACTTCCTTGTGTGGTGCAAAGCATTGAAATCGCCTAGCATCCCTTGTGCCTAATGAGGTTGCACACATGCCGGTTGTCCTCTCGGCGATGGAATTCCAACTTGCACATGGAACCAGCAAGTTTCTCCGATCAGACAAGGTCGCAGCGATCAAACGGCAAGACACTAGTATCTCTGACTTGTTTTATCATCAGTGATAGAAACAATGGCTTTGCATCCTTTTTTGCCTGGATTCCAGACTGAGTTAGTTAGTTAAATACTTGCCTGCATTTGGACTTCAAATCGCTCCTTGAAACATTGGCTCCGAAACCATCAAAGCTCTACACAGTAGATCGGGTTTTTGAGGGTGACTTGGCAACGCAGCCAACCATGAATTCCCTGGAGTCACTTTTGGCTTCCCATGGATTCGACAAGGACTGGAATTCTTGAGTTTCTTGCATTATTCAATGAATAGTTTGCAGATTCGATTCAAAACTAAACATTCTTTTGGGGTTGCCTTCTTGGCGCAGGATCTGACCAAGTTGGCCCAAGATTCCCCTTCAGCATTTGTTACACCGAGAGCTCGTCGTCCTGTAGGAAACTCAGGTCTAATTTCTTAAAACTCCCTTTACAGCCGTTCTATACTGGATGGGCCCAGAACCCAACTCCTTCCAAGGACCGTACCCAATTTGATTCCGAAGCGCGATCTTCTGGGCTTGAGGCCTGGCCACACAAGTCAAGTGCATTTCATGTGCACATGGAAGAACCTTCATCGCCGCTCGGCAGGACAAAGCCCCAGAGGAGAGAATGCCGAGTGATTCAGGGGATGCTTTGGGTGAACCTGAAGCGAAGAAATTGGAGTTCGAGTCAGCTAGCCCGCGTGTGGAAAGTGTGACAGCTGGAGGGGTACATTCCCCATCCGGGAAGGAAAATTCTGAGGGTCCAACAGGGCTCCCATTGACAGTCAGTGGGTGCACAGCCAAGAATGACCCCAAAATGTCAGAAGACAAACTGAAAGAACTTCAGGAGTCGATTACAAAGACCAAGTTGGATCAAAAGGCAGAGAAAAAGGCAGATAAAAAAGCAGGGCAAGATGCAGCAAAGAATGAGAAAGGAGAGAAGAAGCCTAGAATGACAGCAAAAGCGAAGTCAAACCCCAAGGGCAAGGCAAAAGCAGCTGCACCAAAGAAAGACGCCGATGAAGAAACCGACACCTTGGACTCTGAGGAACCTCTGACAGAACATAGTGATCTCGAGGATGAATCAGAGCCAGGAGAAGCCAAGGACAAGGTGGGAGTTCTTCAGATTTATGATGACTGTATAATATCAAATTGGATACTATTATACCTAAAGGATCTTAACGGTATATCTTGTACCAATAGGTTTTCCTGATCTATCACTACATATCCATCATTAACAAATGGCCCACCATGCACTGGCCATCCAATTTTCGTCGAACATGGTGTCCACCATACCAGCTTGTTTCCAGCCACTCCCTCTTCCTGGCGCCAGGCCGTGCCTGTGAAGCCAGCCAACGGCCACGGCAAGAAAGGTCCTGCGGACAAGCTTAAGAAGGCAGCGAAGAGAAAGGGTCCACAGGGTGAACAGGAACCAACGCCAGTTGATGCTGCTACCAGGCGCAAGATGGCAGTTCGACTGGCTTTGGGGCATGGCTCAGAAGACGGCAAGAACAAGGAGACCAAAGAGGAGGAAAAAAAGGCACGAAAAGGAGCAGAGGTACCTGAGACCAAAAAGGACGAATGCACGGCGACCAAAGAGGATGCCAACAAAGATGGACAGAGTGCAAAGACGAAAACATGCAAAACTGGAGGCTCTAAGGATGAGAAGAAGGCCAAGCAGGCAAAGGCAAAAGACAGCAAAAAGGTGGATGAGCTGAGCACCAAAAGTTTGAAGGAGGATGCAGCCCATAGCAAGAAATCGAAAAAGAAGGAGGACGAGAGTGTGCCTACGGAGGAATCTGTGAAACAGGCAGATTCAGGAGATGATGAGCAGTCGCAGCAGATGGATACAAAGATGAGTGAGGATGACAAAAGCGACACAGAAAAGTCAGATGCCACCGCAAAAAAAAACTCGAACTGAGAAGAACAAGAGGAAGCGCAGGCAAGCCAAAGAAGAAGAGACATCCAAAGCACTTAAGACTGGAGGCTCTACAGGCAAGGAGAAGGTCAAGCAGGCAAAGGCGAAGGGAAAAGACGACAAAAGCATGGATGAGAAGAGCACACACGATTCGGAGGAGGAAGAAGCAGCCCATGGCAAGAAATCGGAGAAGCAGGAGGCAAAGACCATGCCCATGGAGAATGATCCAGGAGACGATGCTGAGGATTCCATGAAGAAGCACCACTCGACAGAAAAGAAAGAGGAGCAAATGGATACAAAGGTGACTGCACATGACAACACCGACACAGGAAACTCTGAGGAGGATACAGAGAACTTGGAAGCAAAATCAGAGGCCTCAAAGAAACCGCGAACTGAGAAGAACAAGAGGAAGCGCAGGCAAGCGAAAGAAGAAGAGACTTCCAAAGCACTTAAGACTGGAGGCTCTACAGACAAGGAGAAGGTCAAGCAGGCAAAGGCGAAGGGAAAAGACAAAGAGATGAGCACGAATGATGATAAGAGCGAGGTCGATGACAAAAGAGAGGATGACCAGGAAGCAGAATCTGAGGAGATTGAATTTCTGGGCCCTAAGGAGATCAGAAAGCTACAGGCTGAGTTGAAACAGAAAGGAGCTGTTTCCCTGGAAGATATCTACAGCCCAAACAAGCTTGCCAAGTACCAGGAGAAGATGGCAAAGAAGAATGCAGGAAACAAGACAGCACAGCCAGAGGAGGTGACGAAGAAGGATGCAGCAGGAAGCAGCAAAGATCCGAAAAGCAAGGCGAAGGCAAAACCGGAAAGAAAGAGCAGGAAAACCCCAAAGCCAGAAGAGACCAACAATGAGGACGACAAGGCGGGGGTTCTCTCTATTTATCTCCAATCGAAACTGGTGGGACAACTTCGAAAATATACTTATGCTCCTTCATCACAATTACACTCCAATCCAATTCAATCCACCCTTTCTGGTATTATGTGACCAAAGAATGAGGGGATTACCCTGGGTGCTGTTCACCCCCTTGTTTTATGCCTTGGGAGGCGTCACCTGACATGCGTGGTGCCTACTGGACCCACATCCGTGAGTCCAAGAAACGCTTGCAAGAAGCACACCCTGACAAGTCCAAGACAGACATCCTTCAGATGGCCCGTCGTGAGTGCAACCCCTAGAACATTTGATATACTATGGGTATCAGTTCTCAAGTTGTGGAATGAGCCCTGTTCCAACCTTTTTATTTTAATGCCTGATATTGAGCTGACCCTCCTGACATATTTTTCTCTGAGGTGGCTGGCACACCCTGAACGTATCAATTTCATGAAGAACTTGCCGGGCCATGAGTTGTCCCGGCGACGCCTTCAACAATCGAAGGCAAAGTCCCTTCCCGCGGCCCCGGCTCCTCATGAAGCTCAGCAAGCTCAGGAGGAAGCCGATGGCCATAGCAGTTCCAGCGAAGCTGAGGATTAGGTAGCATGTTCTATAGCTGCTGCTTTTTGATTTCTCAGTGGATACTGTGTGGTTTCATGACCGCCTGCAACCATGCATGGCTCCGTCCAATATATGATTTCCGTTACCAAGGCACCTTGGGGGAACAGGTGTTTTGATGTTCACCTCTGACACTTAGTTTGCGATATCCATAGCCAGGAGGAGAAAATATGTTTGGATTTTGTTTTGAGTACCTGCTTGGAAAATCAAATCACAAACATCCATGCATGTGCATGGATGGCTTTTGACATATTTTTGAACTTTGGATGATCCGGCATTATTAATTATCAATCTACAAACCATCAAAAAAGATTAGTCTACAGTTAGAAACGAAAACGCCTACTTGCCAGGTGATGTTTCCAGGATGATGACTTGCGCTTGGACGAGTGAACATCAGCACGTGGTGCTGGAAGTCCCGGATCCAGGTGAAAACACAAAATCCACGTCAGACTCTGACAGAAGCTCATCGAACCAGCTGCTTCAAGAGCTTGAAGAGGAGAAAATTACAGACCCGACCATCAATTCTCATGAATTGTTGGCCCCTATGACTGATGGAGGTATCGAACTAAGTTCCCCAAACAACTCTTTGAAGTTGAGCCATCTTGAACCCATATTTGTGCAGCAGTGTTCCTTTAGACTATAAACATACTGGTGGCATGCCTTTATTGTTGGTTTCACGCATGGCCTAGGTGCGCGCTATGTCATCAAACCAAAAGCAACGCCAATTTACTTTCAGTACGCTGCGGTGACCACCAACTACAAGTATACCAATTTGGCATCGGCCTTCACTGCTGAAGCCGCTTCGCATTTTCTGTGAACTGTGTTAGGCCGCTTTTACAAGTTTTCTTGATAACAGCGCTCATTCAAATCATATCTGGCCTTAGCTAAGACTAAGGAACTCGAGGCAAGCCGTGTTCTTACAAAGATTTGGCGAGTCATGTTCCAGAAAGAAAGCAATGTTTCTCACCAGCATTATTTCGTTTTAATTTGCTCTGAAATGTTCCGCCCTGTGGCCTTTAAGCCGTTCAAAGCTTGACTACTGAGGAGATATCTCCCAGATGCTTGTCAACACCCAACTGATTCCAACATTAGTATTCCAACACTGTGCTGATATGATCCAGCCCTTATGATTGAGATACACTGGAACATAAATGATCCATGGGAAACTAAGGAAAGCCGCTGTATTTCGTGGATAAAGATATTGAGCTCGGTGATGGCGGGGTGCTGCGAATGCTTTAAAAGCAAGCTGTGAAAACCATGGCAACCATGGACTGGCTAAGGTTTAGGACACCAAACAAAGGTCTTAGCCATTTGCGTCGAAGATATATGGTTGAAAACAATTCAGAAATCTAACTTAGTTGCAGAGCCAGCGGTCCGATGGTCCAATAGCTGAGTTTTCGGCTGGTCTTAGATTGCTGAGGACATGGTGGGTGCTATTTCAATCTAGCTATCACCATATGATGGTTTAATAGTTGGAATCCCCCAAAAATATGCTAAACTGACCCTAAACTCTTCAGGTGCTAGAATGTTCACTTTTGAACACCATCTTCAGCCACCGATTGGCCGAAATTTTGTAAGTGAATCAAGATGGCTACGCTGGCCGCCCGGGATCTCAAAAGTGGACTTGGCGCGATTCACCCCCTGTGCTCATGGGTTTTGAAACCTGAATATAATGAAATGAGACCTGAATAGGATGAAATGGCCTTATAAATATAAATATAAATCTATAAAGTATCAAAACCCATCAAACTCCCAACCAAACACCATGAAAATCCCCGTAAACATCCTTCACCCCTTAAGAAGAATAACCCAGACCATGCACCTAAACTGCTGAGTGTACTCTTTGGTAGTCAAACGCGTCTGGCTGGAAAATCTACCGTTTAGTTCGGGCTAGTCATGTGTGATGACACCAAATTGGATTGACTAATGTTCAATTTTGATCTTCCATGCACATGTCCATTCTTATCCAGTTCCTAGATGATTATATAAATATAAAATAAAGTGGTAAGCCCAATAGTAAACCATGCCATCATCAAAAAACATATATGATTATAATAACTATTGGGTTTACGATAACTATTGGGTTTACAATAACTAGATGATTATATAATTTTGACTCTTGACCAATCTATAATCAATCGAAAAAACAAACACCCTTGGTGCCAGGCTTCTGTCGTGGAGCCCGCCCCATGAGCGAAACGCCGATGCGTGGCAGCACCAGGTTCAGCGTCACCGCCGAATCTGTGAACCTTGGGACATTCGAAAAATGTCCGGTGAAAAATGAGGGATTGAACCCCTATAGAAATGGACGTTCAACCTCATTTAAGCCATGAAAATAGGGTTGAAACATGTTGAAACCACCACCAAGTCTTGGATTTGAGCATGAAAAAAGAGAACTAAAAGTCTAAAAGTGGGGATATAAGCATGATATAAGCATGATTAACCACAATGAAAAATTGTGGAAATTCACCAATGGAAATGAGGATTGACTATGATCATGAACATGTGGATTTCACCGGTTTCACCATCAAAAATTGGACTTGACCAATCAAAATGGTGGTTAACCAATGAAAAAGCGCAAAGAACATGGGGAGTGACCATCAAAAATCGAATGTAACTTAGTGACTTAGTGATCCATCCTTAAGTGATTGAACATGGCGGAAAACCTCGCAAAAAATAATACAAAGCACAATTAGACAATTACGCACAGAACCAAATGTTTGCCTGGAGCCCACGCCTGTCGTTTTCAACGGATCCCAACGAAGTCTGCGAAGGGTTGTTGCCCAGAGTTGCTGGGAAACCAGAAACGTTGCTTTTTACAAAGTAATTCTATTTTATTATACCCTTCTACATATTCTCTCGGGGAGTGGCAGATTTAGACCCTTTATATATTGTTGTACAAAGAAGACCCATTGTAATCCCCAATACCCTTCTATACATGTTGTTTTAGGTGTCCGCGCTTCTAGGAGTGCGGACGTTTTCCTGCTTTTTGCATCATTCATCTGATCGTTAAAGAAATATTGTCTTGCAGATGGGGTGGGGTGGGGTGGGGGCAAATAACGTCTTGTTGCACTTGCAGACTGAGAGGATGCTACGCTCACAACTCTTCTCTTGTACTTGCAGCCTTAGGTGATGCTACGCTAAGGACTCATCTCTAATACTTGCAGACTGGGATGATGCTACGCCGCTACGCTAAGGACTCTTCCCTTGTACTTGCAGACTGAGAAGAGGCTACGCTAAGGACTCTTCTCATGTACTTGCAGCATTAGGTGATACTAGGGTAAGGACTCATCTCTAACACTTGCAGGCTGAGATGATGCTACTCTAAGGAGTCTTGACTGAGATGATGCTACTCTAAGGAGTCTTGACTGAGATGATGCTACGCTGAGGAGTCTTCTCTTGTACTTGCAGGCTTAGATGATGCTACTACTTAGATGAAGGCTGGCAAGAAGTGGCGATGCAAGCGCTGGTCTTGGGTCGTGGTGAAACAGTCAAAGGTACCCAGCAGTTGGATAGACATTGGCAGCATGTCAAGAGCAGTGTTCCTTGAACATGGAATACCAGACTGAAAGGAGAAGTCAGAGAGACAGAGAAGTCGTGATAAATAGGACGTGGTCTGTGGAGAAGATCGGCCAGTGGCAATTTGTTTGACAGACTTGGACAGCTCTGTAAGCAGTGTGCAAAAAAAAAGCCGAAATCTGTGCTTGAATTACAACCTTATCTGAAACCATAGCAATTGCAAAATTTGACCCTCAAAATGAGGTGCTCTTGCAGGGTTTTGAGATATTTCACAAAGAGACATCAAGATATTAAAACACGTGAAACCCTGAAGGGTTCACAAATTCATGATGGCTAATTGAAGCCAATGATGAAATGTGTGAATGCTCCAGCGCTCCTCAAGGCGCGGTGACGTTGTTTTAGGGGGCGGCAGATTTAGACCCTATTATAATATATATATATTGTTTCAGGGGGGTAGCAGCTCTCTAACCTGTTTTTATGTCATTTAAAATCTTACAGATCAATTCCATTACAGAACTATACCCTTCTACATATTGTTTGAGGGGGTGGCAGATTTGTACCATGTTGTTATGTCGGTTATGTTATTTGTACCCCGTGTTGAAGTTGATGAGAGAGATATGAAAATTGTGGTAAAAGTGATGGATTATATCGTGTTACCTGGGCTGATAATCAAACCTTCAAATGTCCTATTTTAGGGCTTACCATATTGAACTGTTGAGCAACTGGCTGAACTACCGAGAGATCTACCATCATTTGCTAAGGTTACCAATCTAAATACATAATACGAACTCCAGACATCACAAAAGCACATTGATTCCGGGCCGTCCGGGCCATAAACGCCCGAAAGAGACGACTGGGACATGTTGGAACCATGGATGGCAACCACCATGGAACTACAATGGACGATCAAGCAAGGTGGCAAGAAAAAGTTCTACTGCTAGTGCTCGCCGGTCCAGTTTCCACCAAAAGAAGTGGTGTTCATTCCATCACGAATGTAATTTTTTAGTTGGGATTGTCATCCAACACATGTCACTATGTTTCAACACAACTCCGAAAAAACACGGCTAAAACCAGTACCAGGATTTTATCAGCCGCAACTGTCCCATGAAATCTGCCCAGACCTGTCATATAAAGTCACGGGGGCAAGTCACGCCTCGTCATTCCTTTCTCGAACTTCGAGAAAGTGCTTCGTCTTCTCAAACGAGCCTTGAATCGGTGCCAGTTATGCAGTATGTCAGCTTCCTGGGATCACAAATTAAGGCGGTGCATGCTTCGTTTTGATGAATGCCTGGTTTAATGTGGTTCGTGCCTCAGCTTACAAAGTATCAAATGTATATGTACAGTGTGCCACAAATAGTCTGAAGCCATCAGATGTACAAGGAACTGTTCTATCTGACCTTTGGAAAAAGCATCCTGCATTGTTGACCCATATTCAAGAGGTAATTAATCATTGAAGTCACCTGTGCCATGGGCGTTTTTTTTCTGCAAGCCATCCATAGATAGCAGGGCATGTCTTTTCCAAACTCCAGCCAGGAAACTGCAGAGCTCCATCCGACCACGCAGGCGCTTGTGGTAGGTGATGCGAGGATTGATGGGGAAATCCTCATCATCCAAAATGAGTTCTGCCTCCATATCCTTGTCCTTGTCAAATGGATCCTTGGAGCAATCCAATTATTGGCACCACTGAGTGCCCCAAGGATTGGAATCCCAATCCACCAACGCTGGCGGAGAGGGAGATATAAACATACTATGGTTTTCTCGGGGGGTAATTGGTCAGGTTTTGTGTCAAATCCGTGATTTCGGAAGATGGGGGAAAGATTGGGAAAGTCAGGACTCAATACTACATGGCTGCCATTGCAGCCAGTTCAAGGAAGATCTTAAGTTCAGTGCAGACCTACCAATCCCCATCAAGGTGGACATGATGGTGCCCTGGTGCCCTCCATGACATGCCCAAATAGAAACCCAGCATCAGTCCATGCAAAATCCACCACCGCACCAGGTCCGGCACGGAAGTGCATGTTGCGCACACGCATCTCGCAATCGTGCTTCGTCTTGTTGCATAAGGCAAACTTACCTTGCCGGCAAAATATTTCTCGCTTACTGATTCTGGAAACGACAAACAGGTTCCATGTTCCAATGCACAGGTTTTCCGAACATCGTGCACAGGGCCTGGCAGTTTCTGGTGAGAATTCTTCCGTGTGGACAAGTTCTGGGACGTTCTGGGCAAAAGATTGCAAAAGTATATATGTGTATATATATGTATAGTATAGAGAAAATATACAGTAGAATGCTTCCCAACCGGGAAATTGTTTACAGAACTCATGGAATGTCCTGGAATTATGAAATATACTGGAAATATATAAGTCTAAGTATTTACGATCCGCTTGCTTGTCGTTATTGACGGTCCAGCTGCTGTGCCACTGACTATGCCGACAAAAGGCTCCCCCGGAGAAGCAGGATGAAAATGACGCCGTTCTCTGTACGAATGTCCAGCGTATAACAAGAACTCCCGACGGAAATCGATGCAGTGCCTCCAGATCCATTCGCAGCGTTGGGAAAACATGTTGACTTCCAAAATGCTGGAAAAATGACTATACATACACCTTTTCGCTTTCCAACTTTTTGAACTTCAACATTTGCCAGTATTTCGACATATTTCGACTATATGTCCCATGTTTTCCCGTGATTTTCCCATAGATTTGACCCATCTTTTCCCATGGCCCAGGGATGGCCAGGGGCCTGCCACGTCCTCGGTGATTGGGATCTCCGTGGACCAGTTCACCGCGTCCTGGCTGCGGAACTGGGCCGTCTCCGCGGTGAACTTCGGCGACGACATCTCGCCGGGGCGGATGGTGGCCTCAAGGCGGGAACGGAGAGATTCTGAGGGAACCTGTGGGCTTCTCTGTAAAAAGAAATGGATGTAATATAATATACATATATATATATATACATATATGTGTGTGTGATTATGTATGTATAATCATGTATGTTTTAGATGTAAAATATATGTAAATGATATATGTATACATGTAATATCATGTAATATGTTCTCTGTAAAAAATATATATATGATTATGTATGTATAATCATGTATGTATAATATGTAAATGTATTGTTGAGACAAAACGATTTTTGAAACTTGGATTGTAATATATATATATATAACGAAAAAGTGGGGGCTTGACTCATGAAAATTATCACAAACCATCTGTTTTACAATCCATCTATTAGAAGATTCGTATTTGAACTTGGTTTCTGCAATATGTGTAAAGATATGTGTATATTTTGGGGTGGCATATAAGAACCTATGGTATTGTAGTTCTTAGGCCTTGTTTGAAAAAAGGTCAGAGCACTGCTTGCACAGGAGTGCAACCTCGAAACTAAGAGAAACAGCCTATGTAGCCTGGTCTGGCCAGGGAAAAAAAAAACGTACTTCTTGGAAGGACGGAAAAAAAAAACTGGCCAGGAGAGAGGCTGTTGTAGGCAGGCCCCATCAGGCCCCAAAGCAGCAGCAAAAGGAGACGCGGCAGACTTGCAGCCAGAAGGGGCTGGATGCACATACTATCCAACAAAGGG
>Ga0126342_10019678_pt1 | contig 11438 bp, 9 predicted proteins | sample Cyp1metagenome_FD_92528 | JGI IMG/M metagenome (GOLD analysis project Ga0126342, IMG submission 92528) | Coral microbial communities from Lord Howe Island, Old Settlement Bay, Australia - Cyphastrea 1 metagenome | ecosystem: Host-associated > Invertebrates > Cnidaria > Coral ... | reverse complement strand
CTCATCATTCCATGTCATTGGCAAGCAGATGAAAATTAAATACTTGCGCTTAGCTCCGGAGGAGCCAAGCACATATCAGACTGAAGCAGCACATGTGTAGGGATGGCATCCCTCCAAAAATTGCGCTCCGGAATTTTCTAACCAGTGCCCAAGGCTTGTTAAGAAATGTTACTTTACAATTCCATTTGAGGGGTTGGATCACTATCCCAGGGTTTCCAAGCAAAAAAAAGTGGAATTCGACAGGTTGGTTTTGTACCCCCCCGCCCTCCCCCTCTAGAGGGGTAGGGATATTTATCCAATAATGATTAGCTCACGACTGTGGGTAGCCAGAGGTTTTTGGTTGGGGGTGCAGTTCTATGTTATAAGTGGATATACGAGCATAGTTATCGGGAAAATATATATCCCAATTTCTGAAGGTTAGTACCATAGTTATAGGTATACCATGTTATACCCATCAAAATCATATCAACCATGGTTCATCTTTACTATGTATATATATATAATATATATATATTCCTTTGAAATCCTATTTGATTCCCCAGGCTAGACCTGGCCTCGACGCCTTTCCGGGCGCTGTGTCGTGGTTGGTTTATCCTTGGGAAGCGCGCTTCGCCACTTGGCACCGTGACGGGGGGATCCCGCCATTTGAAGAAACTCGCCATTGGATGAATTTAGATGATATTGGATGAACCTTTCAGGTCTTTGATGGTCTTTACCTTTCAATACCTTTCATATTTTTTCGCAATTGCAGCCTGCAGAAACAGCTGGAGAAAGTCAGGCTTGCCCTTTTTCTCTGGTAAATCAGATTAAATCATGGTAGATCCAATTTTGGTCTATCCCCAGTTTGACTGGAAATGGATGGTGAAATCTATCCGTCAACTGGGCTCAGGCCAGCACTTGTGGAAGGTGCCAGCCTTGGGGATTCCGTACGGAGTGAACGGAGGGAGCGGGTGGGAGCGGTTGGGTTATCCATATTCGCAGCAAAAAATGGGGGCTTTGATTTTTGAGTTTCGAATTGAGTTGCCTAACCACATGATAGAATTGTACGGTGGATTTTACATGTTTTGATGAGGTTTTGAAGTCACGATTAATTATATTTTTTTGTTTTTGCTGTCAGGGCCTCCAATGATTCAATCCAGCTTTTATCCTTAATACAAACACCATTATCTATTAGTATGTCCCCAGATTGTAACAAATTTTGCAGACCCAAATTCTAACATTGCTGAGGTGAATGAAACTGAACCCCAAAGGCGGGTCCACCCGCCATGGCCACTAAGGATTCCATCCTCAATTAAAGATGTGGTGCGCCATGCGACTTGGACTCAAGATTCTTTGCGCGTCTACCGGGTCTACCGTTCGAATGTGCTGCTGGAAGCCTACATGCGGCCAAACACCGGAGCACATGCTTGTTCGATTGGCATAAAAAATGACTAAGACTAAGCACAATGCAGGGAGAATAAGGGAGAAGGTACCTAGCAGTAGAATACTGGCAGTTTTCAGTTGCACCGAAGGCTGGGATGATGTATATTATAACCATCTATCTCTCTCTCTATACCCATAGGATCCATGTATGCCATATATGGTAACATTTACCATCAATATACCCCCAATGTGAGCATATATATACCATACATGGATCCTATGGGATATATAATATGTTATAATTCACAATGCATAATCTGACCGACCGGAACTTGAATTCATCGCTGTGGCCGCAGCCTTTGGAGATCTTTGGAGCTGAAAAATGTGACAGGGAAACAAATTCATAATTTGATGATCATATTCAATGTATATCACTGTCATTCATGGATACATTAGATATCACATCATATCACTGTAAATAAATCGTTGGATTGACTCAGGCTGGGCGAGATGAAGATCGTCGCGAGGTCCTCTTTGTGAGAATTGGTGATGAGCACCTTGGCGGTTGAAAGGCAGAAAGGCAGGAGATGGCAAGCTTTGTTTGTAGGGTAGATTATATATATATACACAATTATATACATACATAGTACAGTTTATATGTCAGAGAGATACTTGTAGTTTATACATTGAGATGTAATGTGATATATAAATATATGTATATGACTATAGGCTCTATTGTACAGTATACATGTATGAATGCTTATATTATATATATATGTACACATATTATATTGCAGCTGGTATTTTTTTAATATTGTTTTGTGCATTGTAATTATGTTGTTTTCTAGTCACAGTCTGCTCTCGCAGCAACTTATGATCTTTGGATGTTGCAATCAGCCTGGAGATTAGCGGTTTGTGAAATCGTCGTTCTGGCTTTTGAGATCATGGTGGTGCTCCTTGTCGTCTTATTTGTTCGACATGTGTTCCGTTTCAGACGACCAGCTTTGTAATTGATTGTAGCACCTGTGAGTGGCCAGTGCATGTTATTGCACCATGCAGAGATGTTGAACATTCCACCAAGGGGTGGCGTTGAACTTTATCCAGCACATCATAATGAGATATAATGAGTAGGCCGAGGCTTCCTGAGCCAGTGCTTCTCACTATCATGTAAAGCCACCCCTGTTGAGCAGCTTCATTCAGCTTGTCATGGTGGATCCATTGAATCCATGCAGCAAAGATCAGCAAAGGCACATGACGCAACGAGATGCCCAAGTTCTCGCGCAGCAAACGCCGCTTGGTGAGCAAAGCAAAACAAAAAGCGGAGTACATTTGTCCGGAGTCCTTGCAGTGCGTAGGTTGAATGGTTCAACATTTGGGATTTTAGAGGCAACTAGTAACTAGGCAGGAGCTTGTTGACATATCATGTCAGGTTTGCGGAATTTTGCGGAAAGGGACAACTCCCGCCTTATTGTTTGCCCATGTGTGCCAAATTGTTTGCCCATGTTTGCCCTGTGCAGCACTTCATAGACTTCATCAAGTTCAGCAGGTTGTGCGGCCTCGACAGTGTTGCGAAGTCCATCGGCTGGACGATACTTGGCCAAGGGACTTGAAGGGACAAGCAGTCGGTAGAGGCACAGCAAGTGCTGACTTAGCACAGGATATGACGAGGTGAAGCAACTTATGTGTGACCACAATAAGCAGCCTGAACTGACACACTAAAGACAAGTTTATGTTACTTCAATTCTGTCTTCTCTCTGTAAAATGCAATGCTTTTTCTGCCAGCAAGACCCATACTTTGTAGATACGGCTCATAGGTTCTGCAGTAGAAGGACCGAGTTTATGGTATGAATGCTTGTTTGCTTCTTATTAAGCCTCCATAAAACGGAAGCTCAGATTGACCGGACGGGTCTGAATCAACACGCCCAGGAAGCCGCATGTGAGGAAGAACATGTTTCGAATGAGATCCTTGTCAAGGGCATGCAGTGCAGTGAAAGCCAGCTAGGTCATGATAGCGGAGAGTAAATGAGTGCAAAACTACGTGCATCATGATCAGATCCCCTTATATACTGACTGGAAACTCGGGACGAATGCCAGAATATATATATAATATATGTGTCCAGTCGTCACTAGTTGTCCATATTGTAAATACCAAAATATAATTCCAATCCAGGTTCAGAACTCATGCGAAAGGGCACTTTACCAATTATTTGCACATCTATGAATATATATATGTATATTTATTTATCTACATGTAATATATATAACATAATATATTAATATATAATAATATATAATAATATATATATATAGTTTTTTTGGGCAACAGAAGCAGAAAAAACATGAGGAAGCGGAAACATCAGAGGTGTCCATTTGACCACTGCTTATTAACATGGCTCCACCGTGTTCCACCTAGGCGTAGTAGTTGACTCTTCCCAGTTGAGCATGGCAAATTGGCTCACCTGCGCGAAATGCATGCTTTCGGTGTCTCGTTGGCGGTTTCCGGTGATGAATCCCGGATGGGATATGATGGGATAGTTATAGCCTACACTACACACAGCCATGCCATTGGCAGGTTGGTTATACAATCCAGGAGTCAACCTTCAAAAACTTACTGGTGCTAAACGCAGGGAATTTTCGGGAATGATCCCAGTCATCACTATTATAATAACCATCCCAGCAACCCCATTCCCCATTCCCATTCCCTACTACCATCTGGTTATTTAACATAGCCATGGAAAATCCATGAAAATCCCAACCATAAATGGAGGTTTTAGTGGGAACATCATCTATTTCGATTAGGGCCATCGTGTTACCATGGCTATGTTAGTCATAACCAGAGGGTAACGTCAGACGTCGTCAGATCAACCGCTGAGGTTATCAAGGCGATTCAACCCTTCGTGTCTCCCTTCTACGATCGCATGCCTGGACTGATCTCTGTGGTGGATCCACCCTTCGTTGTGAAAAAGGCCGGCAGCGGCCAGCGAGGGATACGTTGCTTGTTGTTTGGAGATATGCTATGGCTATGGATTGAAAAATGGGATATGATATAAATTGATATAATAATATAATATATAATGGAGAGATGACATAGGTTATAGTCGGGATATAATTGATGATTAAAACAATTAAATATGTACTATGAGGACATCATGGGTTGTATGCTCTGTGTTCAATGCCGCCCTTTTGAAACGAATTCTGTTCTTACAAGAGCCAGTTTTTTTTTTGCGTCTTTTACCTTGACTCTCTACAGTTTGTTTTTGAATCCGGAAAAGGTCTCGTCCAGGAATTCAGTACTTCTTGCGGACACAAAGAAAGCAACTAAGTACGTGTTTTACATTGTTTTACTGTATTAGATTCTCAGACATAACATAGAACAACAATGAACAACACAACATGATCAATCTGAATAGCTGCTATAGCTCTCCAGTTCTGACATGTTCTGACGACCTGGTGAATAGCTGAATTTGTCAGGCCTGGTACATGGTCCGACCATGGTTGGGCCAGCCGACGCGCGAAGTGGTGCGTTTTGTGCAGACAGAGCCGTCGCAGCTGCCCGAACAGCCCAGGTCGTCGGATGCCGACACTCAGAAGTTCTGGCTCTTGCACAACGCCTGAGACACCTGCAGAAAGCATCAGAAAGTGGGAACCAACTTGAAAAACCAACGCAGCTGACCACGTTTTGCAAAAGTTTTAATATGTTTGAATGAAGCTCTCATAATTTAGCTTAAGTTCAATTTCGGCGTCGTGCAAAGACTGAAGTGGCTTGGATTGGTGCCGACAAGTTGTCCGAACTGCAGGTGTTCCACCAAGGCCGAGCACCAGGCATTTGTCGCCCTGTAAGCTCCCACCTGGCGTGCAATTCGTGTTTTGCCAATTTTGCTGTGTCGGTTGTACAGCGTTTGCCGCAAGGTCAAACGCCGACGACTGTTTTGCCATTTTTTGCAGTGTACAGATATGACATAACGATACATACCGTATATCCATCCGTATCCGTCTCACCCTCGGCACACTCTGGTGAAAGAGTCTCGAGTGGGCGTGTGATGGGACATTTCTCGCCGATTGCGGTTTTGGCATAGTGAAGTCGATGCCGAAGCTTGGCATGGCCATGGCCTGTGAACTGAACGACGATTCGCTCCTTTGCTTCTAGTCTGTGTTTCTGATAGATCCGCTCGAATCCGTGGAAGCAAGATCAAGACACACAGGGAAACTGTGCAATTGAACTTCGCAAGATTATTATTATATATATAAATTATATATAATATATAATATATATATATATATACTCATAAACCATATCAAAGCATATCAAGACCAGTGCACTTTGGTGCACTTTGAATGTTTCCACTGGCAGTGGGTTGATAGTTCAGAGCTGCATTGGCAAAGCTCCAAGATGCTTGTGCCATGCTGAACACAGGGAGCTAGCCGGGCGGCGCTGCGTTGCAATTGGCTTTGGCCAACTGGCAATATCATATTCATTCCAGTTCACACCATATTGGGATACCCTCAATATCCCATATATGCCTCAATTATCATAAAGTTATCCTCAATTTATCAGAATTTTATTCAATGTTGATGGGGAAAAACACGGTAAAACGATGATCAGCCATGAGATTTTGGAGTGTCCTGTGTTTAGACAAACACAAATGTAGCGCAAGCGCAATAACCCAGACAGGATACCATTTGAGCTTCCCGCGTGCAGCGATGCGCTGTTCGCAGCCGCCCGCAAAGATCGCTCCAGTGGATTCCCTTTGGAGATTCCAGTAGTGGCACAGTGGCGAGACCCCAAATTTTTGCTTCGGCTTCCAAATTCCAGAGAAAACAAATCAGAAATCAGAAGTTAGAATTTGTCGAGATCTTAAGGATTCATAGCTATTTGAGAAGTATGTACAGTGCAGTATGTGTGCGTGCTTTGGCATGCTTTTCTTCCTCAGTTGGTTAAGCCAGAGCAAAGCCTGGGATATGAAATATGACTAGGTTGTGTCTCAGAGAAGCCGCCAAATTCTGGCGGATGCTGAGAGGGTCCTTTTGGAGCCTGAACGTACGTTCGGCTCCAGTAAAGGCAATTTCGGTTCGAACTTACAGTCAAGGCTAACGGACCCTCAGGGACAGAAACCAGATTCCAATGTTCCAAAAAGAGTGCTCCCTGCTATGGTTTGCTACAAATGGAGTTTGAGCATGTTTCAGATGGGGAAAGCTTGGCTGAGGCCCAGGTGGTTTGCTGGAGGTCATCAACGCAATTTGTACGTGGACTGCTCAGAGGACGAAGCATGGGACGACGCGAGGGGCGCCGGACAGCTGAGCTGATAGCTGCTCTGCTAGCATCTTGAGCCTTCTCTCTGCTACCCACAGGCCAAAGACGCCACAAGCACAAGAGATGCGTCTGAAATGGCAGAAGAAGGTGCTGTTCAGATGGATGAGTTGTTTTCAGCTCTGGGAATCATATTGGAAGTACTCGCTACCAGCATATCCCTTAAGCCTTATGCAAAGTAGCTAGCATATTCAGCCCAGGAAGCAGCATCTCTGAATGTTCTAAGATGTTCTAAGATATCTGATCGTTCTATATCGATTATTTTGCACAGGCTGCTGAAAGGCACAAAGGTATTACACAGAAAAAACATTGGTCGATTGGGTATGTTCAAAATTGGATGGCATTTTAGATTGCGAGCATGATGACATCCTTTCCAGGAGTACGGGAAAGATGCATTGTTCGACTCGCTCTTCCCAGACTTGAAGCAGTTCAAGGACGTCACACGCGCACACACAAACACACCCTTCCGCCACCTTAACTGCCCTAGCCATCCCTAGCCAATATGAACTATGTTGCTTGTGCAGGACGACTATGACAAGCAAGACAGTTGGTGGGATATTTGGCTCATGTTGGGCTTCCTGCTGCTGCTGATCGCAGGCCGAGTCAGCTTATTCTGTATAATATATATGTTACAAGCATTGGTTTCATCGACATTGAATGACTTGTATTGCAGCTTTCAACAAAGTTTCGCGAGAGAAATACACCCAGAAGAAACGCAAAATCACGACAACACAATAATATATGTATATATATACATATACATACATCTATAATATGTACATAATACAAATACAACTTCTATACATTTATAGTCAGTTTTAGAGTTCTGCATTATTCCACGAAGCATCACCAGCAACATGATGGTGAAACATTGTGAGAGACATGGTGAAACTGTCACACAATCTCGGCTAGTGATTCCTATTCTGATGTAGGCCTGGCTGCGGTCTTCTTTTATGGACTGCCTATGAGGCAGGGAATGGCTTCACATTATGACAACTAATGGCCAAATTTGGAGAGCAGAGTCACTATCAAGGCTCACCAGCAAACACTCTGGAACTTCCTGTGCCAGTGAGGTGTTTTTGATAATTACCCAGGCCCACAGGTTGTGTTGCTTCTTTTTCGTTGCTGATCATGTTTGCTTTGACAGTTCAAAGACTGCAACAACAACCGTGACCACTACGGCAATGGCTACAGGGTGCTTGGAAGTAATTGATATCATGGGAAGCACTGCACCAATTCACATCATGTATACTATCATGTCCACGGCTTTTGATTGCGCTGAGCAGGGACTATAGCTATGCAGCAGAGTCATTTTCAACAATTAATTTTTGACATCCTTAATCATATTTTCTTCGCAGCTGCGGTTGGTGCTTGACATCTTTACAAAACAGAACATATTCGAACCTGAGGTCTGCGACCTCTTCGCCAACCGCTGATGAGCTGTGAATATCAGTAACATTTTCGCTTTGGAGTCATAAGTCATAGAATTGGATGATGGGAAAATTTTAACCGGAACCCCCTATTGGTTGATGGTAAAAACCATGGTTTCCGGATAAGATTTTCCCTTAAACCAATCCAATGAATAAGATATGGCGGGTGTTCTTCAAAGATAGGATCCCCGTCGCACAACCCACCGCTTGATCACCGGCATCAAAAAGCCTTGCTGTGTGCAACCCTTTTTGTATCCTGAGAAGTCTGGCCAAGCAAAGGGCTGCAGGCATGTTCCCAATGTTCAAACTCGGCCCACAGGACCTAAACCATAAATATAAAAACATATAATATATATATATATTTATATAAACACATTATTCAAATAACATCAAAAACTATATAAAACTATCAAAATATATCAAAACTAACAGCCGCCAAATCCTTCAAGGGGTGCACCAGTTTGATCCGAACTTGATACTTCAAGGAATGTGAACCTGGCAAAACCATGCAATACTGAATGTTTGCAGCATACGCACTTTGCCAGCCCACCACAGGAATACACAGCGCCTGTGATAGCAAACACATGCAAACACTATCCAACCACAAGCATGCCATAACAAAACATATGGCGGAGTCTGTACGCCATGATTAAGGGAGACCTGTCATCCCTGCTGTCGTCGGGCTGGCTCTTTTGCGACCAAATTATAGCATAAGACAGCCACAAAAAAGTCAGCAATTAGATTAGCAAAGCAAAACAAAGCTATGGAATACCCATCAAACATGGTGATTTCCATTGATTTCCCATAGCTGTGTCAAATTACCAGAGGGTAGACTACTCCAAAGCCATCAACGAGCCTTGATTTTCGCCCTGCCAGGTCACTTAAGGAGGTGAAATTACCGCCTTTGGTTCATCCTGACACCCTGCTAGCAGCTGCCAAGAGATGCCTGGGACTCAGGGAGACGTCATGGAGACGTCATGGTGACGTTTGGTTTTTCACATCACAGACGGTTCTTTCCAATAGGTTTCGTAAGAAGCTTATCACCTAAGTGCATGCACAGTAGATTAATTGAGATGATCTATGGGGACAGATCAAAACCTCCGAAATACCATATGTTGGAGGATGAACATGCATACATTCCAGCTATCTTGGTGTCCACCAGGACTTTCCACGGGATTTGACCCATAGCCGCTATAGCCATGAACTTGACCACTGTGAGGTGCAGATTTCGGAGGTAGCAAAGAGTTGCTGGATGCTGCTGCATTGGCAGGCGCCAAGACCATGGTGACCATGGCGCTTCACGCGGTCAAAATTTGTCCAACAGACCATTTTGGCATAGTTAGATACTGTTAAAGTTACGTAGACACTTCAAACTGACTGAACAATAATATCAACGGTGAACATGACTAAAGATACTATCAGCAAATCATAGGTTCCCATAATTTTCCATGACCGGAGATGGCTCATTAATATGCTGTTTGTCATTCATTATCAGCCAACCAAAATGTATGATCCATCGATGATCCAGACCCCAGCTCATCCCAGCTCAGGTATCTTACTCCAGGCTCATGCAATCCAAGCACATCGAGATCTTGCGGAGGCGCTGACAGAACCAGAGGGACTTTTTTCTATTGGGGGTTGGTGGGAATATTTGATGGAATATATCTAAAATATTATATTATATTATCGTATATTATGCCGTATATTGTTAATATATATAATATACTATAACATACAGTAATATAGTCAATCATCATTAGTTGGGTCTGAAACAGGTATATATTCTAACTAACCTTTGGCAGTATTTTTTTAATGGGGACAATGCTTATAAACCAGTGGATTTAGCCCCCCCGCAGGCTGGCATAGCGCCACCTGGCATCGATGAGCCGTGCTGCGCTCAAAGTCCACGAACCAACGAATCAGGTCACAAGGTGTCTAAAGAAAAATAGCATCGGACCATCCAAAATCTGTTCTGTTGACTTTTTGGATCGTTTTGATCCTTGAGATCACCAAAATGTTGACCCAGGTCCAAAAGTGTTTCCTCTTTGATTAACAGCTGTCGGCATTCAGGTCGCCTCCGCCACCTCCCGAGACAGGCAGATGCCACATGTTTACCAAATGTTTCTGAAAATCAGATAATTTATCTCCCCAAATGGCAGTTTTAAGGAGGATGATTATATGATGGGACATTCTTGTATGATATATGATTATATGATACTATTGAAGGAAGTTTAGAAGTCAAACTTCCGACCATATGGACAGATGAAAAGCAGAGATGGGAAGAGTCAGAGAAGAGAAGAGAAGAAGAAAGAAGATCAAGAAAGAGAAAGTCTCCGAAGAAAGAAGATCCGGTGCGCGAAAAGGTAGGAAAGTCGCGAAACATAGTGTTTTTCTAAATGATTTGTGGCTCTGGAGGATCGAAAAGTAGCGTCGCTAAAGCGGCGGGTGCGGAGCCATCTAGCCAGATGAGAGATGAACAATTTGCACGCCGTGGTGGCGCGAAGCACATTTGTAAGTCAACATGTACAAAACACCGCATGTTCGGACCACTTTTGGAAGTTGAGATATCGAAAAAGTGCACGCCGTTGAGGCGCCAAGCACTTTCGAAGTCAAAAGTGTAAAACACTGACGGGTTCGGAGCACTTTTGGAAGTTGAAAAAGTGCAGGCCGTTGTGGCGCGAAGCACATTTCAAAGTCAAAATGATTCAAAATGTACCGAGCACACCATTCTCGGAGCACTTTTGGAAGTTGAGATGATGAAAAAGTGCACGCTGTTGTGGCACGAAGCACATTTCCAAGTCAAAATGTTAAAACTGTCAAAAACACCACTTTTGAAGGTTCAGATGTGATTTTGCGTGGCAGGTGCAAGGGATTCTGCACCTTGCCAAAAGTGAGGAAACCGTGAGGGTTTGTAGCAGTTCCAAAAACGATGGCAGGTGTGGGACATTTGAAGGGGATTTGTAAAGATGCATTTCACGTGGCAGGCGCATTACAAGAGACATGTTCATCAGAGATGTTAAGAGGTTAGGGCGCTGATTTCCCGAGAGGAGTTGCATTTTGGAGCATCAGATCTTCAGTTTTGGGAAGATGATTTTGCGTGACAGGTGCAGCACTTCGTATGACCTGGCATCAATTTTTCGTGGCAGGCGCAATACTTTAGAGGCGAAGGAAGTTTCGCAGAATTGCTTCGTTTTTGATGTTGTCAATTTCAAAAATTGAGGAAGTATCGCAGACTTGCTGCATTTTCAAGCTTACAGATAGACAGACAGACAGACAGACAGACAGGCAGGCAGGCAGGCAGGCAGGCAGGCAGGCAGGCAGGCAGGCAGGCAGGCAGG
>Ga0126342_10019677_pt1 | contig 11439 bp, 10 predicted proteins | sample Cyp1metagenome_FD_92528 | JGI IMG/M metagenome (GOLD analysis project Ga0126342, IMG submission 92528) | Coral microbial communities from Lord Howe Island, Old Settlement Bay, Australia - Cyphastrea 1 metagenome | ecosystem: Host-associated > Invertebrates > Cnidaria > Coral ... | reverse complement strand
AGGAGTAGTAGTAGGAGTAGGAGTAGGAGTAGGAGTAGGAGTAGGAGTAGGAGTAGGAGTAGGAGTAGTAGTAGTAGTAGTAGTAGTAGTAGTAGTATTAGTAGTAGTAGTAGTAGTAGTAGTAAAAGTAGTAGTAAAAGTAGTAGTAAAAGTAGTAGTAAAAGTAGTAGTAAAAGTAGTAGTAAAAGTAGTAGTAAAAGTAGTAGTAGTAGTAGTAGTAGTAGTAGTAGTAGTAGTAGTAGTAGTAGTAGTAGTAGTAGTAGTGTTGGAGCAAACTGAAAATAGTTTATTCACGAATGTGCATTGACTTTCAATTCAAACGATTCTGCCTGTCGGTTCAAGTGGAGGGCGGGTGGGCCCCTGCGATTTTTGATTTTTCGGCAACCCACCACCAGCCCCAACACCACCTGGAGAGTCATCGTGGTCGACATCAACCGACTTTTTTTCATTTGTTTCCACTGGTCGTAAAGCGACCTCTTTGGCAACACGCCATGCCCGCAGCCAAGAGTTCATCAGAAGAGTGGCGTGTGAGAATAATACATACGTTTTTTCACATTGTCAATGCCACCCTCGCGGTAATTTTTGAAACTTCAGTTGGCCAGCCATGATCTTGTTTATTGTAGTTTGGTGTCCGAATCCTAACTGATTTCGATCGTTTGCAACTAAAAATGGCCTACAAACTTTGCAAGTGGGGACAAAGGGTACCCTTTTCCCGAATCGTTCAGGTAATGAATTGTTCGTGCTTGTCAACCTGGTGTTTGCACAAAAAACCACTATCATCTCATTCCATCAAGGAAACACAGACCGGGTGGAGGTCCCGCGATTGTCCCTAAGAAGGTCACGTGACCCAGTCGTCAGTCGTGTATCCCCATTGAACCGTGGTCCGAGGGACGTCACTGCAAGGCTCTTGGAAATTCGATCTCGAAATGAAACACCAATATAGCTGCTATAAACAAGGTAAACTCAACAAAAAAACAAATCCCCTTTTTCAAGGTTCATTCTAGCCCGATAGTAATACTACGTACCATCACCATCCCCAATAGCGGGTCGTTGTCCAGGCCACTGGCCATGTACCGGCCGCGTGTGGAACCGCAGGAAAGTCAGTGCAGAAAAATCCAGTTGAAAAACGGTGGTTGCATATCTTTCATTAGTGTTTTTAGCTGAATGTGATGGCCAACGTTTCGGCTCAGTTGTCATCAACATTTGAGGACACACAGTTTTTCTCCTCGTTTTGGGTGCATTTTTTTTTTGACAGGTTTGAAAGTGCAGAACCCTTGGCGACCCATGCGCAGGGATTGGTGAAACTAATCTGCCCATGAAGAGCGTCCTCATTGCGCTGGCCAACACACCACCAACCGAACACGAAAAAAGGACGGATCTGCCAAGTTCAAAATGCAAAATCAAAAAAAACAGTTCAACAAAAAAAAACAAATCTAAACGAAAAAACATAAACGATCATAAACGTATCTTTATATTCAACATTAAATATTCTCGTATGTACTGTTTGTGGCATTGAGTTCTTCAACCATGTCTTGATCAAATGGATGCCGCAGCAAAACAAGAACTTATGTTGGTCTGAAACGAAAGTCAGCAGAGTGGGTACAGCCCAGAAGACGTAGAAACAAAACAACTTTGATTTTTGCGCACTTGGAACGATCATAATGCATCAAAACTCTGCCGACATCGAGGCCAACATTTGAAACACAAACCGGTCCCACACAAGGCACAATGATGCCATAGGTCGCGCCATGTTGAGGCCATGACTGGTTTGAAAAAAACATTCTTTTCACCCCCCGATGCGTTGTTTCTGCACCTTGCCACGGATGCTTAGCACCAGGTTTGTCACCAAAATCACCACGACGTGTCGGACATTTTGCAAGCAAGTGACTAAGTGTTTGCTTGCATTTGTTCAGCATTGCGGTGTTGTTCGGTTGCTTGAATTTTTGGTTCCACAGGTACTCAGCCGCTCCAGTTTTGCCAGCTGGTTACCGAAGGGGAAATTATCGTCACAACCAAAGTACGTTGATGTGTCTAAGCTCGTCCCTTTGTCCATAATTCGAACATGACGGTGTTTCCCACCATTGTGTGATGGTAGCACCGTACGTCTGCGCAAAATTTCACCGTTGTGTTGTCGATGCCAAAACTGGTTTCCATCGCTGGAACCTTGCGCGTGAAACAATTTGGAGTGTCGCACGTGGTGTTCCTCAACAAATCAGTCACGTGTAGCCCACCCAAAGGTTCCAACATCCCGCTTTCGCCCAAAAAAAAATTGTCAACGTGTTTGTTAGTCCGTTTTTGTTTTCCGTCAATTCTAATTACTTGTGATCAATTGCCTCGTGCGAAGGCCTCGTGAAGGTACATGTGTCCTACAGCAACATGTTTCATTTTGCTTAATCTTAATCGTTTGGCACGTTGCAACACAGTTGAAAAATCACACCACACATGCACATGATGTATGTTGGAGTGGTTGGGAGGGTTGGGGTGAGATGGGGCGGGGCAATGCACAACATTCACTTTCTCTCGCACATGTACGTGGAGGTATGTTAGAGTTTGGGGGCACTGGGGCGCGCTGGGGTGGGTTGAGGTGGGGTGTAACGTTCATTTCATGTGATATGCACTTGATGCTACATTAGGTTAGAGGTTGAGGGGGTTGGGGCTGGATGGGGCAGTAAAGGAGCATCACATTTGCACACGTTGATGCTACAGGGGTTGGGAGCGGAGTGGGATGCAGACTCCTCCCAGGCACATTTACTTGATGCTTTGTTTGAAATTTGGCGGATTTAGATGTGGTGGGGCAATAATCGGCAGTAACATGTTTTTTTCCCCGCACAATTTTTTGCAGCGGAAATCGGAAAGTCTCCAGACGATTTTATATTGGGCCGTCACCAGGTGTGCTTGATGTTTTCTTTTGGGGGCACACGCACCTGATGCTACGCTAGAGGTTGGGGTTGGGGCGTGCTAGGGCAGTACCATTCACTTGCACTGGGAGAAACTGATCAAACGACAATTCATTTTTGTACCTGCAACAAGTATAAGTACGTTGTCGTGTGTCCCCATGATTCACGTGATGACCACGCTTGCACTTTGCTTGGTCAGCATGGGCGCATATCTGTCACGGCCGGACCACACACACATATATATATTTATTGTTCCTTCTGGCGCTATCCTTTGGATTTTGAGTGGAGTCGTCCACAACTCGAAACAATGCCATCACCACGCATGCTGAAATGTTGGACGACCTATCTGACAGTGTCGCATGGACTTTTGAAAATCTGTTGGGGGTAAGGAGGCTGATTAGTTTCATTTTTCTTACAGCAACTTGCAGTGGTTCTTTATTCTATCGCCATGGGGCAAATTCAACAAACACCCTGCAATATTTGGGAGCAAACATATTTCTTTGGCTTCACGGATGAAAAAATCCAACGCCTGGGCACTTGCCATCTACAGGAATTATCCATTTGGTAGTCAAGGCAAAGGTTGAAGCTTTCCTACACACAAACTTTGACCCAGTGACAAATGGCATCCACATCTCAACAGTTCCCTCTTCCTTTTTAGAACTAGAACTAGGTAGGCAACTCAGATCCATCAGAGACTTCGCTCAAAGCATGGCCGGTCATCAATAAGGTCCATTGATTCTAACACATTGAAAACCCATTTATTTTCCAGCCTGGTGGACATTGATACTTATGTTCAAGCTCCAAACCACAACCAATGCCCTGGCCCCAAAACCTCTGGGTTTCAAAGAGCTCTAGCCCGGAGAGTGCGTTGATTTCTTTGCTAAAGTTCAGCACGAAAATACATGAACATGAATGGCCTCCAACGACAAAAACATAAAAAACAGTGGATTCTAGGCGGGAGAGTGCGTTAATTTTTCCGAACCAAAACCCCCAATTGCATCGATTTTCGAACTGGAACCCCTAAGTGCATTGATTTTTCCGAACCGGAACTCCTCCAAACAGGAACCCCCAAGTGCATCAATTTTTGTGAACCGGAACCCTCAAGCGCATCGGTTTTTCAGAACCACAACTCCCAGATGCATCGGTCGAAACCGGAACTCCCAAATGCATCGGTTTTTCTGAATCAGGATCTCAAGTACAGCGTTTGTTGTGAACCGGGATGCGCAACCACAATATCAGCTTAAATTCAAGTCCAACATTTTTTTTTAAAGAATTGTGTATCTTTCCGTTTTTTTTTTTTTGTGCATATCATGTCAAGTGGAGGTTTTCTTCACTGATTGGATGACAATGAAATGGCACCATCATTTAGCACCTACATGGAATAAATATAACATCATCATGTCATCATGTATCTCTCTATCGGCTTCCCCATCATCAATGTATCATCGAGATTCACTAACTATGGTTGTATATTTCATATACAGTTAATCATCAACCCAGCCTATACCCTCATGCCAAATGTGCTGGAGTAAGTAAAAACACATTACCCTGAAATGAATCCCCAATACTTTGAATGTTACATATAGATTCTCCCAAGGTTTCTGGCCAACCGATGCCACCCCAACCGACCCTCTTCAACGACATAAAAACCAAAAGTAGCAACAAAAAGTGTCAAACATCCTTTTTCCGCTTCCAAAAACACAAAATTGCGAAGAACCACGCTCCTGTTGTGGCGCCTAACGGTCTTAACGCTCACTGTTGTGGCGCCTAACGGCCTTAATGCCCGAAGGATGAAAACATAGGTTTTTGGGTCTCGACACTGGGTTGTTCGCCAAGCATATTTTTTTTTCCCGCCCCGTTTTGCTGCATGCAGGTCCTTTGGGGGAGGTCGTGGTCAGGGGCGAGTGGGGAGGAGAGTGTTCCAGCAAGATGCTGATTCCAGCAAGATGCTGAGGGGGGAGGGTCGCCGTCGGGACCGGTTTGCGCCATCAAATGGACGTTGTTTTTCGGAAATTTACGAGGACAATTGTTGGGCCACCTCTGGGTGTGGACTGGACAAGGCCATGGCAAGAAGTTCCTTGGTCCCATTGATGTTTGGAAAAAAAGGTGTTATATGTTGCAAATCAGCCGAGAGATCGTTGGGTTTGTCGCACACTTGCATGGATTCCTGTTGGTCGTCATGTGCTTGGTTCTCCCTGTCACACTTGGGCCGAGAAATTTGAAGCTTACACACGTTACCACAACAGTTGACTGATGATTTTTCATACGTTTTGCCGTACCAGAAGATTATTCAGAATATGAAATTTGTTTCACCAACCCCTGCGCCCAAACAGGCTGCCAACCGGCATGCAAATTGAAAACTTCCAAACTTATAGTTGTCACGTAGCCCTTTTTTTTCCCGGCCAACAGTCAATCACATGCACAAACAATGGTAATGGTTGTGCAGGCATGCGTGACTTCCTCCAGCCAGTCTATGCGAAACTGGTGTGCATGCGTGATAAATTAAAAACGCGCGGAAACGACAATGCCATTGTCGACGCACAGATGGCATAGGAAAATATATGTGGCACTCAGGATGTGACTGTAATGGCGCAAAAAAAATGACGCCAAATCGGAAACGCATGAATGGGAAACATCACTTTCATGGCACCACACCATAATCGGAAGGAATGTGGACAACAAATATGATAGACATGCGGCCTCCGACAATCAGAACTCTAGTGATTACGTGCCATATTTTGAAAAAATAGTGCGCCCGCCAAGCACCAAAACGGGTTAGACAAATTAAAACCACCACCGTGGTTTCATTTTAGAGAATGCTGAGACAATGCTGGCAGCAATAAACAATTGAATGGTGGAAGGGTCTCATGGTTTGATCCTCGTCAGCACCTCGTGCCCACGTGATGTTTGTCGGTTTTTTCCGTAGTTGTTCCACTGCTTTCAGAATGATCAAACCCAAAAAAACCAGAACATGAAGAACCCTTGTTGATCGTTTTCAAACAGAACGGATCCTTGCGCGAAGGTCCCATGGGAGGAACAATCATTGAAATTGCATGGCCAGTGTCAATCAAAATTTCGAAACCTCGAGACGGTGGGCGCCGCGACTGTTCCCAGAATATAAGGCTGCCAAGTGCACATGTGTGTCGCCAACCATTTTTGAAAAACAGTCGGCAAAATTTGCGTGTTTACGTAACACCTCAAGTTCTACATGTAGCATTGTTGAAAGAGATTGTGTCATGCCAGCGGGCCACGTATTGTGCAGTCTTGAATCGAAAACAAAAAAATGAACCTAAACAATGGCATTTATGCTACTAAACCACGTAATTACTCGTTGCCAGTGTTGACAAATTGCGTTTCGGGTCGGATTAAAAACGCTTTTGCCCTTGTCATTTCCCAAATTTGACACCTTTTCGTGTTGGCAGCTTTGGAACCCGAGACTTGGCACACATCTCTCCTAACAATTTGTTTCCCATATTATATTTTAGTAACTTTTAATTACTCTCTTCACGTCGTCGTTTTGTTCACTTCCTGAGTCTTTTCTTTTCCATGTACTTCCCTTTTTTATTCCTATCCCTATTTTCGTCATTTCCCTACTCTCGTCAGTTTCTCTGCTCTCCTCTCTTCCCTGTTCCCTTCAATTCCCTACTCCGATCACTTCCCCGCTATTTTCATTTCCCCACGCGCTTCACTTTCATAGTCTTTTCACTTTTCACGTTCTTATTTTTCTCTTATCTGTTCTTCTACAGTCAAAGCATTAAGTCGGATCAGTTGTGTTGTTTTCAGTCAGTTAGTTGGGGTGGTTTGCCACCTAGGGGGGTCGCATCAATTGACGCTGTACCACCCAAAACTGGGTATGGAAATGGTTCTAATTATCATTTATTTGTTGTATTTTTTCTGCTTACTCCTTGTGGAACCTGTCGTCATGAATTGTTAGAAAATCTTTGCGCTTCTAATGAGGAGAAGCAGGAGCAGGTCGGTTTACAGTTGGGTCTGTTGGCATCCATGGCATACGTGGCCTCCTCCCCCCATCCCCCACCCCCTGAGATGTTCTCTATTGGCAGTGCATTGAATGACACATTGTACATTGCATTGAACTGCTGCAAAGCTGCCGCCACACTGCTGCCAGACTGCTGCTAAACTAATCTTCATGCTCTGCGATCACTTTATGTTCTGAGTGTTCTAGGTATTTTTTGGGAGTATGTTTGAGCATCAGTTACTTATCTATCTCCTAGTTGGGGGTCGTTTCAGAGGTCGTTTTGCGGGCCGTTCCAGACCCTTCGTGTCTCTGCGCAGCGACTTCCCCGCATTGGAACTATGCTGCCCCAAAAAAGTTGATGTGACCAAAGGCTTTCACTGTAACTCTTTACCTCCCTGTCCTCTGTATTTCTTTACGTTTTTCACTCGGCACTTCCCTACTCTCTTCATTCCCCTCTCTTTTGGTTCCTCCTTCAATTCCCTGTCCCTGCTTTCTTGACTTCTCAACCCTTTACACCCCCCCAATAAGAGGAAAAATCTCAGGGTTTCCTGCGATTCCATCCTCGCCAGCGTCACTTGGACGAACCGTCGAAGGAACCATTCCAATGCAAACTGCAAGCTTGGATCACCAAATACAATTGCGCAGCGTATGCGTTCTTGCAAAGATCACCGGCGTGCAGCGGTGACAATGGGAACCACCCGAGCGCCAAAGGAAGTAGAAACCGTACCGCGCTGTGCCATCGCATTTGGTGATCCAGGCCCGCAATGTGTATTGGAATGGTTGCTTCGACGCAAGTGATGCTGGTGAGGATGGAATCGCACGAAATCCCATGTTTTCTCGGGTAAAGAGCTTCTGGGCGACAATACGGGAGACCTCGTGTGCGCGACGGGTGCGGTTTCTTCTACTTGGTATTTGAAAAATTGCGAACGCCGTGCAGTTGCGTTTGGCAATCCAAACTTGCAGTTTGCATTGGATTGGCTGCTGCGACGCTTCATATAGGTGACGCTTGTGAGGATGGAATCGCGCAATTTTTTTTTTATTCCACACCAAGCGCGTCTGGGCGATGATGTGGGGAACTTTGTTTTTGAGATCAACCCCGCGCAGTGCTGACAATGTGAACCACACGAGCGCCAAACAAAGTAGAAACCGCACCCGTCGCAGAGGCCTGGCTCCCCACATTGCCGCTGAGAGAGGCATTTTGTGCGAGGAAACATGTGGTTTCGTGCGATTCCGTCTTCATCATCGTCACCTTGACGAAACAATTCCAGTGCGATTTGGCATCATTGCCATGCAAATCTAATAAAAAAAATGTATCGTCCACCAGAGCAATCACCATCTACTTACCTGCTGAACTTTCTTCAGTGATGTAGAGAAGTCTGCATTTTTTTGCTGTCTTCACTTCGTAACATTCGTATTTTTTTTTACATTTTTTACATTTCTAATCTACTGTCTTCGTTTTTGTTTTTTCTTCACATCCCTACCATCTTCGCACCCCTATTTTCCTACTTTCTTCGCAGTTTGACTGTCTTCGCTCGTCTATTGTCTTCACGTCTTTATTGTCTTCACTCCACTATTTTCTTCACATTTCTACTGTTTTCACTTGGCTACTTTCCTCACATCTCTACTGCCTTCACTTCTCTATTGTCTTCAGTCCTCGACTTTCTTCACGTCTCTGCTTTCTTCTCATCTTTATCTTGACATTATTTATTTGCTTCAAATCCCTAATGTCATGTAGTGTTTTCACTTCTCGATTTTCTTCATTTCTTTACTTTCTTCATTTCCCTACTCTCTTCACATCTCTCCTGTCTTAATTTCGCTACTTTCTTCGCAGCTCTGCTTTCTTCACAACGTGATTGTCTTCGCTTCCATAGTGCCTTCCTCCCCCCAGTGCTGCTGCTCTCGCGCTCGGACGCTTGTCACCCCTCGCAAATCCAATGGAGGGGTCCGGGGGCTAGTGGTTCGGGATGGGCCTCCGCCGCTTGGTCGCCGAACCATCGCGCAACATTTCGCTCCTGATTTCGATCGCGAATGTTGCCCTTTCCCATTCGTGCTGTCCACGCGAGCTGGTGCCGAAGCCCTGGTGCGGCACCTGCGCCTGGCTACCACGTCGTACAACCCGCTGTTGGTGCGTAGGGCACCATCTCCAGAGAGGCCATGTTACAAGCCTTGCGCGCTTGCGAGGCCTTACCTTTTGCCCGCCTCTTCTACGCGTCCAAGGAGACGGGCAGGTGCTTGCCCCATTCAGACTCGGGATGGATGAGGCCCTCCGAGAGATTCATGCCACCCTCAATGACGAGGTAGATTGGCGCATACCTCGACGACATCTATGTCCTCGCCCCACCGGGTCGGGTCCATTCCATCTACTTGGTGTATGGTTTTGGCCTAAAGTTTTACAACATCATTTGCAAGTAACATGCAACCTAGTTGTAAAGGATTTACGACCTAGTGTAAGTTAATCTAAGTAAGCTAAATTTTTATCTTATTTTACGGTAATGGTAAGTATTTACCAAAGATAAACTAGATAGTTAAGTTTTAGAAGTTTTTCTTGGAGTTAACAAAAAACAAACGAAAATAACTTATAAGTAACTCAGGAAATTTAATTTCGTTTGGAATTTAAGAGTTTTTTTTTTGGGTCTTGGAACAAAAACATCTAAAAAACAAGGGGGGCCTGAGAACCCAAAAGCAAAACGACAGCAAACATATTTGAGTAATATACTAGGCGCAGATGACACGGGACTTTGCGGAAAATTTAGCCGATGTTTTTTGGCACATGACATGGGATTTATGTATCGATTTTGCTATGGTTTTTTTACACATGACATGGGAGTTATGCGCCGACCTAACGGGCAGGTATTTTTCCATTTTATTGACAGATGACATGGGAATAAGTGATCAAATTTACACATGACATGGGGCCTCCAGGAAGACACAGACGTCCAAGATGGGAAATGGCAGGCAAATTCCTTTAAATTCCTCTAAAATCTTGTAAATTCTGTTAAATTCCTTAAAGTTCCTTAAAAGTCCTTTCAATTCCTTTATATTCCTTAAAATTTTTGAAACTTGCTTTACATTCATTCAAATTCCTTTAAATTCCTTTAACGTCCTTAAAAGACGAATTTACCACATGACATGGGACTTCCAATTCCTTTAAATTCTTAAAATTCCCTTAAATTCCTTTAAATTCCTTAAAAGACGAATTTACCACAGGACATGGGACTTCCAATTCCTTGAAATTCTTTTATATTCCTTTAAATTCCTTAAAAGACGAATTTACCACATGACATGGGATCTCCAATTCCTTTAAATTCCCTTAAATTCCTTTAAATTCCTTAAAAGCCGAATTTACCACATGACACGGGAGTTCCAATTCCCTTAGGTTCCTTAAATTCCCCTTATAAATTCCATTAATTTCATTAGAAGACGAATTTACCACATGGCATGGGACTTCCAATACCTGAAATTGTTTCAAACTCCTTTAAATCCCTTTAAATTCCTTAAAAGACAAATTTACCACATGGCATGGGACTTCCAATTCCTTTAAATTCCTTAAAACACAAATTTACCACATGACATGGGAATTCCAATTCCTTAAAATTCCTTAAAATTCCAGCTGCTCAGCTCCGACCCGCCCGGACGGTTTTCCAAATAGTTGCTGAATAGTTTCGAAATAGCGGCTAAATAGCTGCTAAGTAGCTGCAAAAACAGCTGCTAAGTAGCTGCTAAATAGTTGCTCAATAGCTGCTAAGTAGCTGCTAAATAGTTGTTGAATAACTACGAAATAGTTGCTAAATAGCTGCTAAATTGCTGCTAAGTAGCTGCTCAATAGCTGCTAAATAGCTGCTAAATAGTTGCAAAATAGTTTCTAAATAGTTGCTGAATAATTGATAAATGGCTTCCAAATAGTTGCTGAAAAATTGACAAATGGCTTCTAAATAGCTGCTAAATAGCTTCGAAATAGCTGCAAAATAGCTGCTAAGTAGCTGCTGCTCAATAGCTTCTAAATAGCTTCTAAATAGTTGTTGAGTAACCACTAAATACAGTAGGTCTAAATAACTGCTAAATAGCTGCGAAATACCTTCGAAATAACTGCTAAATAGCTGCTAAGTAGCTGCTAAATAGCTGCTGAATAGTTGTTGAGTAACTACTAAATAGGTGCTAAATAGCTGCTAAGTAGCTGCTAAATAGCTGCTCACTAGCTGCAAAATAGCTGCTAAATAGTTGCTGAATACCTCCTAAATAGCTGCTAAATAGTTGCAAAATAGCTTCCAAATAGTTGCTGAATAATTGATCAATGGCTTCTAAATAGCTTCGAAATAGCTGCTAAATAGCTTTTAAATAGCTGGCAAATAGCTGCTGAATAAATGCTAAATAAAGAGCTGCTAAATAGCTTCTGAATAGCTGCTAAGTAGTTGCTAAATAGAACAAGGAGGTGAATGGATTCATGTGACTTTGGAATATTCTAACTGCTGACGTATTATTTTGGATTATTCCAACTGCTAGTAGGTAGTCATGCACTAATATACTATCTTTGTTCATGTGGGATGTGAAATGTACAGTGTGTGAGTT
>Ga0126342_10019676_pt1 | contig 11439 bp, 10 predicted proteins | sample Cyp1metagenome_FD_92528 | JGI IMG/M metagenome (GOLD analysis project Ga0126342, IMG submission 92528) | Coral microbial communities from Lord Howe Island, Old Settlement Bay, Australia - Cyphastrea 1 metagenome | ecosystem: Host-associated > Invertebrates > Cnidaria > Coral ... | reverse complement strand
AGCATGTCCAAAAACGATGGCAGGCGTGGGACATTTGAAGAGGATCTGCAAAGATGCATTTTCCGTGGCAGGCGCAGTACAAGAGACATGTTCATCAGAGCTGTTAGGAGGTCCGGGCGCTGAGAGGGGTTGCATTTTGGAGCATCAGATCTTCAGGTTTGCTGAGAAGATTTTGCGTGACAGGTGCAGCACTTTGTATGACCTGGCATCATTTTTCCGTGGCAGGCGCAGTAGTTTAGACAAATGGACTGGAAAAATCGCAAAACGCATTGGTACGAGGCCGTCACCGCTGCACGCAACTTTCCATTTTTGAAGGAAGTCTCGCAGAATTGCTTCATTTTTGATGTTGTCAACTTTGAAAAATGAAGAAGTCTCGCAAAATTGCTTCGTTTTTGACGTTGTCAAGGTCAAACATTGAGGAAGTCTCGCAGAATTGCTGCGTGTTCAAAACCTGAGGACGTCTCGCAGAACTTGATGCTGTCAAGTTCAAAACCTGAGGATGTCTCGCAGAATAGCATCGTTTTCAAGCTTGCAGATAGACAGGTAGATAGACAGACAGACAGACAGACAGACAGAGAGATAGATAGACAGACAAATAGATAGGTAAGACGGTCAGATAGATGGATGGATGGATGCATGGATGGATGGATGGATAGATAAGTAGGTAGATAGATCAGATAGATCAGATAGATAGACAGATAGATAGACAGATAGATAGATAGACAGATAGATAGACAGATAGGTAGATAGATAGATAGATAGATAGATAGATAGATACATAGATAGATCGGTAGATAGATAGATAGATAGATAGATAGACAGACAGACAGATAGATAGATAGACAGACAGACAGATAGATAGACAGATAGATAGATAGATAGATAGATACATAGATAGATCTATAGGTAGGTAGGTAGTCAGAGAAAGAGAGAAAGAGAGAAAGAGAGGAGACCTCAACCACCTGTTGGTCCATCAGTGGCTTCGCTCTGCTATCCGTGATTCACAACAACCAACCTCTCCTATAGGTTTCCTATTTTTGAAACTTCCGCCACCGCCTTGTGCGGTACTACTGGTATAGTCTATAAATGGATAGATTCTATATATATATATATACATATGATATATGTATGTGTGTATACCACACAAGAATACCTGGAGCAAACTCTAGAGCGTCCACTGTTGCTCTCAGGATGACAGCCCTTGGATTTTCAGCTACAGGTGCTGACTCTGTTGCGGGTAAGGTTACATTGCCAGAGCATCATGATTTCATGAACACCCCGAAACTTGGGTACAGTAGATTCATTGTTCACCAGAATGCCAAGGTTTTGGACTGCATGCATCATTTTTGAGTATACACACATGTTCTAAAAAACATATGCCTTTTTATAGATACAATATGATACAATACATGCACGCATACATGTGTGTATACTCTTTGCATTCATACACACACACATATACATATATATATATATACAAATATATGCGAATATACCCAAACTGATACATAGATTGATACATAAACTATCACAAACTGATACATCAACTGATATATGTACATTTATATACATACATATGTCATGTGCCATACATTTTTCAATGTGATCAGAATAAGGGGGGCGTAACGTAATGGCCTTTTTTGTGTTTCGCCAGGCTCCAAGTTCCGTGACTTGATGACAGAGTCCAACGCCGACGACCCCAGCTCCAAGACTTGGCTTGGACGAGTCCGATGGCTCATCAGCAAGCCGCAATTCGACTGGGCCATGGGTGCCTGGATTGAAGGGAAACCATTCACTGCGCCAGCCATGGAATTCGTCACTCCTTGGCGCAGCAACAATTCTCACGCCATTCGCAAAAAACGCGCAACACCACACGTCAAGAGCACTGACGACTGTATTGCGCTTGCAGCTTCGGCAAATCGAACCACGCACGCAATCACCTTAAATCACATGTTTCGGATTTCATTTCGCTTTTTCAGCCGCCTCCAAAATGATGCGTTTTGCAGTTTTCTCACAGGCACGGACGCTGCCCTGAAACACAGCAAAGTCTACACAAAACATCGTTGCACAGCCATGCCAATGCAAAAAGTGCAGGAATCAGTGCACAAAGGGTTGGAAGATGTTGGAAGCATTACGCCTGCTTCCAAACCGACAGGCCACACCCGGCCACACCTTTCGACACCTCACCAATACCACGCCGGCAAGATCAGATTATCGCGATTTATTGCACATGCCACAGCATTTTGAATGTCCCTATAAATCACAAGTCCTATTCGCATCTATTTGCAACAGGTTCCTACCTAAAAACCAAAAAAAAAATAAACAATGCAACAAAAGACTTGAATAAGGACCAAGGATATATTATAACAGCCTTAAAACTGTATGTTTTTGAATTCTTGTGCCATCAAGAGTATCCAGATTGAAACCCACATGTTGCACTTCTTTTTGGGGATCCAAAATTTTGCTGTAGCAAAAAAATGAAATAAGTTGAAAACTCTGGCACCCCTGTCCACGCTCTAGATAGGCCGTTCCACGCCATAGATAGGTCGTTCCACGCCCTGGATAGGTCGTTCCACGGTTTGTCCACGGTCAGGTCTGAAATTGTACATAAATTGGGCATCAAAATATCTTGTCATTCTAGATTGCTTCTCTTCAAGAATGTGTGAAAATAGCGAATAACATGATATGTTTCTTGGCTGTGCACATCTTGAACCCCTGCTACAGCACGCATCCCTCAATAGGTCCCATGATTCTCGTTTAGGTCTTTTCTCCAAGGACCTTTTCAAAATAGGTCAGGGATGTTATATATGATGCATGTTCTCACTCCTTCGCACAGCAATTCCAGTGACATGTTGAAAACACATGCGACCCGACGCAACTGAAGTATTGCGCAAGCCATGAAACATGTCGCAAGAGGACCATTGCGCATGCCACAAAAGTAAGTCTTCTTATAAAGAGACCACGCAAAAAGTATTTCACCATTATAGAGCGTCTGTCACATGAAACAACATTCCACACACTAGCCGTCAAGTGTCAAGTACCATGCCTGCTACACGAAATGATGTTTCACGACTTGCAAAGCGTCCATCAGTATGGTAATACTGCTTAAACTTCCCCAGAATCACGTCGCGGACGGCCTTGAAGGTTTGTGAGTGGCTGTGAACGGTTGACGGTTACGGACAGTTGCGGACAGTCACGAACATAAAAGCAGTGTCTAGAGAACAAGGGTCCCCCAGACCCCCCAAGAGATAAACAAGAGCCCTTCGCATCAGTGAGCATCGATCATGATGCATCGCCTTGGCGATGACTGTATCATACTGTATCAATCATCACCAAGGTGTTGTGATCTTCTTGAATTCAATTTGCATTGGCATCGAGACGCAGAGATCCATCTCCGATGAGCTTCTTCCGGACTGGCCTCGGGAGGCGAAACCGTTCGCACTGCATGTGATACATTCGAACGGTGCATCTGCCCATAGATTAAAACTGGACATGGACATGAGATGACATGAGAACGTATTGCTAGTCAGATTCCGAACTTGATACCTTTTATTCCTTCAAGACTTTGTAACTATGCATCTTCTGAGTTCCAGTAGGATTGCGCAAGTCGTCGCTTTGAAATTCAATATTTGAACAGGTATGCTGTATACCGCATGCAAGGAAAAGGGCTTTTGTATGCTTTTGTGTATTGCACCTGTACAGATTACTTTGAGTGATGTCAAAGTAAATGTCTGCGTGTCAGCGTTTTTGGCAATATATAATATATATGATATTAGCCACAGTGGAGATTGCACGAACTAAGTAATTCTTGAAAGAAACACACTTTGGAGACTTTGGAGATGGAAACACACGATGGCACCAACCTACTGTAATTTTCTTTAAACACATTTTAAACACATCGTGTGTTTCTTGCAGATGCTTGCAGAATTGATCTGCCAGGCTCTGGATCTGACATTCATCAGCATCTACGTCGTGGAGATTTCCATGCGCATTTTTGCCTATGGCAAGTCCAACTTCAAAGATAGCTGGTGACATGGCCAACATTCATCAACAGTTTGCTGGTGCCTTAAGATCACAATCAACCTTATCAACCTTCGTTTTGGACTGGAAACTTCTCCTTGGTGCTGGCAGGTGCCATAGATGTCCAGAAAAAAAACTAGGAAACTTGTTATTAGACGGACGAAGAACCACGAGAGTGACACAGATATCATTGCAAATATGACACATTTTTCTGGAAATTGTATGTTGGGTTTACTGGTTTACTCATCCACATGTGTGCAAAAGATCCATTGACAATATTTGACAATAGTCGATCTGAGTTTTGGCCAGGTTTCTCTTTGACTTTGCACTGGTTGGTATGGGCCTGGCTGGGATCATTGTGGACAGTGTCTCTGAAGATGGAGGCGCGCCAAAGCCACCTGCAAACGCTGCAAATCACATATGCCTCATACAGAGTCACATCGATGTTTAACAAGAACGCCATGTGGTTGACAGGCGATACCCCTTTTGCCAAAGTGCTGGTGGTTCGCTCCCTTCGGCTTCTTCGCTTAGTGAGGGTCCCTCGCCAAAAATATGTATAGTTATGGTCACCAAACTCGGAGGGTTGAGCGGGTTGAGGGTATGTCCCCAGAGGTTGTTTCCACGAAATCATCAGATTTGGATCTTTAAGAACTGATGACTTCGAGCGATGCTCAGTGAGTCATGGTGAGACCTCGGAAGTTGTCGTGTTGTGTTGGATCTGTGTCGGTTGATCCTTAGACAAAACTGAAGCATGACAGACTGCAGCCAAGGCAATCAGGATGTTGCACATGTTCCGAACAGTTTGGCGTTTGGTCTACGGATTGCTGACTTCCGGAAACACCATGCTGTCGACTTTCTTCATCCTCCTGTTGACCTTGTACATCTTTGCATGTCTAGGCGCTGTTCATCCAACCGGTCTGGAAATGGCTAGGAAATTGGCTAGGCTAGGAAATTTGCAGCCATCATCAAGGCGTTTGCAATAATGTGGTAAACCGTGGTAAAGCCAAACAAATACCATTTGGGAAATTTTGGGAACATGATTTTTAAACCAACCATTGTAAGTCAGACTGGATGTCATGGGGGATAATAACATCCAATATTTCAACCGCAATATTTTTCAACCGCAGGTGTGGAGCTCATCACCAAAGATCCGCTTTTGCAAAGGCCGGGGAAGATGCTCCAATTTCTTTGGTTCTCTGAAAGTTGCCATAGCTTAAGGATCTTTAAGGATCTTTAAGGATCTTTAAGGATCTTTAAGGATCTTTAAGGATCTTTAAGGATCTTTAAGGATCTTTAAGGCATTTAAAAGGCATTTAAGTATTGCAAACGGTTGTCTTCTTGCGGAAGCCTTGTGCTTGTTAGTGCCAAACTTTGGCTCGGTTTACATGAAACGAAGATCAACTATTGACCCCTTCAGCAGTTTGTCCTACTTCCTAGCGGCCTGGTCTTTTGAATGGGGTTGCTTCAAGATCCTGCACAGAACCTGCACATGCATAGATTGTATCTACCAGACTAGCAGATTCATGTCAGAAATTTCAGATGGCTTTGTCTGAAAATAGGCTACCCCTTGTCCCTTTAAACAAAAAGCCTCAGATAGCCAATTTGGGGATACCCCATGTCCATGTTGAACAACTGCTGGATTGCATTGGCATGGACCAGATGTGACCAGCTGGCAGGGATCCAGACACAAAGGACATCGTGGCATATCACTTTGGCAGTTTGCAGAGGACGATGGACGACAACTCGCCGCCATGGCCAACGGTGGCTGACAGTGGCTGGTGCGGTTGTTCACATCATATTGCGAAGATGAAGAGTTCACATTGCAAGAAATCTATACGTGGAATCTCCGACTCTCATGACTGACATGTGTACCTAGTGTTTACGTTTGATACTGGAAGTCTCATTGGTACCAGATGTTGCAGTGTGATTTCATGCTCAAGGTTCTCGACATGTTCTCACCAGCGGTGCAGGACTCTACTTACCTTGGTGTCCTTTGTCAGTGCAGACTCCATTGCCCAAGTGTTGCCTGGCGTGAAGCATGGTAAAGATGGTCCATGGTGCTGTATGTTGTCCAAGCACTGGAGCACTGGTTTTCAAACCGCCCTGAGGTATATGCCGATTTGCATCGTGCGGCCATTTATGGTGATCTACTTCATTATCGTCATCCTCACGGTATCAGCAGCTTGCCGTGAAGGGGATCACCGGAGATTTCTTGGTTTACGCTTTACCACTGTTACCCTTTGGTAATTTAACAGTTCGCTATTGAAAATGGCCCATTTTAGTTCGTTTATTTATCTGTTGAAGATGGTGATTTTCCAGTTCGCAGACTGTTAGTTTACCAGAGGGTACCTCCAACATTAGCCACTGAAGACTGCAGCACTGATTTGTTGTGCTTGGCACAGCCAGGTCTCCCTGATGAATCTCGTTGGAAGCTCAGGACAGCCAGTTGCACATATTCAGCGAAGGGCAATGGCAGTTCCGGAAAAAAAACACACACACAACAGAATGTACTATTACCATCATTTCAAGGCACGCGGCACGAGACACTGGTAGAAATATTGCCCTTGACAGACTGGTTGGTTACTCAAACTCCTGCCAAAAACTTCTTTCAGACTTGTGTCTTTGCTCCTGACTTTTTTCCCCTTCAACCCAAGGTCACGGCAGTTTTGGTCGAAGGTGCCTTAGCCAACGCTGCCAATGACAAGGAGCTGGGCCGACACGATATGAAGCAGAAGGCTTGTTGTGGATGGCATGTTGGACCCGCAACCTGCAGATCCCTGTTTGAAGCAGCCGGGAAACGCTGGTGGGGCCTTGTTGCGATTTGATTGTGTGACAGGTCAGAAAGTTTGCACCCAAAGTGATGCAAGTGTCTTGAATGCAAAGGAGAGATTTAATGATATTTGCCCCACCAATTATGAGGCAAGTGTAGGATTACCTGCTCATGAGGTCTTTGCAGAGATTGATGAAGACGGAAGTGGAACAATCGACCGCCACGAGCCACTCGGCTGCATCCAGCCAGGGCACCATGCCCATCAGACTTGAAAGCACCACCTGTGGTTCCGACATGTTCTAAATAGAATCAGTTGAGCGTATGTAATTAAATGGGCCATATTTGCCACAATTTGCACTGAATCCATCTATACAGTTTCTAAAGTTGTCCTTCGGTTCATGAATCTTGACCGCTTTGTGTTTATTTGTTTATTTACACTGTTACTGTCACATTTTAACATTGCTGAACAACTCCCCTATACAGCCTATCCATAAACGGAGTTACACGTGCATGAAAATTTGGTTTCGCATGGACGCACATTGTACAGCATCAGTTCCAATTAATTATATAACAAGGTTTACCTCCAGTCGTCCCAAACATGTTGCCAGTCTGTTTGTCCTTAACATGTTGCCAGTCCATTTCCCTTCAAAATTGCGACATAACACTGATGTGCTCTTACAAAACTTGACATCAGTTTGGGATGAATTGCCCTGCACCATGATATTTGCAGTCATCCTACAGAAATTGCAAAGCTGAGCGGACTTAACGGTGGACAGCCGAGAGGATGATCTGGTTCACTGGACAATTATGTAATTATGACAAGCGATGCTGTTTGAAACAAGTTGCTCTCAGTCGCGGAATGCCCAAGCGGGCCCTGAGGGTGACCAGAATAAATCTCGATGAACTGCCCATTGAGTTGAACTCTGAGCATGTGGAAAGCTTGGAGGACTTCGATTTTTTCGAATTCCTGAAGTTTTACCAGACCCGGTCGCATTTTGCTATATATATAATATTAATTGCTATATATATAATATTAATATATTTGGATACCGAGAAAAATACACCAGTATTGATAGATGTAAAGATAAGAACCGGCAGGAAAATGGACATTTGACTAAAGGGTCACAGGCGGATGTTAACTTACATGCATGCACAAAATATCATATGAGATGGTTTACATTTTACTCGACATTTGCTGCAGCTAGTCTTTATCTCTCAGTCGTAGTTGAGCTCCAAACACAGCCCGGCATATTTTTTCGGCAAGCATTTTCAGCATTTCAATCGGATTCTGCTTGACTCTCAAAAATTGAGATCACTCTGGGTAGCTGTAGCATAAACTTTATTCACACGATGACGGTTCAATATCTATATGTTTTTGATCCTGTGCTGGCCTTGACCCCCTACGAGACTCTAGTTGAGGGCGGCACTGCTTCAGTGCCGGCATACCAGAATATGTTGGCAGGTCAGGTGTCAGCATCACATTACATTACTGTCTACAAATAATTACATAATATATATATATACATATTATTATGCCCATACGATCACATGGAATCACATGGATCATGCATATACAAACGCACATATGTATGTATCTATATGTATATATTATATATACACACAACACACAGAATTCAGAATGGCGGTCCCACTAGCCAAAACCCAAACTTCTCAGCGGTTTCTTGCCAGTTTCCAGTTTATGTCCGCAGGATCTTTTTGATATGCTGGATGTGGAGGGCAAGGTAGGGTGGTAGAGCTTGGTGGTGGGGGGGTGGTTAAGCATAAAATGATGATAGCTGGATAGAGAATGATAGAAATATAGACTAGGCATTTCAATAGATGCGGTTTGAAAATGTTTGAAAGATTCTCAAACCTTTCCACCTTAAGTTTCTTCCTCACGGAGGTCCTGGAGGATGACTTGACATCCCGCACATGTCTTAGACACTTTCCATCCTGAAGGGGGGATTCGGGGAAGATTCGGGGAAGATGATGAAAACATGTTGTTCCCTTCATTTGATGAAGCCACTAGGCAGCAAATTGATTGATTCATAGAGTGTCTATGATTGTCTTGTACTACGAGTAGGATGCTACACTGTCTCACTTTAGACCACAGGTGACAAGGTGCTCACAAGTTTCACGCGGACCAGTCATGACCAGTCGCAGTTGATTCAGTACCATTGAAACATCTCGATGTCTCTAGATCTTTTACGATGAATTTTCAGCAGGGAATTGGATTGGGACATTGGGTCAATGCCTGTGATGTCACAATAGCCTTTTCGAATTCTTTTTGATCCATTGATCAGCTATTTGCATCTATTTGCCAGCACAGGGCAGGGGTTTGATCATTTAATCCATAACCAGATCATCAAATCATGTGGCCAGTGGCAAGGGTGGCAAGCCCAAAAGCTCCATTTTTTCAGCGTCAATTTTTGGCGACCCAGGGCACCCTGACCCAAGCGGAATTTGCAGATGGTCTGCTGAATTTGCTTACGCTCCTTGGGCCAGTGGTCTACCAGTGGTGTCTACTGTGAATGTCTGTGATATCCACTTGCAACACGTTTGTGATGTCATTATGAAGCAAACCTAGAGAACATGAAAATCATGACGCGAGCTAGCTACGAACATGCGATTGTCAGGAACCCCATATTTTTTTGGACGCTGCATTCAGTTGTTACCAAGGATGGATGTGCCAGTGCACCAGATGAAGACATTCAAGATCTTGTAGCTTGGTAGTGTCAATGGGCATGATTGTGCAATGCTTGCTCCTCATTCCTGGTTGTACTAAACGATCACTTGCAGCTGCAAACAGATGGGTACCCTTTGGTGATTTGATGTGAGATCCGCTTGATATTGCATCCACTTAGTATGGAATCCGCTTTGTACGCAGCTCACTTCATATTAAGGTATAGACCCTTAGCATGAGGGGCTTGACAACGGTCAGGTGTTGGACTGTTGAAATGAGGATATATAAGTCAGGGTTTGACGACGAGCATGGGCTTGAAAGGTCGAGACGGGCTGGCTCTCAAATTGTCAAGGGGGGTTCCCTATGGTTCCCTTTTTCCAATGTGGCTTTGTTCAGAAATGGAGCATACCCCCAATACATGGCCATAAAAGATGGGAATATGATGATAAACCGCTGGATTTGGGGGCTACGTTTTGGCTGAGGCAGCTACATACAACTGCGCTTGACCAGATCAAGAGCAGACTCAGTAGCCTTGAGGCTTCGCTCAATCGAAGATAGCCACTCATGCTGCACTGTGACCTTTACCAGCAGTGATCGAAAGAGAACAGGCCTTGAGTCTTTGAAGCTGGAAGAAACGATAAGAAACGTGACTTGCAACTGCAGGCACCAAGTTCCCGGCTGTTCTTGTGTTTCTGCGACATTTTCTGCCTGTGTTGTGCAGTGTGCAGAATGCGCAACGACTGTCCGCCATCCTACCACTCTCAGGCCCGTGATGATTCCCTTCACAGGCAGTGCACGGAGGCTGACATGTTGTCTGATGGGTTACATGTCAGCACAGAGCGAGCCTCGGGGGTGCCGAACATATTACATACTGTATCAAGTTTTTGTGATATTGAGGAAGGGAAGATTATGAATATATTATATTTAACTATATACATCTATATACATATATTTATCATATATATATAATATAATTATAATATGTAGCAGTAGCATATTATATGTATACATACAATGTCTTCCGTCTCACTTCTGGGCCGCTTGTTTGCTCTTATCTCCTTCACTTCCGGGACCTGGTTTGCTCAACCGGGCAAAGGCGCTGGAGACCGTTCCCAGTTGATTTGAAGGCACCCGTTGCCCCATAAATTCGCCTCAGCTCGTGGAACTAATGGACAGGTGACCACCGCGTTTCTACTATGCTGCTATTTGATGTAGTCTAAAATATTCTAAAATAGTCTTAGAGTTTCCTTAGCATTTTCTTGTGGCTGTGAAGCTGTTTCCTGTTTTGAGCACAACCTTGAGGCTTCACATTTTGTGACGCTGGCCAATTTCTACGCCCAAAGGGATGGATCACAGCACGTGAGCCACGCAGTTTTAAGATGTTTTAAGCAGTTCGGCTTGGCAGTTCGAAGATGCCGAGTGGGAAGAGACTGTGTGTTTTCCATGGGTTTTCCAACATTCCAAGGGCCGATACTTGTAGGAGATGTCATCCATGTTTGATCATTTTACATTTTGCTCAAAGGACGCAATTTGAAACATATGCTGATTGCAAGCACATCAAGCACCACAATGTCCTCATAGAAGTCGTTTGACTCGCCATGCTGTGCAATGCACACATTGCGATCATTGCACCGAGCAATGCGCGACTGGATGATGGAAAGTGCTGCGCTGCTCGTGTATCCCGTGATGGAAGAATGGTCATTCGAAGACTCACAGATACAAGCAGTTTAGCAAAAAATGACAAGCATAGAATAGAATAGACAATGAATAATCATAGAATATAGATGAACATAGTCCAAATGATTCCAAATGGCAATTTCAATTAGGACATTATGATAACATTAGCAGCTCCATCTCAAGGTGACAGGACAACATTTTCTCATCACGAAAGCTAGCGTCAGCTAGCTGGAGTCTTCTTGCTTTAGCAAGTATTGGGGGGGGCTGCTCAAGGACATCACGTGATTTT
>Ga0126342_10019675_pt1 | contig 11440 bp, 8 predicted proteins | sample Cyp1metagenome_FD_92528 | JGI IMG/M metagenome (GOLD analysis project Ga0126342, IMG submission 92528) | Coral microbial communities from Lord Howe Island, Old Settlement Bay, Australia - Cyphastrea 1 metagenome | ecosystem: Host-associated > Invertebrates > Cnidaria > Coral ... | reverse complement strand
TTTTGTACATTTTGACTTGGAAATGTGCTTCGCGCCACAACGGCGTGCAATTTTTCATCTCTCGTCTGGCCAGCTGGCTCCGCACCCGCCGCTTTAGCAAGCCTACTTTTCGACCCTCCGGAGTCACAAATCATTGGAAAAACACAGTGTTTCGCGACTTTCCTACCTTTTCGCGCATCTGCATCTTCTTTCTTCTCACTCTTTCTCTTCTGATCTTCTCTCTTCTAATCTTCCTCTTCTCTCTGCCTCTGCCCTGCTCTGCTTTTTCATCTATCAATATTGTCGGAAGTTTGACTTCTAAACTTCCTTCGATAATTTTAAGATAATTAAAGTTCCAAGCCTTGATGATTTAATTTTTTGATATGTAACATTTTTATTTTTAGTATTTATTTTTATAATTTATATTTGTTTTTAAATTGTTTATTTGTTAGGAAGTAGTACGAAAAATATATATATAAATAATAATATATTTTTTGATAAATTATATAATTTTATTTTAAAATATATGATTTAAAAAAATAAATATAATTAATAATTTTTATAAATTTAAAATAATTAATAATATATATTATATTTATTTTATAGTTTAAATTGAAAATTATGGGATATAAATATGGATAAATATTTTAGATTTAATTTATTATTAATTTTAGAATTTAAGGAAAAGATTACGAAAGGTACCCTTTTAGCGGGTTACTTTGAGTTTTATTTTATGAAGCAAAGGAATGAATTGGATTATTTAGTTTTGAACGACTAGGAAAAAGGGATTTTTCCTTCTTCTCCTTACTTCCTTTTTGCTTTTTTCGAAGGGAATTCTTACTATATGCTCGGTATATTTCTTTATATAGTAGTCCCTTTATAATATTTCGTTATTATTATTACCATTATTATTAATATTATTATTATTATTTTCCTTTTTATTACTATTATTATTTGATATAAATTCTAATGTATTTTTTTATGATACCTACGGATGGTCGAATTTGGTATTTTTATCGTATTATTAGGTATTTAAAAATTAGATATCGAAAAATCCGAATTTTAAGTTTAATAATAATAATAATGATATTAATAATAAAATACTGCGAAGGGATTATTATGTAAAGAAATATACAAGGCATGTAATAAGAATTTACTTAGGGGAATATAAAATTAAATATTTAAAATAAAGCGGATATTTAAATCCAAAAAAAAAATACCTTACGATGTTTATAGTTACTCATTACTTAATTTATTTAAATAATTATTTAGAAATATATATTATTAAATATATATATCGTACAAAAAAAAAACATAATTAGTATTAATATAAATTCCAATATATTTTTTTACGATATCTATAGATATTCGAACCTATTATTTTCATCGTATGGTTGGATACTTAGAAAATAAATATTAAAAAATCCGAAGTATGATATATGTATTTAACAATGTATATTTCTAAATAACTACTTAAATGGACTAAGTAATAAGTAACCATGGACATTCGTGGGATGCTTTTTTTTCGGATCCAGATATCTCCGCTCTCCTCTGAATGTCCAGTTCGATGCCAAATGAACTTTCGTTATATACCTTGTACGTCTGTTTGTTTACGTAGCAGCCCCTTCGCAATGTTTTATTATCAGCATTATCGTTTTTATATTTATTATCTTTATTATTATTATTATTATTCGACTTGCGATTCGGATTTTTCGATATCCATTTACCACGTTATTTTTATTTTTACAAGCAAACGGGTAAAGTAAAGGAACGTTGGCACTTCTCCATGCTTCGATTGGACAGAAATTTTCCCCTCGTTCTGTCAAGGCTGTGATTTGCTAGCGCATGATATCCATATTGACAAGCCTAAGGCTTGGTGTCAGCAGAAAAGGGCCCGGTCGTATGTCGGCTTTCCCACTGAGTAATTCCCCGCGTCCTCTATAATATAATTACCTTTCGTATTATTCCTTCTCAAGTATTTTATAAAATTATATTAAATTATATATTAAATAATTTAAAATTATAAATATATAATTTTAAAAAAAATAAGAAAAAAACCAAAGAAATGATTTTGAATTTAATTTTTGTTTTTTATTTTTTTATATAAAATTATATTTTGTTATAATATTTTCCTAATTATCCAGAAATTCGTCGAAAATTGGAAAAATATTATTATTATTATCGTAGGTATTAGTATATAATTTTTAATCCGGAAATTAAATTTAATTTATAATCAGTGGTAAATAATTCGGATTTATTTTAAATTGGCGGAAAATAAAATATAGGATTATAAAGGCCGCAGCGATACGCGGCCATGGTAAAATAATTCCATTCCTTCGAAATTTTATTAATCTTGGTTTCGAAAATATTAAATCTATTTTATTGAGGAAATCCATAAATTCGATAATAATAAAATGTTTGAAAAAGATTATATTTATAAATATAATGTTATATAGGAAATTTATTATGAAGAAATTATTGAAAATAATTTCGATATTTTATGGAATAATTAGATTTCTGAGGAAATTAAATATAATTAATAATTCATATATATTATTTTATTAATATTTTGGGATCTGATATATTATTACAAATAATTTTGAAAAATAAAATATCATTTTTCCCAGCTCTGACAAGGGTCAAGAGGAAAATAAAAATAATAGGGTTAAATTTAAAGGATTTAAAAAAAATCAAATTATATAAAATACAAAATATTTATCTGAAGGATATATATAAGTGGATTAACAATCTCGAAAAAATCATTTTCTGGCTTTCCGTCGAAAAGGATCAGGATATTCGATATGATGATGATAACCGATAGCACTATCGCCAATTCTCTCCCAAACCTCCTTGTTGGAAGCTGCCAAGCTCAGCACTGGCAATTTCATACCATACAAAATGAAATCCAAAGAAATGGAAAGATAGACAGGTAATTACAAGCCCCCGTCAAACTGGGCCGGTGTCCCGAGGGAGAAAGCATGACCAAATAAATATTTCATTCCCAATTATCAGATGATGACAAACCCCGGTGATGAAACATCTAGTTTCAATGGAAAATAAATGGTCCAGGACTTCATTCAACATTTACCTTTGTAAAAAAAAGTCAAAGTCCGAAGCGGCTCCACCTGCCCTGCCATCAGATTAAAGGAATATTTTCAGACTGCAAATTTGAGCATGCAGGTAGGGAACGACGAATATCTTCCTTATTGTATTTAATTTGTTGGGAGACACACTATGAGACAGAATGGAACCACGACTGGAAAGAAAGAACAAAATTTACAAAGGAAGAAGAACGCCTGCAACAGCAAATAAAATTCAAGAAAGGAGCAGCGAGTATTGAGAACAGCACAGGACAAGTAAGAAAACAAACGACCAGGAACACAAAGACCTGGCAGACAGAGAAACCAGCGTGTGGGCGGAAAAGCAACGACAAAGGAAAGGAGACAAACTGTATATGTGGATAAAAAATACAGGAAATTAAAAAAAATCGAACCAAGAAAGATGCTCAGAAGGGAAAAGCTGAGGCATTACGGAACAAAAACAATGGAAGAAGTCAAAATGAGGCCCTGCTGATGAAAAAGCACACAAAAGCCAAGAAATACATTCAATAAGGGCAAAAAAAACAAAAATTCCAAGAGAAATTGAAAACAGCAAAAAAAAATCACGAGGCATTGCCAAAGAAAAATAAAAAAATTCAAGGAAACATCTAAGTTCGCAAAAAGCAAGGAGAACGAAGTACAAGTACAAAAGATACGATAACATAAGGAAAGATAATTTTTTGACAAGAAAAGGTTGAGGAATGGGTAATGGTCGGTGAGTTTGTATATGGATTTATGGCAGTTTCTTGAAGAGATGCTTTATCGGATGCAACGGGAAAATTGAAACACATTTTAAAAATATACAGATGTTATCTAACTGTTTATTTACATGGCCCTCTATCCCTGCCTATCAATTGATCTGGCAAGCTAACGACCTATCCTCCTTTCTTCATAGCGCCAAGTGCCGCGCCTGGCATCCAGAACCACATTTGAGCTGCTGGCGGCCCAAACGCGAGTATGAAGGGACTGTCAGGTGGCGTGGAGGATTGCAGGTCCGCAGTGTGAGTCCTGTCTTTGGTTCCAAATATTTTCGGTTCCACTCTGCATGCGGGAAGCCATAAACACCCCAGCGGAAAAAAATCAGATGTTGTTCAACAATGGAAACAAAAATGGCCCCGCCCTTGAAAAATGTAGCCCCCTAAAGAAAATCCAAAAAGTCTTTTTCAAAAAGCCCAACAAAAAAATTTCTTTTCCATTGAAGCTATAATTGTGTCATCGGATAATTTGTGCACGTGTTTGCGTTCTATACTGAATGGTATATTACTTCAAGCCATTATCCGTGCTGTCCTTGTTGCAACCTATTTCGCCTCCAAAACACGGGCCAATCTTCATGGGCTGCTTGTGATTAGTTGCCTATCTTTCCACTCACAAATAATGCCAAAAAATGGACCAACTTCTCGCAGGGGTTCCATTGTCTTGCATTACATTGTCTTGCATTACATTGTCTGCAACGGGTGCTACACACACTTTTCCAGGACTGCAAAAATCTACCGTTTTCTATCCATTGTTCAGATAAGAACGATAAATATTCTCGTCCTGTATTTGATTTTGTTCAAAAAAATGGACAGAAAGTGGGCCTGGCAGACAAGAAACCAGCGTTGAGACGGAAGACCAAAGCCAAAGGAAAAAAAATAGAAAAAATGGTTTTAATTTGGTTTCAATTGAAATTGCCAGCAACTATCACTGTTGGCTCCCAACAGGGACAGAAATTGTAAATCCTTCAGCTATATAGCTTGTTCTTCAAATAATTTGCTTTTTTTTTACTTATCACTACACAAACTCACCCACAACCGAGTCACTGCAAAACACTGACAATGAAAGAAGTCAAAAAAAAGGCCCCTTGCTAATGAAGAAGCACAGAAAAAAAATCTTTCAATAACAAAACAATAATGAAAATTCCAAGAGCAATTAAAAACAGAAAAAGGAAAAAACATAAAGGAAATAAAGGAAAAATCAAAATCCCAAAAACAAGACGAAGGAATGACAAGTACAAAATCTACAATAAAATATAAAATTTTGTTCATATTTCTTTTTTTATATTAAAATATTTTTTTTTCTTCTTATTGGTTAAATTTAACCCAATTTTTTGTTTAACAATTTTCGCTCATAATATATTAAAACCAGAAGAAAGTACCATTATTATTTTTCTCAGAAATTTCACTGTTCCAGACGGTATCGAAATTTCCTCAGAAATTTGTTTAAACCTTCTCTTTCCCCACATTAAAAAATAAATAAGACGTATTCAGCGCTGTGCATTAATTACATTAATTACGACAGGGAAGAACGTACGATAATTGTTTTCCAGAACGACATAGACCATCCACCACACACGGGACCCAAACACACTCATATCACTCACCCACACAAACAGTTCTTGGCAAGCTGGTCCCACGCTGTCCTTGGTCTTGGTGGCTTTTGTGGCACAGGGTGGGGGTCGAATGCATGCCTCCTCATCTCGCAGTGTTCCTGCGTGTCCGCCCTGTTGGTGGCTTTTGCGTGGCAGGCATGAAACTTGGTGCAATCGGGGATGTCCGATGTGCACTTTCCTATTTTTTTTGGTTGGGCCGCTTTGCCGGTGACTTTTATGGGACTTGGTGCAGTTCCAAGGGGTGGGATGCACGCCCTGGCTTCTGCCGTCGGTGGCTGTGGCACAGAGAGCCCTTCAGAAATGGGAACGCATCTTATGTGAAAACAACGCAGTTGCGATCCTGGAGCAGATGCAAGCAGGCTGACCGGCCCTTATCCATACACGTGGCGACGATGCCGGACTCCAAGGCATTAGTGGACGACCCTGGCGCTTTCACTGAAGAAATACAAAGTCATCGGGCTATTGCGCAAATCATCAAGCCAGCACGAAAAAGTGATGCACCTTTCTCAAACAGCGATTTATTTCTACTGAATCTCTTTTTCATTTCGTATTCTTCCAAGATGTCGTCAAGCTCTCGTAGGTTGCAAATCGATGAATGCAACATTGTCGGACGGCACCACCATGTGCAACGGCGACCCCACTTGCATTGGCCCTGGAAGATTCCCACATGCCAGTTTTTTCCGTCCAACGCCGTCATGGCTTTAGCCAGGTCGTTGCACAAGAAGATTCCACATTTTTTTCAATGATTGTGCCTGCATTGGGCGTCCGGCGGGAGCAAGCAAGCCACGTCCTCTGCAGGATGGGGTTGGAAACTTGCTTGCATAATCTGTAGCAAGCTGCGCGCATGGGTCTGCAAATCTTGTTCGTTGGTCAAGCCTGCAAGGAGTTCTGCTTGCTGCAAAGAGGCATAAGTTGCTTCCAGTGTCTGCTGCGTATGCGACAATTTGCAAACATAGTCTGGTAGGAGGAGAAGATCTTGTGCAACATTGTGACTCTGGAGTTCTTGAGGCAAGCATTCTACTTCGCTCGGTGGAACTGTAGCAGACGCAGTGGGTTAGCGGGTGGCATGGCTTGATGTACTTTGACATCGTCCTATGCTACCAGTTACTATTAGTTGCTCGTTAGATTGTCACTAGGACCCCCTCCCCCTTCCTCCCTCCCCCAAATTACTTTTGCTGGCTTCCTACGAAATCAATTGCCTACGGTATAGGGGGAGAGAATCACTAGTCAACCATGGGGACCCCATGGTGACAGCACCTGTATTGCACAGTGGGGGCCCACAGGCTAACCAATCGCCACGTTCAGGCGATCTCATGTATACGCACCAGCTGCTTCCAGTATTCCAAAAATAGAAGCCTGGGTTCTGGAGGATGCTGTTTGATTTTTATTTTCTGGCAAATGGTTGTGTCGCGTGTTGTCCTTTTTCTTGTACATAGCTAACAGTTCGGGAACCTAGCAAATGGATTCCCAATATCTTCCAAATTCGAACCTGCAACCCAAAAACACCCTTCCTTTGCATTTCGGGTCCTCTCCCTGGCCTCTCAATTTTTTTGACCATTGTTTACCTCTTCAAAAATATAACCAGAGCAAACCCATAATAACCACATCGATTGGAGACCCACATTGCACACACAGGGATACTCCTTTCAAGAATTTGATACCCAGGTTGAATTTAAACAAACGATAGCGCAATCAGGTATCATCAAACAAAATTCGTATGTAATTATACAAAACATATTTATTTATGAATTTGAATTTATTAGGTATTCTTCAATTTTCGAATATGTTTTAATATAATTTAGTTTGAAATTATCCTGCGGAGGGCCACCTTAAAATACTTGGGTAATACATCTGTCCACCTTATAATACTTAAATGGCATATCTAAATAATGCCTTCCAAGGGGGGTCTAAAATTATTTGAGAAATTATGGCCGAGGTATAAAATACACAAAAAGTATCTGGGAATTTTGGAATTTCCTGGTGTTATTTGGATATGAAATATGGTAAGGTTTATATTGGTACCTTGAATTTTTGGAGGTATATAATTTGGGATATTTTGAGGAAGATATTATTAAAAAAAATTAAATTCCACCTCCCGACACAGGAAAGGGCATCCTTAAAGAACCAGGTTCTGTCAAAATATTGTTTATTCTGAGGTGTTATTTTGATTTCCGGGAATATTACCAATTAATTTTAGAAAATCCATCGAAACCGATTGTGTCCGGAGGTTGGATTTTATTTTTTAATGGCACCCTGAAAAAACTCCCAGGTTTTGCAGGAGCGATATATCGTGATCTAAAAAAACAAAATAATGTTTAAAAAAAATATTATTTTGATAGGACCTGATTTTTTAAGGATATCGTTTCCTGTGTCGGGAGATATAATCTAATTTTTTAAATATATCCTTCCAAAAATATTTTAAATTATAGGATCGATAGATCTGAACCTCTAAAAAAATCAAAATTCCAAATTCGAATCCACTCCAGGTCTCATATATAGACATTCCCAAGAAATTACCAATCTTTAAAAAATCCATCAAAACCGATTGTATCCGAAGATTAGATCTTTTAATAATACCCTCCCAAAAAATACCCCAAATTCTAAAAAATAACCAAGTTTTACAGGATCGACACATCCTGACCCTTTAAAAAATCTTAGGAATTTCATAGGGACATCTAAATATGGGACCTCGAGTGGGGTCAAACTGACATTTTAATTCTTTAGAGGCTCAGGCCTATCGACCCTATAATTTAAAATATTTTTAGGAGGATATAACTAAAAAATAAGGTCCTGCCTCCCGATATAGGGAAAAATATCCTTAAAGAATTAGGTCGTACCAAAATACTGTTTTCTGAGTTGGTGTTTTAATACCTTAGAGGGTCAGGGTATCGACCCAGGTAATTTTTCATATTTTTTTTTTTTTAAAAAGGGTATCATTAAAAAATAAGGTTATATTTCCGAATACAGCGGATTTCGATGAATTTTCTAGAAATAATTGGTGTTTTGCCTCGGGGGAATTTCCGGGGACGTCTAGATATAAAAATTAGTCTAGAATCGAGGTAGTATCTAATTTTTTAGAATTATAATATATAAAATAATAAATATATTTATTTATATAAATCAATATATGTAATTTGTTGGTTTTAGTAGTTTTAGTAAATTAACAAATCACAAAAATTTAAAGACCTTATTTATTGCCACTCAAAATACTTTTTAAAAAATTATAACCTAGGAAACCTTTGTAAAAAATAGGGACTCCGGATTAGCCATATAAAAAAATTATTTATTTTTATATTAAAAACATATTTTTATTTTTTAGTAAAAATTCCAAGGGGAATTATTTACATATATTTACTTATTACGTTTTTATTTTCCATCTCACCTTCACGTTTTTTTCTTATGAGCATCTGTTCAAGCGGCAAGTAAGCTGATTTTCATTTTAACACCAAAAACATTAATAAACATACCAAAAAAATCAAAAAAACAAGTTCCTAAAACCTTCCTAAGAAGGCCTCTTAAAAAATAGGAAATCGTCAAAACAACAATATATATCTTAAAAAATAAAACTGGATTTTTTGCCGGCCAAACTGTCCTTTAAAAAATACAGTTTTTTAAAGACATCATGTCCTCAAGTCTTTAGGCTAAATTCCCAAGAGGATCTCGGAATCTTGTCTGCAGGCTGTGTCTTCAAACTTGTCTCCCAGCTTGTCTGCAGCTGTGTTTCCGACCGCTTTTTCATCTCCGTGTCCGAACTTGTGACTCCCACTGCACTGTGTTTCCCATCTGAACCTTGGCACCTTTCCTGCTGCTTTGTTTCCCACATTGTCTCCACCTTGTCTCCCACTGTCGTGTCTTTCACCGGAATCTTAAAACGTTTGTTTTCCATTTGTTACCCACTGTGTCCACCACTGGAACCTTGCAACATTGTCTCCCAGCTGTCATTTGATCTTCTCCCGACTATCTCCCTATTATTTCTCTGTTTTCTGCCAATTGTCTCTCTGGTGTCTCCCATTTTTCTTTATCATTCTTTCACTTTCCTCCTTGTCTCCCGCTTACCTTCCAATTCTCTCCCAATTGTCTTCCACTATGTCTCACTGCTGTGTGTACCAGTGTCTTTGTCCTTACTTTGTCTCCCAGTGTGTCTCTGGCTTGATCTCCCAGCTTCTCTCCCACTATAATATCCACTTTGTCTCTAACTTTGTCTGTCATTTCGTTTGCATGCTGAATGCTGAGAGTGACAAATTGTGGCTCAAACATGGACGTTACTCGGGAATCTTCACTGCTGTTGGGTTGCAAAGCTGGATTAATGTAACCCATACCACCCATAATTTTGTAGTGGTTTTGGGACATATTAGACACATACAAATTACATAGCTTTGCCCATAAGCCACAGCTCATCAATACATTGTTTGGAGATATACACATCTCAGGGCAAGTGCCCAGCATGTTTGCTTGACAAAGATAAATTCGATAGCGACAAAGGCGATAGAGATTTGAAAGTTGGAATTTTGGGAGATAAGTTTGATAGGGTTTGAATTTTAGAGATATGAATCTGAAGATTAAGAGGCGACAACTGGAAGGCTAGGAATAATGCGACAGGCTGCCCAACAATTGGCATATTCTCCATAACTTAGTTTGGGTTCGAGTCAAACCTCAAAATCGTTTGACAGCGCATTTTTTCCGCCCCCTCTCTTGTCGACACGTGAGTTGACCAGGACTTGCTTGCTGTTGGCTGTGTTGAAAGGGTTCAAACACCGTTCTGAGTTTCAAAACCACAAAATGCACAGACTGGAAGCATCTGGGGCAATCCAAGAAACTCAAGAAACCATGGTTTTTCTTCTTTTTTCTTCAATCTTGGATCGGATTTTCTTTCAATTTCAAGGCATGTGAACCCCTTAGGCCTTCGCGCTCAGCGTGGCGCTCAGCGTCGACGTCTTCTCGACCTGGATCTAGAGCGACGTGACTCCCGGGACTCAGGCCTCAGGGCACAGTATTCTGAAGTTGTAACACTTGTAACAGGAAATTGACAAACAATTCACAAAAAGTATCATTTGAATGTGCAAAAACCTCTATGTAGAACATATATAAATCTAGAATGCAGGATGACTACCAAGGTCAAACAAAAACATAGCACCAAATTCGGCCCAGGGACGCGTATGAGCTATTTGCCGCGACTGCCGCATTTCTCGGCATGTGAGGCAAGTCCTGCGGCACAGCGACTTGGGGGTGGTCAGCCAAACCATGGAGGGCAGCTTTCAAACCAATGAAACTGTAGGAAAAAGATGGAAAACAATGACAAGTGGTTGATCCATTTTTTCTTTTCCTCCCCAATTTCCATGAAGATTGCAGGCGCAAGATCTACGCCTGTCCATTTTTCAAAGAAATTTACCTTGGAAAATAAACGAGATAAAGTAAATTAAGTCGGATAATTTGAGGCCTTGAAAACGTCAAAATCTATTGCAAAGTACGCACGTTTCAATTCAGTATGAAGCAAATCTGGCCAAATCTATTTGAATCTATTTGAACCTATCTTGATTCATCTATATTCAATTCGCTTTATCCAAATTTAATTTTCTTGTGGTTTGGACCGGGCTAATTCAAGCATTTTATGCATTATACCGAAAATACCAGTAGTACCCGCACGAGGCGTGGCGGAAGTTGCCTTAAAGATATATATAAGACCTTTCTCATCTATAGAACTTGCACTCGCCGTGCGCCCGCCAAGCCCGTGCGTGCGTGCACTCTGCGAAAGTGGTGTCTTGTTTCACATGTCACATTTGAAGCTCCACTTCACACTCCACACTTCTCACTGCACTCTTCACACTCCACACTGCACACTTCACACTCCACACTTCTCACTTCACACTGCACTCTTCCCAATCCACACTTCACACTTCACTGCACGCTTCCCACTGCACACTCCACACTTCACACTGCACTCTTCACGCCCCACACTTCACACTGCACTCTTCACACTCCACACTTCATCTCATCT
>Ga0126342_10019674_pt1 | contig 11440 bp, 7 predicted proteins | sample Cyp1metagenome_FD_92528 | JGI IMG/M metagenome (GOLD analysis project Ga0126342, IMG submission 92528) | Coral microbial communities from Lord Howe Island, Old Settlement Bay, Australia - Cyphastrea 1 metagenome | ecosystem: Host-associated > Invertebrates > Cnidaria > Coral ... | reverse complement strand
TAAAAATAAAAAATAAAATAAAAATAGATAAACTAAAAATAAAAAGAAATTAATAAATAAAGTAATTAATTAATTTCAAACAAAAAGCATTTGGAAAAAAAAATGAAAATAATAAATCTGGAAAAAAAATCTCACAATAGAGGCTCCCCCCCAACAATTAGCATGTTACTGAATTAGGAGCAAGAAATTTCTCACAATAGGGTACCAGGCTTCTAATCAGAGGCAAACATTAGTAAACCAAAATAAGGGGATGATACGACCATGCCATCGGGATGTAATACTGAATAATTCCCCCATGAGAATGTGTTTGGGAATGAGTCAACATTCGGTAAAGTAATCCGTTCCCCTAATATTAAACACCACCCTGAAAGCACGGTTTAATAGGGGAATTACACAATATATGGGACTATAGAATGGGGCTGTGCTTATTATTTTGCGGGATAGGATAGATGTGGTAGCCCGAAATGGATGGTCAATACTAGTCAATGACTAGCACCTATCCCCCATTGTTGCCCTCTGGTGATCAAACGAGGCAATGGAAAATTCCACCATTTTTCTTGGTGATTTGAACAGCAAAACCTCGATTTTTTCCAGTGGATGTCCAATTGCCATGTTTGATTGCCCGAGGTTTTGGACATGATTATTCCATAGTAAACCATATTAATCCAGAGGCTATCCATGTTTGGTGTAGTATGTTTGGTGTAGGTGAGATGTTTGAAACATCTCCTCGCCACCGAAGCTGTGAACTGCCTAGCCGCATAGCATAGCCAAGAGCCGTGGGCATGTTCCACTAGGCTGCCACCCTGCGGCCTGCGGAGGGAGGTGAATCATTTGATCCTTTGGGAATTGTTATGGTTGGTCCAAAGATACACAAATACAGACCTATTATAGTCGTTATTCGTAGCAGAGAGATAGTAATTAGTTGTTTGATGTTTTCTTTTTGCATGGTTGCTGTTATGACCATCATTATCATGATGCATATCGTTGTTGTTATTAGGGGGCTCCGCCAATACAGATTCAACGTGACAATGATTGAGAAACAAAGGCAAGACCCCATCAAACAGGACCTAAATGCAATGCGTCATGGGTCAAAATGACCTGGAAAACCTTGAAATTTCTGATTATGGTCATTGAGTCATTGACCCAATATTAAATATACATCTATTTTTTTAAAATATTTTATTATATTTTCGTAATTATATTATATTATATTATATTATGTTATGTTATGTTATCTTAAATTATATTATATTATATATATGCTATGGGTCAAAACATTCACCAAATTGTTCATCGCCTCAAAGAATCTACATGGGTCACCAAGCCAAGTGATCCTTGGTATCACCTACCCTCCTCCAGTGTCATTAAACATGGCAAGCTTTGGGACCAAGCCAGAGGGACTGATGAGGAAATTCAACAGATAGATGGGGTAGGTAGGTAGGTAGGTAGGTAGGTAGATTGCTTTCTAGGGGGGTTCCATGGGTTTCCCATATGGTTTTGTTACTTTACTGGAAGGTCAATTTCTATAACTCATGATCGTCATATTTAACCTCTACTCTACATACATACATGTGGTAAGTCAAGAATAGCTTCAGTTTACCATAATCAATACTATACTTGGATTATCTTGGATATGGGGTTTCGAGAGTATGGTGCCATATAATATGTATACATAGATAATCATATATATATATGTACATTATGGACATTGCTAGTACATATATACACATGTGTAGGTAGTATTGGTATGATAGTTTCATCCATATTTTTGTTGATTGCTGGTTCCTCTTTTGTTCGTTTCATCCAACAACTGGTTTGATGATCCCATTGATCAGCCTATTTTTTCAGGCGGCTCAGCCTCCAACCAGATATGATAACTATATCCATATCCAGACATGCATTTGCTGGGGAGTTTCAAATATGTTCTCCAACCATAAAAGAGGTATGATTGATTGTGATCACGAGCATATTTTTGGGATGGGCTGGCTGCCAGCCACCAGTACATTGTAAATATACTAATATCAAGCACCCCCTCGATGGTTTGTGGTTTTATCTCAAGATAAACACTGATAACACTGGTTCAGGCGGGTGTTTAATTTCAAGATCAGATATTACTTTACCAAACATATCCAAACATATTCCCACAAGATATTCCCACAAGATATTCCCACAGTTTGAAAGTAATACTACTTTAATCAATATACTGGTTGACTCGTTCCCAAAGATATTCCCACAAGATTCCCCATTCTTGGTGGTATTGACCAGTGTTCATGTCGGCATGTCCCCAATTTTAGTGTCCTGCCATGGCATGGCTTTAAAAATCCCCTTATGTTGTTTCAGTAATACGTATGTTCATAGTGGTATAGCCTCCCATAATAACACATCAAGAAAGGTTTAGATACCCATATTGAACTTAATCATCCCACTCTACCCAACATCTTATAGTCCCATTAAATGTCTCCATATATGTGATATATACTGGTTGGTGGTTTGGAACATTTTTTCCATCTATTGGGAATGTCATCATCCCAACTGGCGAAGTCATATTTTTCAGAGGGGTAGGTATGCCACCAACCAGCCACCAACCAGTATATATATATTATAATATATATATATATATATATATATATATATATTATATACTATATATATATATATTATTGTAAATATATATATATATGTGTGTGTGTGTGACCCAAAATTGGCTGCCCCGAAATTCCATGAATTCTCTGCTTCCCTCGCCAGGGCCATGTCAAGGGGCTATGGAGATGCCTCGCCCAGTGGCTCTCGACCAGTGGCCGGGTAGCGGAAATGGCACGCTTGAAATGTGGGAATGGTCAGAAGTTCTGGCTATCTGATATTTACCCTCTGGCTATTTAACACAGCTATGGAAAATGGATGAAAATGGTCCATGTATAGAGAATTTATGATGATTTATCATGATTTACCTATCCAAAATGGTGATTTTCCATAGCTACGTTAAATAACCAAGCGGTAGGTATAATGTGGTTAAAACCAATAATAAGCCACCCATTTGGGAATGGTTTATCCTATTCATAGTGATTGTATAAGTTATTGAGAGTTATTGTCACTATCAGTATGAATAACATACAGTAACTATAGTAGGACTGTTACCTCAGTATTAGTAGTACGCATTATTTCTCTTAAATACTATGATTTTGTTTTTGAAATAGTACAATCAAAATAATCCACTATTATTGTTGTGAGGTATTTTTTTAGAAATAGTACTTAAGCAAAATTATCTACCATTATTATGAAGGTTTATATGTAGATCATAGTATTGATCAGTACAAATTATGGTACTATGTACTATTATTAAAGATGATGGTACTATTATCTACCATTATTGTCAGGATGATTATTATCTGCATTTAAATGATTATGGTACCATTATCTACTATGAATAATTATCTTGATAAATGTACTATTATCTACATTTCTACCCTTATGATGATTAAATGTATTGATCACTATCTGTATTCACCCAGGTGGCGGCCAAGCACAAGGGCGGCGCCGAGCGTTTACTGCTCTCCGCCACCGGGACCGATCCGTGTTTTTTTGCACGGCGTCATGGCGGGTGGTCAGGACAGGGAAGAGTTGTATAACTAGAACTTCATGTGTTACATGTGTATAATATACCCTCTGGTTATTTGTTACATAGCCATGGAAAATCACCATTTTTAAGTTCGGTAATCCATGTATAAATGGGCCATTTCCCATGGCTATGTTAAATAACCAGAGGGTATATATATATTTATAGCTATATTAAACCTATATATAATCATCCTGTAACCAGATAATAGCTATATAGATCCATATAGTTCATAGCCCAATTGATAAATTTTAATTATAGCTCCCTTATATAGGATTGTTCACCAAAAATGGTTTACTCCCTGGTGTCATCAAACACTGCAAGCTGGGAGGTTTGGTTCGCTGGGAACATCAACGAACTACATGGTGGATTTTCCGGCAAGACATGTTTGACCAGAGGGTAGCTATAATAGTTATATTATATAACCCATTGGGTAATCAAACTTATAAGATATTATATGCCCAATTGAAAATCTTATAACTTACTTTGGGTTATCAAAATGGGAGCGATTGAAAGTTGATAAAGACCATTATTGTTTTTTTGGTCTCAAAAGCTCGATGCCATACCCTCGTAGATGATGAAACCAGGTGGTTTCAATTGGGGAAATAATATTCTTTAGTAGTGTGGGATGTGCCTGTTGAATGGATAATCGTTCAATTTGGAGCTCGCTTGCTACATCAAGATTCACCAGTTTCTCAGGCTGGTTGATGATTGGTTCGGGGATTCTACTATCCAGTATATTGGTGATTATAACATATTACCCTCTGGTAAACTAACATAACTATGGAAAATCACCGTTTTCAATGGGTAAATCCACTATAAATGTTAAATTACTAGAGGGTATCACTATCAATGAGCTGGGAATCAAGTTCTTAACCAACCAGTAATTCATGAAAATCAAACGCGGCTTTCGCAAAATCTCCCATTGATAAGCGGATGGTAATTATATCCATGAATATACCATTATTATCCAATCATTATCCCTATTAAATCGTATCAAGCACCATCAAAATCCATTGGTTTCCTCGAGGTGCGAAGTAAGATCGGAGAGGCGCTGGACGTCGATGGCCTCCCAAAGGATCCCGAGTCGCGGAGCGCGGCTTCAGTCCGGTGGGTGCTGAGTAAAAAAACCTTGAATTGGGGTATAACATATATATATATATATATGTATATATATATATATATATACTGTATATAATAAATATATATATATATATTGATATGTATTCATATATATATATATATATACTGCTTTAATTTGGTATAACTATAGTTATAAATGGGGGTATTACCATAAATAGATTTTGGGGAAGCATTGAAATTGAGGTAAACTCGGCAATAAAAAGCAACAAGAATGCTGGTCTATATAATTGGGTATCACGGCGATATCATGGGGATAGAATATAGGGACAATATATACCCTCTGGTAAACTAACATAACTATGGAAAATCACCATTTTTGATGGGTAAATCAACTATAAATAGCCATGTTCAATAGCTATGTTAGTTTACCAGAGGGTAATCTGACAGAATTATAGCGACCGCACTGCAACATCCCTGAAAGGTGTTGGGATTAGGGCCCACTATCCCCTGAGTGCCTGACCATGTCAGGTTGGTCAGTGATTGTAATTTATTCAATAAAAAAAAGTACATTCGATGCTTCATCATCGTGTATACTCCTACCCCAGGGTTGAGACCTAAAACCCCTTAGTTTTCCATAGCCCTGGAGGTACATTGCCATTGCCATTCTATTCATGGGGCACTATATCACTATAACCATTGGGATTGAAAAAATAAAAGTAACATTTGATGGTTAAATCCACAAATTTGATGGTTAAATCACCACTTTCCCCCATATGCATGTTTGATGCTGAAAAAAAACATGTTTGATGCTTGAAATCTTATGTTTGATTGATTGTAGTCCCAATATCACTGTACCACAATTTGTATCACTACATCACTGTATCGCTATATCACCAGAACCATAAAAGTTTCACCATTGGGATATCATAGTGATGTAGTTATACCAATGGATATATCACTGGTTATAGTGATGTAGTTATACCATTATGGATCATATAGCCATAATATAAATCATAACCATCACTGGTTGTACCATTATTTTCGGCCATACCTAATATTACACCATTAGTTTCACCATTGGGATATATATGTATATATTATATATATACCACTTTTACTATAATGATGATAATTTCACCATTGCAATATATCACTATGAATATTACTATAACCACTGGTGAAACCTCCCCGTTAGTTTCTCCCATTTGCCAGGAGGCTGAAACCCTGCTCCGAGAGGCCGAGAGCTTGCTGCGCCGAGGCCGACGGTTCAACATCAACATCTGGGCCCCTGGGCGGTTTCACATGGAAAAACACCAGGTGGAAAACTGTGAAAAACCATCAAAAGCGGGGAAGCAATTAAGGTGATTTGACGTGATTTTTCAGCATGAACAATGGGGGATTGGACTACCAAGGGGATCGAAAGGTCGGTTATTGAGAGTAATTCAGCTGAGTGGATTGACTGGGGTTGTGTGGGTGTTTAACTAATGATGGTTTTAGTATAGATATATATACATAACCTTTAATAAGATGAATAATTTGGCAGAACATGGTAAATTTAAATCCTGAAACTAAATCTAATGATAGTTGTTTTTATTGTTTGGAGGTTGCTATTATCATCCCGGAATATTTTTAGATTGGTTTTCTATTTGGGCACCCCAAAAACGCACAATCGGTGGATAAATTTGCTGCGAGATAACCAGCAAGACAAGATGGGTTTGTCATTTACACGCAATCTATGCCTATGAAACGATGAGGAACATCATGTTCTCAACAATCAAATTTGGCTGGCTTCCAAGCTATTCAAGCATCTCGGATTTTCCACACTGCGAGTTTCTTCGGGATAAAAACTACCAAGCCAAAACATCAATAAATATATATATGTATACCAATATACATATACCATCATATACCTGTTTGCTTATTCTGATGTTTCTTGGAGTCTTTTTCAATGATGACCGGTTTTCCCATGATACATCCGTGTTTTTTTGGTTGCTCAACATGCTGAAACCACCAGCAAGTACTTTTGTGCTCATCAACTGCCGCTTTCCCCTTTTTCGCGTTGATTCGCATTTAATTAGTGGTATTTCTTATGTGAATCCGGCCTGATGACGCGATTGACTGGCTCATCCTCAAGTATGTTTCCGATGTGTGGTCCAACCACCAAGTATTTAAAAGTAGGACTGTCATATAGGCCTTTGTTTCTTCACCCCACGACAAATCCTGTGAAAGTCCGTTGTCTTGAATCGCCGGATTTCAACACTACAGTATTCTGGAATACCATTCTTTGTTTGTACCACAAGATCAAGTCACCAACCATTGACTCAACAAGATCAATAGCATTCTTTGTTTGCTTTGACCACAATCACCATTGACTCACAATTGATTCAATGGTTGGTGACTGTGGTGATTTGATATTACAGTAATTACTACATGATTGTCAATTGTACTATATTGATAATACAACATATACACAATTGTTACCATTCATATAGTAATTCCTTTCGATGTTAATGTTGTTCAAGCGGGACCAAACATGTTGTCATTTTGGATGGAAGCCTCCCATGGGTTGGTCCCAAATGATGTTTGTTGCTCCCCTAGGGGTTTTTTTTATCATAAAACGGAAAGAAATCCCCAAATGTTGCATGGTGAAATCCCCATGGCATGTTTTTCAAACCATGGATTCCAGCGCCCGTTAGGTGAACATCAGTTGGCACAGCCACGTCTGGGTTCCGAGGTGGAGGAGATGCTCATCGCGTTCAGATTCTATGGGTATTTTAATGAAAATCCATGAGGTCTTTAAATTTTGAAATACCTTGCTGGTTGGTGGTTTGGGTTTGGAACATGAATTTTATTTTCCATAATATATGGGATAATCCAATTGGCTAATATGTTTCAAGATGGTTAAAACCACCAACCAGCTTGTTTGGATCTGTTTGGCGGTTTTCTCATGGATCTATGGGATGTTTAAATGGGATTTTGAATGTTATGTGGGAATTTAATGGATTGTCAAATGATATGTCAACGGGAAAACCATTGATAATCTATGGATTTCGGATGTTGTTCATTTTTATGTGTTTAATTTCTTATGAACTATATACTGTTTAAAAACAGCATCAAAATGGTGAATTTAAGCAACACACTTGATAAAAAGTGTGGATATCGTAGAGATATGAGGGGATATGCTTAGGATAGTGTTACCATTATGATATACTTATGGAGTTAAGACATGTTTCATTGCACTGAAGGAACATCCATTCACAACATGTCGTTCAATGTTGCGCAGCGCAAGGAGATGTTTCTGGGTGCGGATGAGCATGCCAGGCGATTTTTTTTGCCACGGAAGGATCGGCAAGGAGCCAAGATTAATTTTGGGGGTTTCCATAAATGGTGGTACCCCAAAATGGATGGCTTAGTTCATGGAAAACCCAATCTATAAATGGATGATTTGGGGGTACCCCTGTTTTAGGAAACCCCCATATGTAGATTGATTTATGAAGTATTGGATTGCTCTCTGACTAAAAAGGTACAAAGAAGTAGTCCCATGGGACCTATATGTTGATCCAGACCGCTTAGTAAAAGCACATGAACAAGCATTCACCAAGAAGGATCACACATCAAATAGGCCTTCCAAGGAATCCCATGTGAGGCATGTCAGTTGGGCAAAAATGATGTACCAAAAAAAACCGATGTTCATTTTTGTTTTCATCTGTTTACCATAGTAGCATTGCCATCATTTGGGGTATACCTAGACAAACCCTTAATATATAAAGAGTGTGGGGGAAACATGGCATGCCTATGGTAGGTTGTCCCCCCTACGCACTGATGATTTTCCGAAGGTTTATTCGGGGCCGAGAAAAATGTGATGATCTTGCGACTGTAGATGGATTCGAGAACAAGCCAAGGTATATACAAACCACCACATTGGGGTTTCCTAAAATGGGGGGCACCCGAAAATGGATGGTTTGCAAGGAAAAACTGTATTAAAATAGATGATTTGGGGGTACCCCTATTTTAGGACACGTCCATGGACAGTCCCTACAATTGGGAAGCATATTTTTTTTGTGTGATGTTTCTATGGGTGAGCTTGTTGACCTACAGAAATTCAGCTATGACATTATTCCCAGCAGCCAGTTTGTGGAAATATTTCATCAAGCTGACTGATATCCCATGTAAATATTTGAGGATGGAAACATCCCCAACCGCATAGAAATCTCCCAGCGAACCAATATTATCCCAAGGAGTATGTACAGATTATTCCTTTCGTGGTGGTACACCTAAATTTAACAAATGGAAACTCAAGAATGGGGTCTAGATGGCAAGTGTTGGTTCCATGTCGATGTTGTTGGTTCTGGTTATATCTCCATGACATTGCCATTTACATTCTCATCCTATACTTGTGTATATATATATAAATATAATTATATATTATATACATATAATTATACATAATCATATATAATTATATATAATTATGTATAATTATATATAATTATAGATATATAGATACACACACACACATTTTATGTATGCATGTATGTATGTATGCATATATGTTTGTATGTATGAGATGTATGCAGAAAAACAAAACACAATCCAAATAGACCCTCCTTATATCCCCAGCATCATATCCCCACGCTTCACCGCCGTGACTTTTTCAGGCGTTACCTCCTACAGACCTACACGGAGTTTGACATGGACGTGGTTCCAGCAGCCCAAGAGGTGGGGTGGTGGACATCATCAAATCCGTGGTTTATCCTCTGGTAAATTAAGAGAAAACGGCCCAGAAAATCACCCATTTTGAGTGGAAACTCATCTGAAAAATTGAGAAAAATCCAACATTTGGGGCTAAATTCGCTAGATGATTTTTGCGTTTAATAACCCATCCTCGAATCGAATTTTGAGTTTCTTGGATGAAAATGATTCGCCCAGACGGCGCCTTGGTCTGCCTTGCACTGGGAGACATCACCATCCCATCTTGGGGCCGAAAGACAAGGACTTGGGCGTTACGCTTCGTTAGAAATGCCCAGTTATGTACATTACAAAGATTACCCTCTGGTAAACATACAAAAAGCTATTGAACATGTCCCATTTATAGTTGATTTACCAATCAAAAATGGTGATTTATATATTATCACTATTCTAGATTACTTATTGGAATCGTATGACAATATATGATATCCCATCTAGAAAGCTATGTGTGATATCCTGTAACCCCAATCATGTCCTTGGAGGTGCACACCCGAATCAACCTTTTATAGTTTACTGTGTGTTATCCCTTATATTTTGTCCCATCATTCCCATCTCCAAAGCAACATAGATGTGCAAACCACCATGATCTCAATGATCTCCACATTTCCTGGTGGAAACTCTTTGGTCTTTCAGATCGTTAGTAGTTCCATGGTCTCCCACATGTTGCACCAGGCCGGCCAACCGTCCTCGCCAATGTCTCCGTCGATACGAACCACGCGGGTGGGGCATCCCCGCTGGATGGTGTAGGGCTAGCATCCATGTTAGGAAACCTTCTTATATACCATATCAAATCTGTATGTGTGAAAGATGTTAAAACATTATCCCACGTAGATTATACTGTAATATTTATAAGCATGTACAAGCACTATATATATATATACACATCTACGATATCATAATACATTTGTATGTATGTATGTATATATACATATATATATATACAGACATACAGGGCTTTGTCCAAAACTGGGTTACGCCTCAGCATGAACACATTCAGCGGAAAGCATTAAGATACGTCATGGCATTGTGGGTTCCCTTTTTGCAGACACACTGAGGGTTTTGTCTGAAATTGGGGTAGCCCTGTTTAAATCTCGTAGTTCACTTTTCCATCCTTTTCCCATGAAGATCGCAATCACATTGAGTACACATGGCATCACATGGCTATGCTCCAATTACACAAGCATGTCGGTGACTGGGGGTTGAACATCTCCCAGGTAACTGCAGAATGGGATGTTTCAAGCTGGCCGTAATTGACGTGTGATTCTGATATAAGCGACCCAAACGGAGATCTAACATAAATAATCACAAGGTAGGTCTGATCTATAGCAATGCGAATTTCCCCACTTATGTTATTGATGTGTTTTTTTTCTCGTCGAAAACGCCAATTCAAACCTAGGGTGACATATTCAACCTTTTAGAGTCACGAAGCTGGAAGATATGTGGAGATTTCCAGAGAAGCGAGCGCGGTTTATACAAAAGTCAAACATTGGTCAAAAGTATTGAGTTGACCAGAGGTTTACTATAATTTGCTGAACCAGATGTCATGGGTTTAGATCCTAAACCTTAGTTTATATATTCATGATTGTAGAAAATATATAATTATATATATGTGTGTGTGTGCATATATTAAGTTGTTATAATTATAATGTTTAAAAACAATATATATATATATACATATATTGTATCACTATAACAATACACACATAAATGTATATGACAGTACATATATATATATATACACATACAATATACACATAAATCTGTACATACAATATATATTTCTATATAAACACTATATATACAGTATATACTGTATATACTGTATAACTATATGAGCAAGGGTCAAAAGACGCTATGAAAGGCTTCCATTAAGATCCGCCATCACTACTCAAAATATGTGATTTACTGCGTGTAGCGATAGGGGGCCTTATGTAGCGATACCTCTTTTTAGACTCTGTTTATGATTGAAGCTTCCTGTTGGGCACATGACTTTCC
>Ga0126342_10019673_pt1 | contig 11440 bp, 11 predicted proteins | sample Cyp1metagenome_FD_92528 | JGI IMG/M metagenome (GOLD analysis project Ga0126342, IMG submission 92528) | Coral microbial communities from Lord Howe Island, Old Settlement Bay, Australia - Cyphastrea 1 metagenome | ecosystem: Host-associated > Invertebrates > Cnidaria > Coral ... | reverse complement strand
GTGTAAAAGCTTCTGTGTGTAAAAGTCTCTGTGTGTGAAAGTGTTTGTGTGTAAAAGCGTCTGTGTGTAAAAGTGTCTGTGTGTAAAAGCGTCTGTGTGTAAAAGTCTCTGTGTGTAAAAGTGTCTTTGTGTAAAAGCGTCTGCGTGTAAAAGTCTCTGTGTGTAAGAGTGTCTGCGTGTAAAAGTCTCTGTGTGTAACAGTGTCTCTTTGTAAAAGCGTCTGTTTGTGTAAAAGTGCTTGTGTGTAAAAGCGTCTGTGTGTAAAAGTCTCTGTGTGTAAAAGTCTCTGTGTGCAAAAGTGTCTGTGTGTAAAAGCTTCTGTGTGTAAAAGCTTCTGTGTGTAAAAACTTCTGTGTGTAAAAGCTTCTGTGTGTAAAAGCGTCTGTGTGCAAAAGCGTCTGTGTGTAAAAGCTTCTGTGTGTGAAAAACTATACGAAGGATACGATGCAAACTATTGTCTTGTACTTGTAAAATATTGTCTTGATACTACTCTTCTCGCCTGCCTGTAATAGATCTTTAATATATTGTCTTGTAATATAGTGTCTCAATACTAACAACAGAAGACCCTGCTCCTCTACGCTCTCGGGCCATCCGTCGTCTAGTTTTTATTGGGAAATATGGGAAAACGATGATTAACCAGTGGATTCTTTAGGGTAACTTATTCTCAGACAAACCCACATAGAGGTTGCTTAGGTTTTTTCTAGAACAACTTTATATAATGTTCTTTCTACAATCTGTGCCGGTCTCCATCTCTGTGTACCTGTAGATACGTGATTTATGCGCAAATTCAGTTATCATTCATCATGTACGAGTCGTAGTTCTCTGGGCTCCTAAATCATTCACTATCTGTGTTTTTGAATGATTTGCGCATCTAATATTCAGATTCATTCTATCATTTATCTACTCATTCATTTACTGTTTCATGTGGTTCTCACCCATGCTCTTGAGGGCGGCTCTTCCCATACGATTTCCCCCTCTAAGTTTACTTGGTGTCTTCCTTGATTCCAACGGTATTTGATGTCGCTCGTTGCTCAGCTACCCGAGAGGTGCGTGGGCGTGAAGGGAGCTGCTCTGATAATTTAGCCTCCAGTAAATTAAAATGGTAAATCCATTTGAACCCCAAGACATGATCTACAACTACAACTAGTCCGTTTTCATGGGACTACATATACATTTGTTAATTTACACCAATGATATGCATAACGGTTCATAACGGATAGCATCAACAATAGCTAACTAACTAATGAGCTTAATTATATGATTATGTTCAAGAACTAGTGGGTTTCCAAGACACATTCGTGATTTGCACTCCATTTACTTTGCGATTCTCATGGATCTCTTGTCTTGTCCAAACATTCGCCAATTCGCGAGGAGGACTTTCTGTATGAGGACCTGGACCTGATGCGGATGCTGAGCTGACAACTGTTAGAGCCGCTAGGACCAGAAATGATGATCCATTGGAGACGTGGAGGGTAAACTTTGGCAAGGTGGAAAAGGGTTGTTTTCTTTGGCAAAACAGGTCAATATATGTCATACACCTCCAGTTAAGACTTAACTTTTTGGCTGCCCAAAATCTATGTTTGTAGTAGGCTATGAGGATGGTTTGATGGTGGTTCTTGCTACGACTTACTTCCTGGATTCCAGACTACTACTTCCATTGCACCTGTGAGACTGCGCCAATGTGCCGGCGCACAGTTGTGTACCAAAGCATGGAAGATAGTCATTTGGGATTGGTTCAAACTTGCGAACAGGAGATGGGGAGGGAGAGGATGTGGAAAAGTAAGAAATCATGTAACCATGGATCGGAAGATCATGGGAAAGTGGTGCACATGTGGAACACTGGGACCGATGAGTTTCGGATCCGATCCCAAATTTGGTCCAACGATGTTCGAAGCATCGAAGCGTCGAAGCAATTTGACAGCTGCCAAGAAAAAGAGGGTTTGGGTTGTGTCAAGCCTAAGCTTTGGGTGTCTGAAAATGGGCTATACGGATGTTATACGGGTATACGGTATACCCTCCAAATATCAAGACTATTTAGGCGGAATACGATGATCAACCCATGGATTCTGGGTTCCCTATTTTCAAACAAGTCCCTTCAAGTGGCTGAAACCAATGAAAGCTCGGTTGGCCAGCTGGCGAATGGTTGCTTTGGAGGGGCTGTTTAAGCCATTTTGATAGAGGAATATGTTCTATCATATATTATATCAACCATGATATGATATCATATGCTATGATGCGCACTCACACATATATATATAGTTATATATATAGTTATATATAGTTATCTATATATATATATATATACATGTACATCACTATGTATATATATATATATATGTATATCACTCATCATACGATGCATCATGTATCAAATATGGCACGATATATACATATAATACACATATGTGGATGGTATATCATACATGATATCATTATATCATATACAATTTACATTACATATCATGTGATACATTACATGCCGAACATCACACAACACATCATATATTGAAGTTGATATTATGCATATGATCCATGAAATGTAGAGTGCACCACGCAGCATATGAGATATCGACTATCATATTCTGTATTTTATAGAGCAAGCATATCATTACCGAATAACAGACCAGGTATCAGATCATATGTATAATATATATATATATATAAATAATATATCATAATATCGAATCAATTATCGTATAATACGTCACATATCAAACGGCTTATTGTTGCTGCACATAATACACCAAATATCATGCAGCATACTCTATCTTGTTTGCCATGTAATAAACCATGTATCTAATATGACATAGTACATGCCACAACATTTTGTGGTCATTTAATCAGAGTACATATATCACATGACATACATATATATGTATATATAATATGTATCACACACGCGTATATATATATATAATTGTACACTGTGGTAAACCCAATAATAACCCATCCCCGAAAACACCATAAATGGTTGGTTTTACCATCCCCAATTGGTAATATTGGCAGTTGTTTATGGCATTGGGCTTGACCACATTTTTCCAGTTGTCCATTCTTTATCTCCTATTGTCGGTTATATACTCATGATTAACCATGATTAACCATTATGAACTAGTCTTAACCATTATTAACCATTATTACATTGTTAACCATTATTAACCATTGTGAACCATTATTAACCATTATCAACCATTGTTGACCATTATTACCCATTATCAACCATTGTTATATATTAACTTATTAATCATTATGAACCAGTGTTAACCATGATTTACCGTTATTAATAATTTCCAATTATTAGCCATTATTAAGCATTATTAAGCATTATCAATCATTGTTAACCAGTATTTATCATTATCAACCACTATTAACCATTGTTAACCATGATAACTCCACCCAAGCACTAACTCCTTTGATTACGGTCTACCGAGATAGCCATGCCGGTTTTTGGCACTTTGCAGGCGAATTTCTCTCTGAACTTTCTGGCCATTCTGCCGATGGCCAAAATTCTAGGCACCCGGTGGAGTGGAGATGGTTGAGGAGTTGAGAAAATTTATAAAGTGTAGTTGACTAGATTATATCTATCAATAGTAACTAGTATTTGATTTATATTAGATAATAAAAAGAGATCTGAATTCTTGATCACAGTTGATAAGAAATCAGCATAATAATATCCCATTGATATATATATATGTTATTAATTCTGATAACCCATTGATATTGCATGAATATGTATGTACATATGTATACACATAGCTGAATAGATGCAGTTGATTAAGAATCCAACTATACATATACACATATCATTAACTATATGATGGGGATATAATCAAATATAGTTTACCAACTATTAATGAAATAGATTATATCATATCCCCATCATAGAATATCCTACTAATTTCCCATCGAGTCAATATTAGTTGCACCCCCCATTCTATGGTCCAAAATAGGTGCAAATTCCAAAATAGGTGATTTCTTGGGGGTGTTTAATATTAGGAGGATGGGATGAGAACCTAACATGGGCAAAGGCTGGACCAATTGCCATCATTCATCCCAGGGATTGGGCCTCCAATGTGGTCTTGGAGGGACCTGAAAAATGTATCTCAAGATGGGAAGACTTTGTTCTACAGAATCATATCGCTACACTCATACTAAATAATATTAATATACAGTAATCATATACAATACAACATCATGATATAGTATATGCCTGGTTTCAGATATTCTCTACCTTCCATCCTTGGATTTTGGCGACCTCAATATGGTTTCATGGAGTGGAAATGGACCACGTGAACGGGGCTGAGCAAATTATCGTCCCCCTCCCCCAAAATGGATGGTTTCACATCCTAAAATGAAGTTTAAACCATTGCAAACTCTCCTGTTGCATGGTTAGTATAGGGGTTCTATTGGTTTATTGGAGATAAACCATACTTAAATAGAAAACCAATTGTATCCAATGGTCATGGGTCACAAAATAAAGCCAGAAATAAGCCATATCGTCGGGAATTTCGACGTCCCGGCCAGGTTCCATAACTGAGGAGCTGGCCGACAGCGTTGGTGCAGGGCGCCCTGGAGATCCTCTAGTGTTCATTAATAACTGGATATTCATGGGGATATTCAGAAGGGATATATCACTAACCAACTAACCAAGAATTGAAAAAATCGATGTACCCTCTGGTGTCATCAAACATTTTCCAACTTTTTTTGGCCATCTCTATATTGGAAAATAATCGAAGTTCATGGGGGATTTTCAAACGCAAACCATGGAGCTGAGTACCAGAGGCTACCCCTCTAAATATAAGATAATTTAACATGGAACTGATCGAGGGCCATACCCAGTACAAAGTAACAAATTCTTCGAGACCCATGTTTAAGCTTCCACGCCAACTTTACGATACCCTGAACTTCTCAGTTCTCGTTTAACTGGCACCTTTGCACAGTGCTCGTTCCCAAGGCCTTTTCACAAAGTACTTTCAAAACTGGTTGATCATGCCTCCATGCCCTGTGCGTCATTAGATGGCTCACACGGGAAAGGCTCAAGATGCTCACTATTGATCAGACCGAAAAAATATCATGAACATCAACATGTAACATAACAAACCATGCATCCATGATCACATTTTTTTTGGGGAGCATCATCAGCGATTGATTTCACACTTCAATGAGAGTCTAATGGTGTCAACAAAAAAACGTGATACGTGCGGGAAAACCCCTGTGATTTTGGCATGAAAGTGAGTGAACAGCCCGTCATTTTAGGGTCACTTCGCACTGCGTGAAAATTGCACGATTTCCTCATGCAACTGACAGGATCAACATGGATTATTCATGAGTGACATGAGGTGATTTTCACCCAGTTGGAACATTTGAGGTGGCGAGCACTTCCAAGAGTGAAGATGAAAGACATCATGTCATTTAACATATGCAAAGTCTCTGAAAATGGGATGTGCCAAATTCCCATAATTTATCATACTTTCTGGTAATTTAATAGTTTGCTATGGAAAATCACCATTAAATAATAAATCATCCAACTAAATAGGCCATCAATACCATAGCTTTTCTCATTCAAAAGGTTCCTCTTATGCCTGCTGCTGGTTGGTCATGGGAAACAGGGAACTCTTTTTCTTGCTCATAGCTTAAAGCGTTCATTATGTTAGTAAAGCAATAGTAAACCATCCCCCAAATTTACCATTCAAACGGCTGGTATGCACGGTAAAACATGGTATAACCATGTATAACCATCAATTTATGTGGGTGGTTTATGGCAGTTTATGACATTACTTTACTAACATGGCATTGCATGGATTCTCTTGAGATGTTCACCAATTTTCACCAGCTATTTTCGATGGCCGAGCTTAGGAGACCTTGGGTGGGCTTCTCAATGCATCCTTTGGCATCTCGGAGAGTCATGACGCTGTGACGCTGGGGTAATTTTCCCGAAATTTCCAAATGGTCGAACTATTCAGATGGATCATGGTTGGAGATTTTAGGAGATTTTTTTGATTTCCAAATGGTCGAACTAATTACCCTAGTTGGAGTTTTTTTTGATCTATCCGGATGCTATGCAGATTTGTGTGCAGTTGTATCATATCATAGATTTATGATGTTTTACAGTATATTTGTCGGAGTGATGCAGGGTTTCTACCCTAAAGAAAGTTCTACCCAGGGCAGAAAATAACCTGCTGAAGTCTCTGAAAAATATCATCAACTATCGAGGGAATCAGATTGAATTATGACACCAACTTTGCTTTTGAACGGCACTTCTTTTGGCGATGTCAGTTGGGAACCTGTTCTGATCAAGGATTCTAGTGTCCAGTTGAAAGGAAGATGGGTCAAAATTGCGTACCGCCAAGTCACCCAAACCTTTTTTTGCCGCTGGCCTCAAAGTCACCAAACTTTTGCTGTACCCCAAAATCGGCAGACGTTGCATGGTTGTCCTCAACATCACCAATTTGTTGATGTTTCGTGTTTACTTGGTCTTCCATTTCTCAAGCCATTCTAGGTTTGGCTGAAAATAGGATACTCCCAATGCCAACGGATTATCATGATGTTCCCCACTCAAATGGCTGTTTGTGGGTATCCACTATTTTCTCTTGTCATGCTGTTGTGGAAAAGGCAATGCCGTTGAGATGCTTCTGAGTGCCTTCGCACTTCGGAAGGTGCCAGGGGCCAGGATGGGACCATTGGATATGTGGGGAATGACGGGCAAGACACGACTCCAGAATTGGATGTAGGGCCCCTTTGCAGAAAAAACACATGAATGTTGGTGAAAAATATAAACCATCCCCAATTTTTCACCATTTTTATAGGTGGTATAACCCATTCCCAAATTGATGGTTCATGGCATTGTTTTTCCACGTGCCAGGGCTTGGTGACGGTGGTACAGGGTAGTTTGCTGGGAAGTGTCCTGAGCAACCTGCTGTTGGCCCGGATGCCCATGTAACCTGGGACACCAACCGGTCACCAATTGTTGAAAAAGGGGCTTCAACAGCTCGCAATATGGTCTCTATAATATAATATATATATATATATAATAATAATATCTATATACTGTATAGTCACATAATATAATATATATATACATACAGAGAGACACATGATATATATATATATACTGGTCTATATATAGACACATTCTAGATTGACGCAGATCCCGGCTACCTTTCAGAAAATGTCAAGCTCCGATTGCGAGATCGCAATTGGACAACGGAAACACAGGCTGCTCCCAAAATGGACCACGCATCATGGTGGAGTTTTTCTATGTCAATGTTCCTTCAAAAGGAGGCACATTTTTGTTGCTTCACCTGCCAATCTCATCCAATTCTTTGTCATCAACAATACCCTCTCATCAAAGATGGCCATGGAAAATCCCCCATGATTTTCCCATAAATGGCTATAATAGCGGCTATAATCTCTATTTAGTTCGGGGATTTCTGATTGCCATGTTTGATGACAGCACAGCCCTGAGCCCAAGGTCCTTGGCATGTGCTTCTTCTTCGGCACTGACGCCCAGGGACGGCTGAGACTGGTGATGACTGGTGGGAAGGGGTCAAAATTTCAAAACTTACCATTTGGACCCAGAGATTTGGGGGCATTTTTGGGTCTTTGAGCACTTTTTCTCAATTTTTGATGTTGGAAATCCAGCTTTGAGACACAGACCTCCTGGATGTAACTCCCTGGGTCTCGTAATTGCGGCCAGAATCCAGGTCACCCTTTGCAGCACAGAGAGATGTGTAGGTGGATTCTTGAGTCAAATTTCAGGGAATCACAGTACGATTCCTTGTGATTCCATCCCTCTCCTCGACGCGTCTTTTCCTCCTTAGGATTTGTACCACTCTTTTGAAGCCCAACACCAAACATGGTATTCCACCATTTTTTGGGGGCCAAACACAAATTTTGGTCTATATATTAGCAACCTGTGTTTCGAGGATGGTATGGGTCATGTTTTCCCTATCATTTCCAGGTGTCCAACTTCGCCCATTTTTCACTGGGGGTCACAAAAATCCACAACCAGGTGGCCTAAAGTTCCACAAGCAGAAGTACAATGCGGACGGCGCCCGTGTGCAGTTTGGATAGCCCAGTTTCGTGGCCGATCATCTCAGTATATCTCAGTCATCTTTGAGCCGTGGTGCAAGTCGACCCCAAAGAAGCACGGATTGGTGATTTCAATGCAATATTGCTAAGTAAAAGCAAAAGGTTCACTGTATCATGCTGCCCCAAATCTGGAACAACGGAGGCGCGAGGATGGCTCTGCTCTTGGAAATGGCCTGTTAATTAATCCATTTGAAGATTCCATCAAAGGTCTCAGACTGGTTGGTGTATTGGTTTCAGTCAGCAAAGTATAAAGAACACCCTGTGTGAGATGGCAAAAACCGTCATTTTCATTCACTTCCATCAGTCTATCGATCCAGGGTACATCCAGATATGGACCGACATTTGAGTGGCTTTTTCTGGTAAAATGTCGGTACACATATAGCATGCCCAGATGATCACTGGTCCACCGCAGGTCGAATCTCCTGTTACTCTCGGCCAAGGGACCTGGGGACCTGGAGAGATGGAGAGATATGGAGAGATGGAGGAAGAACCAGGAAACCATGGCTTTTTCTATGGCTTTTTTCCATGGTTTTTTCGCCTTGGGGATTTCCCTGTTCAAAATTCATGGAGAATTTTGGGCCCTTAGTCAATTGGCCAATCCCCAGATTTGATCCCTCTGGTGTCACAGAGCGAACATTGACCAAAAAGGGAAATTTGAGGCCGATGATTTACCTATGAATAGCCTATGAAACATGGTGATTTTATGATTTTCCAGTTCGCAAACTGTTCATTTAAAAATATTTTAAATGTATGGAGGGTAACCAGAAAAGCCGGAAAAAATCCAGTGAGCTTTGGCAAGTCCTGAGGTCCTTGCCATGGTTATTCCATCCTTGGTTGGGCTCGTCACCGGCCGGGGGAACTCAGGGAACGCAACAACGACCTAAGCACCAAAAAGGCCAAAAAGGGTGAACATGATTGAAGATGAAGGGTCTTCCAGAAAGATTTCTGCAGTGACTTGGAATGACTTGGACATCCCCGAAAAAAAAACTATTAATATCAATGGAGGTTTCAATGGGAAAATATCTTAATCAATGGTGGATCTTCCAGCTATCCATGATGACCGGAGGGTACCCAGCTCCAAGTGCACAAGACGATGGCCATAAAATCACCCATATGTGAATGGTTTATACCCATATCCACCCATAAAAAAAATGGTAAACTTGGTGATGGTTTAGCACTCACGTGACAGAAATTATGAACTTCCCATTGTTGGGTGTTTTACCATGTTTTACCACACGGTTCATCCACCATCTCCGCCTAGATGAAGAGGGTGTGTCCCTAGCAATGTCGCGAGGTGGGCGGTCTTTCCCAGGTTTTTGACAGAGATGGGGTGAATCGAATTGAAGTCTACGGTCTTTCCAGACATGTTCCAATTCATCAAATCTCCAAAAGATGGGAATCGTGATCCTGACTCTTATGCTTCGAAATATTGTAGATTGTAGATCTTTTGGAAACTAACCCATTGAAGGAAAAGACGAGAAATAAAGATCAAAGTAGCTGGAGGATGCAAGTGTCTTTATGTAACCCTTAGTTGGGATTGATGCGATCCGAAGACTTTCGTTTTCAAGGCGGGTGGTGGATGGATGAACCACCGGCAAGAGCAAACCTTTTGTGGTTTTTTCCATGTGTATCGTTGCTGCTTGGGTGCTGGTCTTGAATATTTTTTGTTCATTGTCCTCTTGTCCCATGCTTGTTTACATTCCTAGCACGCCCCGGAGACAGAACAAGCCTGCCATTTCGTGCAGGTGCAGCCATTATATTGGCAGTGCTTTATGGCTGGGGTCCTCTGCGGCACCACGGTCATGAGAGGCCTCATGGAAATCCCTTGATTGGGATTCAATAAAGATCTTACAGAATCCTGATGGGGAAGCCATGGGAAACCATTTCCAGCAATGGCCCTGGAATTAGTTTTGTCAATAAATCATGTGGATGGGTGATGATGGGTGTAATATGAAACAAGCGGGATGCTGTAGGAGCAACCCCCAGCAGCACCAGCAGCTGGTTGGACCAAGGTTTGTACCTCATTTTTCAGCTTGGAACTCACAAGGACTATTTCGAGGTGCGTGGCCCCTTGCGATGAAAGATGCCGGGTGGAAACGCTAGGTATGTTTGGGTGGAAATCAGACACTGAAACATTCAGTGGATGAACTTTCTAGAAACATCGACTTTGACATTGTTATTGGATGGTATTGGTTTGTCAAAGGGGATCCCCTAAATTCCAGGGTTTATCAGGGGTTGGTAACTGTCCCATTTTGGGTATATTGGACATCACCTTATAGTAGCCATTATAGACCATATACCTAATGGTTGGGTGATGTTCAATTGGGACATTTAATGACCCATGTTAATCTTCATTTCCCCATTAGATGGTCATGGCTTATGGGTCAATCAGTCAATCCCTCATTTTCAGACTGGAATCCCTGGATTTTTCTGGGGAGAGAGCATGGAGACTCCATGGGAGAAACGATGGCAAAGCCATGGGATGTCAATCGCTATGGTGTTTGGATAGGAACGCCGCTAGCACTTGGGGGTGCGGGATGATTCATGGCTATAATTATGGTAAAAACCTCCATAAGTTGGGATATTATGTGTAATTATATGGGTATGGATCAATACCTATTAATACCATTTTTAGGGGGATGAACATCCATTTACCAGCTATTTTGATGTTCACCAGGGGTACAAGGTTTTGACACACTGCCATATATATATATAGATATATATAATCTCTACAACATTCTACAACTATGGTTGTATAACTCACTTATTCTGTAGTGGGATGATATTTCCTATGACCCCTTCGCCCTGGCTGGTTCCTGGGCTCCCAAAGTTCGCCACGGTCCGCAGACGCAAGCCGAAGAGGGTGTGGAGTCCGAAGAGGTTCCGGGTAGGTCTCTCTCTCTCTCTAAATTATGCACACAATGTGTATCTGTATATATATACACATACATACTCTATAGATAGATATTATGTAGATATGTATCTAGTTATATATATATATATATATTCAACATCACTATATACATACGACTGTGTGTAAATAATCAATATACATATGCATGCGTGTGAAAATGTTAGGCCCGAGAGCCACAGGTGTTGGGCAAAGCATTTGACTCTGGGGACGTTACCAAGGAAGAATGAGTATCTGATTACTGCAATCAAGTTTTAATTGATGGTGAGTGGGATATAGTTGACAGTTAACATCCACACGTGTTTATTCCTTTGTTTATTCTCGCCTTGTGGCTGCCAGGAACCGATACACCCGGGGGTGGCGTCTATGTGCCATGGCTGCATAGTGCGGACTCATATGCACATACATCCATGTGTTTATAAATGATATATATATATATAT
>Ga0126342_10019672_pt1 | contig 11441 bp, 10 predicted proteins | sample Cyp1metagenome_FD_92528 | JGI IMG/M metagenome (GOLD analysis project Ga0126342, IMG submission 92528) | Coral microbial communities from Lord Howe Island, Old Settlement Bay, Australia - Cyphastrea 1 metagenome | ecosystem: Host-associated > Invertebrates > Cnidaria > Coral ... | reverse complement strand
CACTACGCTACAACTACAACTACAGTTGCAGTACATCACACTACATCCAGCAGTTGTGGGTGAGGTGACCACTGCAACCGTTGCAACCATTCCAGCAAACACAACTCCAACCACCTTTCGGTCAATCAGTGGCTTCGCTCTGCCATCCCTGATTCACAACAACCAACCTCTCCTGTAGGTTTCCTATTTTTGAAACTTCCGCCACCGCCTTGTGCGGTACTACTGGTATATGAAAGATATTTTTCAAGATTTTTTTCAAGTAAATGGAACAAATCGGAAATGATATCATCAACATCATCAACAGTATGATCAGTGGATGCTAACTGTTGTCTTCGTCAAGGAATCGCCCCGGTGGCTGGCCTGGAAACAGCGCCCTGAAGCGGCACGCAGCGCCTTAGCGCGGCTGCGGGGAGGTGCACGGCACATCCCCGATGAGCTCGAAGAAATTCACGCCGTGGCCTCTCAGTTGAGATATGGCTATGGATCAATACCTATTAATACCATTTTTAGTGGGATGAACATCCATTTACCAGCTATTTTGATGTGAACTACAGGGGTACAAGGTTTTGACACACTGCCATATCCAAACTGAGATGTTGAAATCAAAGTCGTGCCCACATTGGATTACCATTAATTACCACACTTAGTGGTAGGACAAATGTGAAAAAAATATTGAAATATGTTGGAAAAATTAATGGGAGATCATGGCAGGGAGATCATGTTGAGATCAAAGTCCAACTGAAAGGTCCACATTTTACATGTTCAGGCCGGGAATCATGGTCACATTTGTCCACCGCTTCGTGACAAGCTGTGCATCCATCACTTGCTGGTTTTTGGGCTAGTTGGCATAGATCGTCGCCCGCTTCAGAAACCAAAAAAAAACACGATTCAGAAACCAAAATGTACGATTCAGAAACCGAAACGCCAAGGGATCAAAACCCCGCCACCCCCTCTGACCATCTCTGACCACTACGTTGCATCTTGAACTTAACAAGAGATGAAAACCCCGCCACCTCCTCCGACCATTATGTTGCATCTTGAACTTCACAAGAGATCTAAACCCCACCACCCCCTCTGACCACTATGTTATCACTATGTTGCAATTTCACAAGAGATCTAAACCCCGCCACCCGCTTTGACCACTATGTTGCATGTTGAACTTAACAAGAGGTCTAAACCCCAGCCACCCCCTATGACCACTATGCTGCATCTTGAACTTCACAAGAGACCAAATCCTTGCAATAGCTGAACAGAAGCATTTTAAGAAGAAGGCAGCGCTGTCAAAGCACGAAACTTAAGATGGTAGCCGTTGGGAGATATAAAGAAAGAACGTAGCAGTGACAGGGACAGTGGGCATGTTTTGGTTTCCTATCTAGACTTTTTGGTTTCCGAAGAAGCCTTGGTTTCCGAAGCATAGTTTTTGGTTTCCGAAAAAAAAACTTTTGGTGTCCGAATAATCCATGGTTTCCGAATCAGGCTGTCTTCGGGAGGTTGGGACAGTCCGATTGGCATTGGCTCCCCGAGTCCAACTTGCTGTCAGCAGACTTGCGCCCGTCAGAGCGGAGCTGAGGTGAGGCAAGCCTCGGGCAAAGTCAGTTGTGGTGATATGCTCACATCCCAACGGGCACTCCTCATTGGACTCACCTTGATGTTCATCCAGCAGTCACCTTGGCTGATCCTGGACATGACAAACATGTGGGGATGAATCCAAAGGTCCTCATATCATGAACTGCAGAGACGGGTGCAAGTTCCTTCGCATAAACCAATGTTCACAACTTATTCACAAGGCAAGCACAAGTGGACACGACATTAAACACCGATCCTGCAGTTTCAACAGTCAAAATCAAAAAGCTGCACAATTAATCGTGTCCGCCCGGTTGATATTTTGTGGAACACGATTAAAAGACTGTGAGCCACATGTACCGTGGTGAAAAGTTGGATATATCCATAATATATCCATGGGGGATGGTGGGACCACCATTTTGGGAAGGATGACCATACCACATCCTGATGCCATCTTGAAAATAGCACTCATAGATTCACCCAGGAGTCTTAAGGGAAATGGAAATGCGAACCAGGCCGTAAAAGCTGTGGAATTGCGCTTGACCACAGGTTCAGTGGCGTGAACGCGGTAATCTTCTTCCAGGATGCTAGGTTTCGCACAGTCGTTTTTGCCGTTTGTAAATATCCGGTTCCAGGATTTGAGAGGTGTTGCCGTACCTTTGTCATAACTCCATGTTGCAAAAGTCCATGATTTCGTGCATCCATGTTTCGACTCCCCGTTTATTTCATTTGCAGGGATCAGGATTGGCAAGATGTTTGTTCCTATTTTTTCATGTTTCATGCGCTGGCTTGCCATCAGCTGCCCGTCCAGCCGAGGATACCATTTTTATGTCTGCCGGTTTGAAGGACGCTGACAGTTTGGGATTTATGGTCATGGTGGTTCAAGTGGTTATGACGGCAGTCTCCATTCCGCTGATGGATGCTTGACCGTGTTTGATTGGATTTGGAAGCTGGAGGCCTGCAGACACCAACAATCCTGAAACAAAGGAAGCCAGCTGTACTGAAAGGCTGGTTGTTTCAGTAGATTTTTTACATCACCAAGGACACGGCTGGGCGAAAATTTTTGCTTCTCACAGCCTGCAGTGGCCTGGCATTTGAGGAGCATTTGAGGAGCAAAACGGACCCAAATGGCCACTTGAAAATAGGAGAAGGATGATGAACCAGTGGATCGAATGGGGAATGCAGTTTTATGCATGCTAAGGTTGTTTGCCCAGGGATTTAAGAGGGGTTCAATACAACTTCACCGTGCCTTCCAGCTCAAAAATGAGGCATCAACTTGGTACAATAAGAGGCAGCTGTAAGGCATTGCCCAGACAAAACATGTGTTGCACTGCACTTCTTGTTGTTCTTTTTGTTTAAAAGATGGATATCCTAAGATTCCAGGTGTTCCATGACTTCTTGGGATAGCCAAAGACGGCCTCGGACGCACGCCCGGCAGGTGGCATGTTGCTCTGCTGTCTTGGGCTGGCCGCTTTGAGAGATGTGCTGATGCAACGGTGTGCGAAACGGCAAAGACTTCAAAGTGATCATGTTTTCATAGGGAAATGACAAAGAATAGGAATGGGGGGTACCCAATTTTCAGACAAACCCATTTACAAAAAACCTCTTAGTCCATCCGTTGTCTTCCCTATTTTTGCTTGTAGAATGAACCCATGTCGCGCAATTGACTGGCACAAGAGGTTTTCCATTATTCCATACCACGTGCCTACCCGACTGATTCTAGAGTTTCATATTTCGAACGCATCCCAACGCAGAAAGAGGTTCTACACCTCTTTGAACAGATAGGATCATTTGCATTAACCTCGAACAGCTAATGATGCAAGTTTGAGGCATGTTTCTTCCAGTTCTTCCAAGATCAGGGTTGGTTCCTTGGCTGATGAAGTGGATGCTTTTGTTTGGTCTAACCAGCTACTGGGGTGTTCGAGGGCTGCAGTTTGTAAGACCACTTCCAAGGTCCGCTTTCAACATTTTCCGTTAGTGAGAAGCTGGTTTTGACATACTTCAGATACGCAGTTACTGTGTTGTTGCAACGGTTTTATCGTTTTTTGGCTCATGTGTTTGCTGTTGTTTGCACCTTTGTTTTGGTGATCTCGTTGATCTTGGTGGTCTAGACCGCATGGACCAGGTATGAATACGGCGAAAACATCTTAAACACTGCCCAAGTGCAAGTCCTGGGTTGATATCTGGAGCGTCTCGAGGGCAAAGACTGGTTAAATCTATTAAGGAAATGGAAACCTTCAAATCTGACCACCATGTCCAGCCATGTTTCGGAAGTCGTCGGTTTTCTAGGTGTAAACTACGGCAAGAATATGTGCTTGCGCTAGACCTGCAACAGCTGCGTCTGATTTTGGGACGGACAATCAAAAACGGCATGAAACAAACATTCCCAGGAATTTATGGGATGCTGGCATGCATTCTGCTTTGAACCCTCTACATGTGCGAGGAATTGGGCTAATTAACATTATCTGCAATTCTTCCAGTTTCTCAATGTTCACATTTCAACACATCAAAATCATCAAAACCAAAACATGTCACTTGGTCATCTTGGTCTCCGGTCTCCCAAGGTTAGCACTGGTCTGTTCCTTTGGATACATTGCCTTCTTTTCCTTGGGCCTTGGCCCCGTACCGTGGCTGATGATGGGCGAAGTCTTCCCTGGAAAGATCCGATCCTCGGCCTCCTCACTGGCCGCGGGCTTCAACTGGACCTGTTCGTTTATTACAACGGAGACCGTTCCTGGGCAGCAGATAGCAGGTCGGTGCCCACCGGTTCCAAGGATTTCCAAGGTAACCCTTTGGGGTGACTTGTAGAGCGCGGACATGTCTTTACAATTCTTTACATGTCTATACTGTTGTTCTTTAGACGCCAATGTTCTAGCGTTGGGGTGGCTGGCATCGAAACAGATTGAGATGTCTTCAGCAACGGCGATGGGAGAACATCATTCAATGCTAGCTGTCACCACACGAAGAACAAAGCTGCAAAAAGGATTTCATGAATTTCATGAACCATGTCTGCAGGTTTGGAACTGTGAATCCAACACCTGGATACAACTGGTGCATTCCTTTGAGGTCTTGGTTCTGCTATGGTTCTGCTGTTGACTCACACCCCACGGGCGCCCGGCAAGGTGAGTGGGCTACGTGGGCTTGTCGGTTACAGCGGGGTCTTTGGCATCTACGGCGCGTATCATGGCTGCCATGGCTGCCATCATGGATCATAAGATTTAGAGGTGCCACTTCACTTCACCGTCCTGTCGGATGCGTTCATCCGAAGCTGGGAAGATGTGGGTTTAGCCAACTATGACCTGCAGCCACTTGATTTCAGATCCCTAGTTCCACCTTGGGTTCTCACCTTGAATTCCTGAGGTTCCTCCTCCTTGGCCTTGCCTTCATCGCGTCACTTGTGCCGGAGACCAAGGGCCGCTCGTTCGCAGAGATCGAAGCATTGCTGTCTCGCCCACGACGCGATGTGCCGCTGATTCCAATGGATTGCTGACGCGGGAAGTAACCGGATGCTAACGACCATTGGACCATGCGACCCACATCGACCCACTGCACTGTTCCGAGATGTTCCTAGACTGATCACAAGTTTGGCGCCTGTGTAAATGACACCGTGCTAGGGCATACTTGGCCATATTTACTGCATTATGCAGATTATACAGCCATTGAGATCCCTAAATTGTAGGAAACAAACAAGCACGAACGATGCGTTTGCTGGTTTGCACCTTGACTATGTCATATCTTGTGTTTTTCTTGCTTTTACATGGATGGCTCCCTCCGAAAGCCAGCTCTAGGTAGCTTCAATCACAGCAATCCTATCCTTTCGCCATATGGTTTTTCGTTTGCGCCTTCAAGCGGCAAAAAAGCAGGATCTTTAAGCGGAAATTTCCGCTCATGGCTTATAAAACCATATAAAACCGCAAGGATGTCCTTATCCCTGGTGGACAGATACAAACAGAAACCCACTGCAGTGGATGGTCCAAGTGCTCCACAAGCTGCAAAGCAGTGCGGAGCCCAACGGTGGTAGACTCTCGCCGCTGTCTTTTAGTTTTGCAAGTCAACAATCACTGGCTTCTAAGAGTTTCTTCAAAACGAGTGAAATTCCTTTTGGTTATGATCTCTGATGAACATTGACAAGCATTTTTCAAGTAGGTCGCCGTTTATTGCACGGTTGTATCTAACTTGTGATGCCACAGTGAAGACAAGAAGCACAGGCAGCGGTTTTATATTCACCCTTTGACCCATCCAAGTTTCCAGCTTCCCCCTCTGCAAAGTAAATCTGTGAAGGATTGAAAAGCTTCTTAGAGCAGACAGCATGTGGACGTTCTTCCCATCCCAATCATCCCAAGATTGCATTCCTTGACAGTTACAATACAGCAGTATACAGCAGTTGCAATTTGATGCTCAACGATGCATGCTTACGAGGAGCTGCTCGTTGTTCCTGTAAGAAAAATAGAATGTGCAGCATGCAGCTGGTGCTGGGACTCTGGGAATCCTGAAGTGTTAACCCCGAGAACTCCTGGATTCGTTTTTAGGTGATCATTGCATATCATTGCAACAAGAAACTTCGGCGAGGGATCTTTTGTCAGTCATTCTTCCAAATCACTAGACGCTGCCAAAGGTATCGTCGTTTGCAGATACATCATGATACATATATTCATCAGTCTCAGTATGTAATGAGTATGCTCAGCACAAAGACATCATTGCCGTAGTAGCACTAAAATTGTACTACGTACTCTTGCAGATGAACCAGTAAAGACACTCAATAGTTGTGTATCGAAGTGGGTTGCCTACTTGATACATCTTGATACAGCTTGATGCTAGCGATGAGAGGACACCTAACTTACCTAACTCTGACCTGGTTCATCCCGTTTCTTCATCGATGCTCGGGGTTGGTCCCTTGATGTCCCTTGGCACAGGTGAAGCGAGTGGTGAAGGTGGAGGCGCACAGCATCGGAGAAAATGTGTTGGAAAATGTATGGCTCTCTTTTGTTTCAGAATTTGAATGTCCTTTCACTTCTTTTGCCAGGACTTTCCCTCAATAATTTGCCATTGCCAGCCTGCATATGATGCGAATTTGCAAAAATCAACCATTGATGCTAGCACCATGGTTCTTCTACCACGGAAAGACGAGGTATAGCCTGTAGCATCCATTCGGGTGACCACCTGCAGGGCTTCGTGAGTTCCACTCCGGACTTCGTGGATCACCCACAGGCGCCCCGAAATCGAGATCAACCATCACTACATATCACGGTGCCAAATTTTGATGTTTGTCATGATATTAAGTGATATGAAAAGTGATGTTGTTATAGACTCTTATGGTTTATAATTTATAATATTTTATAATATGTTTATCATGACATTCCGATATTCTATCCTGGCTCGACCAGGTGGTGAATGGCTGCTCGGACTTGCTGGTGGAAATCTTTGGGAAAGAGGCTGGCTGGCCGACAACCCCACGTCGTGACCACTGGAATGATGGTTAGGATGGGAATATTCCCCACATGGCCGTATGGCAACAGCCTGAGAGTTGGTGAAGAATCCGAAAGTTGCCCAGGGCCCCTGAAATTCTTATTTGTAAATACAGGGAAAAATCCACCATAATAGGCCCAGGGTCCTTCAGATTCGTAGAACATTCTTATTTGTGCATTATATATGGAAGTCAAGTGGACTGGAAGCAGTGCAACAATGTGCGAAAAACACATTTTTTCAGATCCTGCTTCATCCCACAAGGGGGTGATTTCCACGAAAAGGAAACCACAAACGGGAATTGCAACCTTTCAGTTCATCCCACGATCGCAGTGCAAAAACAATCTGATTTCACAAAGGGTTCATTCCATTTCATTCCACAAGGGGCATGCAAGCCTGAAAAGTTTTTTTTTGCAAAGCCGGGCTTGTCTGATGGGTTGGTCCGGGGACAGAGAAAGAGGAGTTGCAACATCTCATTTCTAAGTCTCACAAGGGCAGCGCAAAAATAAATCCGATCGCGAGAAATTGTTTCTTGCAATGCTTGGCTTGACCCCTGAAATCCCCACAACCCAGGCCAAAACAGCCCTGGGCAGCCAGCCCAGAGAGAATAGGAAGGCAAAATTCTCCAGAGGCAAGGGCCCTGTGGTTCAGTGGTTAGCGTGTTGGTCTTCAAACCCGACGATCATTACTTCGAATCCCGGCGTGCCCTGCTAATTGCGCAATCTCCGGGGTCTGCCAGTACGTGCTTTTCTTGGTCTGCCTTCGTCTGTCTTTCACCATCACACCACAGGGGTTTCGCAAACACACACACACAGGCCTGAAACTTTCATCGCTGTTTTGGTTTGATGATTTTCCTATGCTTGCCTCGGCCGCAGCTTCTCACGTATAACAAGTTAAAAAGTTGGCACGCCTATCCCAGGGCCCTTCAAACTCTTAAAGTACTATGTGCCTGGTATCGCTGAAGATATGTTGCCTGCATTGGCCCCTCAAATTCTTGTACGGTGCATTCTTTTACAATACTCAAGCTCTATTTGGTGATCGATCTAAAGGTCCTGGTAAAGAGTTTTAATTGCGAAGACCGTTCATGTTATGTTGGGAACCCTCGTGAAAGTTTTTTCCGAGTTCGCGAAAGTATTCACGAAAGTTTCGCGAAAGTTTATACATATACAACTCGTAAAGGGCTACCACTCCCTGCCGCCCTGGGCTCCGGCAGGAGGAGGGTACCGGAGAATTTCGGTTTGGTCCCGGTTCAGTTCGCAGTGTGGTGCTGTACTCCGGACATTTACCTTTCCCTTCATAGGTGGCGGCCGAGCTTCCAAAGGTGAGGCTTTGCCACAAGCACATCCTTGCTGGCGCTGCCTAATATTGCTTTCTGAAGTCTCAAGAAACAAACTCCACATGCAGCAGTCAAGCTTCCAAAAGTGAGGCTTTGCCAGAGCCAAACACCAACGCCCTTGGTGTTTGCTTTTCCTCTGCTGCGCCCCCCTGCTGATGGCTGGGGTCTGTCGATAGGGGTATTTTTGTGAAAGTTCCGCGAAAGTTTTGCGGAGGAGCGGGCGAAAGTCAAAGTCCATTTTGACGGGGTTGGCCCAGTAAGTCTTGCAAAATCATATGCCTGAGGGCCTAATCAGCAACCATCTACCCTCAAAAGGGATTCCCTGATGCTATCTGCATGTTTATAAGGCTATCAAGAAGTGATCCGTGACAGTTTGGCGTAATTTAGCAGGTGATGAATGAATCTTCATAAGAGGCATCTTTGCCCAACATGGGCTCCGCGAAAGATAAACATGGAGTTCGCGAAAGTTTCGCGAGAGTAACAGTTTTGTTCGCGAAGAATGGCCGTTCCCGGAAAAAGGAATTTTTATCAAAAACCATTGTCAGGCGATTGAATCATTATAATTCAACCAGAATATATGCTATGGTTCCACACCGCCTGTCCTGATGTCATGGAACACCCACGCTCTCAGTTGCTGTGTCCTAGCCAAGGGCTTTCTTGATCTGGCTGGGGAATCCAAGACGGGCCATGGACAAATCTAGAGCACTTTGGGCCGTGTCTGGGCAATTCCACGCTGAGAAGTCCATTTCAAACGATGGAACCCGCGGAAGGTGGGAGCCCACAGTCGTTTTGCCGTCGGATGTAGCTCTCTGCCGCTAGGTGGGCTGGTGTGGCCCTGGGGGGCAGCCAGGGGATGCATGAAAAGATGCCAGAAAAAGTAGGCAAGTTGCACCTTTGCCAAGAGGTCCAAAGCCAAGATTTTCGGTGAATGGTGCTTGTTCAGATGTGCAAGTAGGAGCATGAGGAGTAGTTCATTTTAGCTACGCATAGATTTGGTCATTCGCAAAGCTTTTCTAGACACACGGATTCTGGGGCTGTTGTTGCCTGAAACTTTCCCTGCAGCTGGCCCAAAAAAGCAGCATTATATCTCGTACCATTGCAACAAATGGCAGCACCCGTCATTACATCCCGCATTCTATGGCTTTCTTGTCCATTAATTAATTCATGTTTGCCTTGATGGTTTTCGTCCGAAGTTCGGCGACCCATCTCCCATGTTGCGAGGCGTGGCAGTTGAGGTTGGAGGAGTTGTGGAGTTGGAGGCCAGTGGATCAGCCAAGATTAGGGTCATGGGCATGGCTCACCACCTTAATTCTCTGACCAAGTCCGGGCATGAGAGGATGCAATCCAAATGAAGCAAAATCATGAAAGCTAGCTTGTGCTGGCTGAAGTTCCTTTACTTCAGAAAGGAACAGGCAGGCACCAGGACCGTTGAATTCCTTGAAGCTTTCAATGTTATACCCCCCTCCCCCGCCGGGTTCAATCCCCCTTACCCTTGGTTTGAGGGCAGGTACGGGTTTTTCATTTTCACCGTCATCTGCATCTTTATCTTCATCTTCTTCATTTCCATCTTCGTTAGGACCATTGTTATCATCATTGTCGTTAACATGATTACCATCACCATCACTATCACGCTCACCATCACCATCATCATCACCCTCATAATAATCATCACCACCATGACCATCACCATGACCCTCATCATCACCATCATCATCACCATCACCATGACCATCACCATCATTGCATCGTCGTCGCCATCGTCATCCTCATCCGCCTTTTTCTCTGTCCGGATATCAATCCGGTTCTTCTTTTTTACGGTTGGACATTCCTATGTCCCTTTAGTTTTTCAGCTGGCAACCAACAACTACACCGTCCTCCTAATTTTCGTACTTCCCCCCCTGGAATCCCGTGTTTCAAATTCCTAGGACCTCAATCATCCTCAATCCTCTTCATCCTTTCCGTATATGTATAATCTTGGCTCACGATCCGGTCAAATATATAATTCGTGTCAGGAATAAGTGATCGACCGAAAATCCATTTAATTTGAATTTTAAAAAAATATATAAATAAATATATAATAAAATATTAAAAAATAATAATATAATATAATATATTATATTATATTATAATATAAATATAAATATAAATATATTAATTTATATCAATTGATATTATTAATTTATATTAATTTATATTAATTTATATTAATTTATATTAATTTATATTAATTTATATTAATTTAATTTAATATATATTAATTTATATTAATTTATATTGAATTATATTAATTTATATTAATTTATATTAATTTATATTGATTTATATTAATTTATATTAATTTAATATAATATTAAATGGGAAAATACTTGTTGGACTAAAAATTTTAATATTTAGGGTTGATATATTTGATATTCCGTAGTAGGTATTTTTAAAATTTCTAGGAAAAAAATAAATATAGGGGGCACGAATGTAAATGAATATGGCGACGGACGTACGTACGATTTAGCGTGTGTAAAAATATACGAGTGGACGGATACGTATCGTAGAAATGGACGGACGGATACGTGCGAACGGACGGACGGATAAGTGGGTTGATATTGATGTTTTCATTCGTTATGTACGTACGTATATATGAACGTAAATAAGGCCGATTCGAATTGATTTTATTTTTATATATTTCGGTTTTTCTTTATATATTTCGGTTTTTCTTTATATATTTAATATTGGGAAATTTTAGACGTTAAAAAATAATTAACCATTTTATATATATATATATACATATGGAACAAATAAATATATTAATATATATAAATATATATATATATTTATTTACATATATATATTTATATTATGTATTTATATATTTATAAATATATTGGGTTATATATATATTCGTTACTATATTTATTTATAATTATATTTGATTTTTAAATATATATTTTATAAAATTATTATTGTTTTAATAAAATATAAAATATATATATATATTTATTAAATTAATCTTAATTTATTTAAAAAAATAAAAAATATATATATATATTTTATATAATTTTTTAAATTAAAAATTTTTATTATTTAT
>Ga0126342_10019671_pt1 | contig 11441 bp, 10 predicted proteins | sample Cyp1metagenome_FD_92528 | JGI IMG/M metagenome (GOLD analysis project Ga0126342, IMG submission 92528) | Coral microbial communities from Lord Howe Island, Old Settlement Bay, Australia - Cyphastrea 1 metagenome | ecosystem: Host-associated > Invertebrates > Cnidaria > Coral ... | reverse complement strand
GAGGCAACCATCATAAGAGATCTACATTGGGTATCTGTTCAGGTGGACAACAATACCAACATCTATCCTTTTGGGATCCTGCTGGCGAGATCTTCTGGCCCCTGCCTTTGTGGATATTCCGCAGTATATATGTATATGTATATATGTATATGTATATGTATATATGTATATATGTATATATGTATATGTATATGTATATTATGTATATGTATATATATATATATATATATATATATGTGTATGTATACATATATATGTATATATACATATATGTATCCATGTACATATACATATATGATATGTGTATATGTGCTCCATCACTTGACACGTCTTGAGTTCACAGCCCTCAAGAGCTGTTTTGGTGCAGGTTGCATGTGGTCCCCCCAGCTTCTACTCGACCTGTTTCGTGAGGTCAGATTCGCTTGGGCGCCCAATCATAGCCATAGCTGCTCCTGCACCGTGTCCACTCTTTTCCTGTCAGCCATCGTTAGCTGCTTCCTAGGGTTTTGGTTTGGGGTCATTTGCACTAGCTTGGTGCTGTCTGCCAATTTACGGAGGTTTCTCTGGCAGCTGCTGCGCTTGGGACTGTGGACAGTCCAACCTTTTGAGCCGCAGGAACCTGCTGCTCCGGGTGATTTGCGCCGCCGATTGCGCCAGTATCGTGCATGATCAGAGGCCTTGGGAACCTCTACCGTAGTGTGATTGCCCGGTGGACTTCTGAGACCGATTCATCCTGGGAAGTGGTTAGTGACACCCCTTCTGACACTCCTGCACCTGAGTCGACTGCGGTGCCTGAGCAAGCACCGCTTCAGACTGCATCCGAGTGTAGGGCAAACGGGTTTGTGCCTGAGTTAGTGCTGGTTCGCCAAGTGCAGCTTGATTTGTTGGCCACCTCAGATCTGACCGCTCTCGGTCGTTACTGGCATCCTGCATTAGAGTTTCTTTACGCAGATCCAGATTTTGAGAATAGTCCAACTCAGCCGGACATTCGCATTTCTCGGGCAGTGAGAGCCGGAGTCAGTGCACGGCAGAAGCTCGCTGGTTCGGTACGGTTCACAGTCAAATCCCCTCGCTTGCCTGCGAGGATCAGCAACGAGTGGTACGTGTGCTTGCGTGGACCTCAACATCCCGCAGGATTCATCACTCAGGATTATCCCAGTTATCGCTCAGCTGTCTCCATCGCGAACAGTGGGCGGTTTCATCCAGGAGGAGTTTCTCATTCATTTGGGACACAAGCTGAAGTTCTTGCATATCTCGCAGGGGCGGGTGTGCAATGGCCTCCAGACCTGTAAGCAAAGGCCTCTCTGAGGCCTACATTCGAGAGCAGTTAGCTCTCGCCGCAGTTCCCGGAAAGCCTTTGTTTCAGGTATGGCTCGACGGGCCAGTGGTCAACGGGGCCCTCGCTTGGAGGGCGTCCTGCTACCTTTTGAGATGTCGAGCAGGAGGGTTTATGGTGATAGCGCCTTTCGACGAGCAGATTGTGACTTACCTGGGCACCTTCCTAGACACCGAGGATGTCTGTCTCGTGGCGACGCACGAAGCTCCAGTGATGTGCGAGAGCCCCAGAGGCAAGGAAGTGGACAGCCAGGTGGTGCTGCTAGCAGATTTCCCATGGAGTTGTGCCCAGTCTTTCAAGAAGGCTGCCGCGCTGAGGCTGACAGGCATACCCCTGTTTCGTTTCATGGATGGCGAGGCTGTGGTTCGTCCTCAGAAGGTTTCTGCTTGGGAGGCATCCGAGGAGTGGATTGGGACGCTGGATCAGGAGGAGCCGTTTCTGGAAGAGTACGTCACAGCTGCCGAGGAAGTTCAGTTTTTGGAACCAGCAACTGGAGATGTGAGCCATCACGATGCACAGGATCAGGCGGACCTGATTCGTCAACTTCAGGCACGCATCGTGGATCTGGAAACTCGCCACGAAACGACGCCTCTCGCTCAGCCTCAGTACAACATCCAGAAGGAGCTCTTTCCAACCACCGGTGCAGCCACCTTGGATGCACAAACCTGGGCGAAGCTCCAAGCCGCAGCAGGCCCTGCGCCCGCTCGGGTCGGTCGTCAGGAATCAGCAAGCCGACCGGAGCAGAGCCGCGGAGCGGCTCGATCACCTCAGATCCCCAGATTTCTGGACCAGGAGGTTGCTGCAGAGGCCGTGGATGCCGACGAGCTGGGCGCGCTGATGGAGTCTATGTCGGACCCTCTGCACAAACTGCTAGCATTACAGCTTCGGCAGAACCAGGAGATGTTCGCAAAAATGATGCCCAAGCAGCCCGCCGACGCCATCACGTCGGCTCTGGTCGGCTCCGCCAACGAGTACGCCGGCAGCTCCAGCGGCGTGAAAGGTTGCACTGCTCGCGAAGCCTATGTCAAGCAAGTCGAGGATTCGTCGCACATGGCAAAGTGCACGATGAGGAATGCCATGAAAGACCTTGGGGTGCTGGAAGCCTACCCGGGCCTCATGCGAGATTATGTGGAGAAGAAGATCCCCTTGGGCGACATGAAGCTCCTGACGATGTTTGCCTACTTTCAAGCTCACACTTGGGAAGCGGCATATCTGGCAAAGGACGAGTTGATGATGGGCTATGCGGCTCGGGGCCTGCTGTTTGTGGAACAGTGCGCAGTGGACTCGGGAAAAACTCAGATGGGTTGGCTGTTAAGCGGACTCCCAGATCCAAACTACGCCCTGGTGTCTCAGAATCGCAAACGTGCAGGTCTCCAACCTTTTGCTCACCTTGCTCAAGCTTCATGGATCGCAGCAAATGTGGCTTTTCTCAAAGATCTCGATTTCATGGAAAACCGTCTTCGGAATGCAGGACCGAAGGCAACCAAAGATGCAGAGGGCGACGGCGACAAGTCAGACAAGCCGGTCAAGAAGCCCTGGCCAAAGAAGAAGGGCAAACCAGACAAGCCCGTGGCCGACAGCCCTGCTGCATGACCGACAGCTCCAACATGACTATGAGCAGCGATTTGACGGGAGTTCGTCTTGAGACGGATGTGCCGGGAGAGATTGACAGTGCTTTTGAAGAGGACCTCAAACGGTTCGATGCGGGTGTCTGCACAGCTCATCATGCTCGAAGTCTTCGGATAAATGTACTGATAATCCATCGCCTCAATCAGATCCTCTCGAAAATTTCAAAGCTGATAGTCATGACAGTTTTAGTTTTTTGAGTGTTTTAGATGCATGCCAGCAACATATCTCACATACTCACTTGGGACTCAGTAGATTCATCCTGCTTTCCTGTGAGCGTGTCACTCGCACCGAGCATCCGTGCAAGCCTAGCGCACGAGATCCAATACCATGTCCCCCACCGCTGTGGCGATGGACTGGTCCTCAGCGCCTGTCGCCTCGTAGGAGGAGGCGAAAGAAGTTCCTTCATTTGCGTAACCAAATGGTTCAGAAGATTGTTGCAACTTTGAACTGGTTTGCTTTAGGTAATCCATGTACTCCTCCTCCCCGTGCCTGTGCAGGGTTTGGGTACAGCCGGGAGCAGCTTGACATGCTCTCTCGGGTTGAATCAGCAGTGACCCATTTCTTGAAGGCTGGCACTTTTGACGTTTCGACGTTGGGCCGCAGCGCTGACAAATTAAGTCGCTTGATGCAAGCTTGCAAGGAACTGCCTGGGGACTTGCTCCGGGATGAGGACCTGCATTCTGTAGCTGACTGGGTTAGATCTGGTTTAAATCCATATGACTCCAAACCCCAAAAGGAATCTTGTGGTAAATCTGATGCTGAGGGTTCGTGCGATAAACCCCAACAATCTAACTTGTCAGTTGATCCCAACAGCAGCAATCAGCAGTTTGTGGACACCACCACTGCCAAGCCAGTCATTGCAGATCGCATAAAGTGGTTGCATTCACCTGCCTTCGACCCACGGCCTTTTTTGGCAGATCCCGTTGTGCGCAAAGCATTCGATGACCCTGAAACTCTCCGTCTCCCACAGTCTTTGTGGATCAAGCGTCCGGTGGGGAGAGTTCACTGTTCTAGATCAGAAGTGCTCAAACTTGCCACTAAGTGGGATCAGAAGGGAGCTCTTAGGATTTTTCCTTGCGACTCCGTCAATCATGATGAGGCCGTTGGCATTTTCGCAGTCAGCAAAGACCAGGATTGGGATAGGTTGATTCTTAACCCCGTAGTTATTAACGGCCGCATGCAGGCCTATAGTAACTATACCAAGTCCCTTGCCCCTGGATGTTTGATTGGTTTGGTCCAACTTGCTAATGATGAAGTTTTACGCATTTCGGCAGATGACCTCGCAGAAATGTACTACACTTTTTCGGTCCCTGATGCCCGGGCCAAACGGAATTGTATTAGGATAAAGTTTAAGCCCCATGAACTAAGACACCTTAGTGCTTTCGATCCTTCTCTCCATAGCTCTGACTGCTATGTGGCCCTTGGGTCACTCGCCATGGGTGACAGCCTAGCTGTGGAAATTGCGCAGCAAGCGCATCATCAAGTTCTACAGCAACTTGCTGGATCCTTGCGGGAGTGTGAGCGAGTTTCATACCGGAAGGCGTTTCCTCGGGGAAAGTTTTTCGAATTTCTCGCCATCGATGATCATCTAGGGTTGCAAGTAGTTTCTAGGGCTGCATGGCGGAATTCCCAACCAGCCAGGGACACGGAAGTGTTTCATCGTGCCGGCATAGCGTACAAGCAAGTAGGATTAATTCAGCATCCAAAGAAGAAACGGCGGGGGGTTGTTAATGGCACCTTCCTTGGAGCCGATGTTGATGGGTTGGCCGGCCGGGTGTCGGCCCCCCGCCACAGGATCGGACTCTTGTGTTTTTGCACTGCCATTCTCGCTCGAAAGGGCTGCACCACCCAGAAGCTTCTTTCTTGCATTGTCGGTTCTTGGATCAGAGTTTTGATGTTCCGTAGACCTATCATGTCCATCATGTCTGCTGTTTTTCAAGAGGGAGTTGGCAAACCCCCGAACCAAGTTTTTCGGTTGTCGCAACAAGCCAGAAATGAATTGTTAGGACTTTGCATTCTTGGACCGGTCGCTCAGACCGACATGAGAGTGGGAACATGTCCTCATGTGTTTTGCATGGATGCCTCACCGCACGGCGCTGGCATTGTTCAGGTACCCGAAGCCGAGCATGTGGTGGCCGAGCTTTGGAGGCATGCTGAGCAGCGTGGTTTCTACACCAGACTGGAGGCCTCGGCAGCTTCCCTGCTGCGAGAGCTTGAGATTGATGCCGAACCTTCATTTGGGCAGGAGTCCTCCCTGCATCTTTTAGGTCCTCCCAGTTTTCCACCCCCAAAACATCTCAGAGAAGGGTACTTGTTTGATTGCATTGAACTCTTTAAGGGTGAGGGCAACTGGTCTCTTAGCCACGCTGTGGGGTTTAAAGTTCATGGTGGTGTTGATTCCAACAGGACACATGTGGCATTTGGAGATTTGCGGGACCCTGCGGTGTCCTACGAGCTCCGTTCTCTGGCCTGCAGAGGCGTAGTTCGGGAATGGCACGGGGGGCCACCGTGCTTCACATACCGCACGCTGCGCCGACCCAGAATCCGCAGCAAAGCCGAGCCAGCTGGATTCAATCCCGATGATCCACTAACCCGTGAGCAGAATTCTTTAGCCAGACAAATAGCCTTCCTTTTTTGAATTGTGATCCGTGTTGGGGGTTTCGTGAGCATAGAGCAACCGGGGTCATCCGTTATGTTCTACATGCATTGCTTCCAGGTCCTTGCAATGATGGGCTGTGTACTATCTAAATTCTGCTTTTGCGCGTATGGTTCAGCTTTTAAGAAACCTTCCAAATGGCTGCACAACAAGCCATGGCTCCTCGAACTTGAAACTAAGTGCACTTGCAGTTCGGCCGCTTCACATTGCTTGATTGAAGGGACTTTCACTAGGGATAAAATAAAGGATTTTGAGTCTAAATGTAGGCCCAACAGCACTGAAGTCTATGGCCGCCCACCGCGGCTGGGCGAGTCTGTTGCCTCTTATTCTGCATCATATCCTATTCCCTTAATGCGCCGTATGGCCCTAGGATCTCTTAATCATAGTCAAGGCCAATCAGTTGTAATCCCCCTGTCACGAAAACTAGCGTGCCTGAGTGAACTCGGCTGTGAGACGACACATGTGCCAGGTTGGTCTTCAGATACGCAGCCGGCTCTTCGGCCGTGGCATGAGGATCCAGATTGGATTGGTGAACTTGCGGACTCTTTGCACTTTCGCGAGCTTTTGAGGTACAGGTTCCTCAAGCAAGGTCATATCAATGTGCTTGAATGTAGAACTTATAAAACTTGGTTGAAGTATTGCTGCAAGCACCACCAAAGCTCTAGGATTTTAGGTTTGCTTGATTCACGTGTTACCCTTGGCGCCACAGCCAAGGGCAGATCCAGCAGTTTTGCCCTGTCCAGAGTTTTACAAACATCTTTAGGCTATATTATCATGGGAGGCCTCTATCCAGGGGGATTGCACGTGAGCACACACAAAAATAGAAGTGACGGGCCGTCACGCAACCGTCGTATCCCTGCTCCAACCAAGGAAGAACCATGGTGGCTGCGCGAACTGCGCGAGCATAGATATGAAGCTTTTGATGCAGTGCTAGCAGCTGCTCAGTTCCCACAGGTGCAGGGTCGATGGGTGAGGCTCCTGCTTCTTTTGTGCGGCGATATCGAACGCAATCCCGGACCAATCAGACAGCATACTGCTGGTGTCGGAGCATCTCAGGAACGGGTGCCCAGAGGCTCTTTCGACCTAGGTGTCGGGTATTCACAAGCCACTGCGCAACGTATGGACCAGTGCTTTGCTGGTTTTGTTTCCTGGATGAGTGAAGCCATTGACTGCAGATTCGATGAGATTTCCGGCAATGTTCATGCCGTCGCTTTAGCTTTGCGCGGCTACGGATGCTATTTGTATGAGAAGGGTTTCCCTCGATACTTACTGGTATATGCCATCACCAGTGTTCAAGATCGTTTCCCCCATTTCGAGGTTTTCTTGCACCTGCCTGGCAGATTGACCGTAAATGGCAACTTGCAGAACCAGGTGAATGCCGTCCTGTGATATCTGCACCCATCTTGCGTGCTGCTGTTTCTCTGGCCCTTCTTTGGGGCTGGCAATACTGGGCAGCAGTTTCTATGTTGGGGTTTTTGGGAATGCTGCATCTGGCTGAATTTTTGGCCTTACGCAGACGGGATCTTGTGCTCCCGGGTGACTCCCTGCAACACCATACGGTGGTCTACGTTCATGTGCGACACCCGAAGACTGCTAGATTTGCCAGACGTCAACATGCAAAGATTGAGGATGCGTTGATAGTCAGGTACATCGAGATGGTGTACGGCGGCTTTTCTCTTGATGCTAAGCTGTTTCCAGGTTCTGCTTCAGTTTACAGGCGCCAGTGGGATCGAATTATGGACAGACTCGAGATTCCACACACCAGAAAACATCGTGGGGCAACCCCGGCTGTCCTCCGTGGTTCAGGTGCCACTCATCTGTACCTAGCCACGGAGGACATCCAACTCATTCAATGGCGAGGCCGCTGGACGAAGCTCAAGACCGTCGAGTATTATCTGCAAGAGGTGGCAGCACAAGTGATCCTTCATCAGTTGAATGAGTTAGCACGGCATCGAATCGAGTTTCTGTCAGAACATTCGTCTGCTCTGGTTTGTCATGTGATCGCCGATGCTGAGGCGCAGCGATCAAGGATTGGAGAGATGGATGATGATGATAAGATCCATGCCTGAGATTTTCTTTCAGTGAATTTTGCAGATGTTGCCAAAACGGCATGTCTCAAGGCTGCAAATTTGCAGCGTGGCGGCGACAGCGTCGCCAAGGGAAGCCTTGAACTGGCGAGTGGAAAAGTGATGTGCTCCATCACTTGACACGTCTTGAGTTCACAGCCCTCAAGAGCTGTTTTGGTCCCAGAGCCCACCTCCCTGATCACCGGATGATGATGATAAGACCCATGCCTGAGATTTTCTTTCAGTGAATTTTGCAGATGTTGCCAGAACGGCATGTCTCAAGGCTGCAAATTTGCAGCGTGGCGGCGACAGCGTCGCCAAGGGAAGCCTTGAACTGGCGAGTGGAAAAGTGATATATATATATATATATACATATACATATACATATCCATGTCCATATGTGACATATGTGTCTATATGTAGTCATGATAGACATGTGATTCAAGTTTATGCTCATGCATGGGGTACTATATTGAACTTGAAGTTCTGCCACCTGCATTTCCAAGGCTACCAGCCCCCTAGGATTGTCCCTTCCGACACATCTGCTGCGCAGGCCACTTTTTCCTGGTTCTTCGGAAAGCGACCAGTTCCGCGACCGCAAATTGCTAGGATGGATGGGGACAGATGCGGTGTATCCTTCCGGATATCGAGAGTCTGTGACCTCGGGATGGGCCGAAATGGGGTCCAAAGCTATGGGTCCATCGAAAACCAGGGTACCAAGGGTACCAGGGTGTCATGTGTCATGACCCATCCCCGAATGCCGTATGTCTTCGAAGTGTTCTAAGTGTTTGAAGCAAACTTGCGAAAAGATCGGTTGATGTTCCAACCTTCCTGGGCTATATCACCTTGTGTCTTTATGCCCAAATGCCGCTATAATCCGCTATATCTTCTCAACTTTCCAAATGGTAACATGCTTTTTGGTAAATACAGATTTGGAAGGATAACTTGAAAACATGACTCAAATCTTCGTTTCTGTTGAAGTTGAACTTCCAATTTTACCAATGAAACTCCACAGCTGTAGTTGAATCACCATCTTGCTGCAAAACCCCAACGGACACCGAAACTTTGAGGCTCTACAAGATCTGCTCTGTCCTAGGCACGCCTACAACAGTTTTGAGCCCCAGCCTCCTTGAGTTGGTCCTAGTGGTGATGCTGGGGGCGAAAGAATGGGCCTGAAATCAATCATACAGTGGGGATAAAGTAGAGGATCTAGTTGGGTATAGTTATTTTTTCAAAATATTTGGCTTTGTCCAGAGACAGTGTACTCCCAAAATTCAACGTTGATACTAGTTTTTTGAATTAGAACAGCAACTTTCTGGTATACCTACTTTCGCCGCAAGCCCATATTATCCAAGGCGTTCAATTCTTAAGAAAAAAAAACAATATTTCTGATTGGGGTGTTGAAACATCACTTGAAACAGTGATGAAATAGTGCTTGGGCACCCCTAGAGGACGGACCGTGTTCCCAAGAAATTTGGGAAACTAGCCATGACTATTGGCGTTAAATCTCTCGCATCCGGCACATTCGTTCTGCGTGGCAAAGTTCCCAAGATTGTTGGTGGCCGAGCAATTCACATGCAGTTCTATAGTTCTATATGATAACTTCTATATACGTATATAAATATATACATCCAGATATTTTTATAAATATGTATATAGATATATGTGTGTTGCAGTGTGTATATATATATAGATAGTGAAGATTTGGATGCCCTTTTTGGTATTGCTGAGTCAATCTTGGCTCTGCACTCCTTGGAGCACTGTAGGTGAGTTGGCCTGAAGGCTTCAAATTGGCATCGCAGATGGGCTATCGCTTTCCACAGTCCCTGGGCATATTTTGGCAATGGTCAAACGCCTTTTGGTAGACCATCGATTTTTACACGGATCATTTATAGTAAGATATGTCAATATTGGGTAAATGTACAGCTTTCAGCCTGGTGAGCTGTGCCCCAGGTTCGTCCCCACGCGTTTGGAGACACTGGTGCCCCAAGCCAATGCAGAAGGGATTCAGCTCATGCAGGCGACTATCTCGTGGAGATATGTTGAGAAAAATGTTGAGTATGTTGAGTATGTTGAGTATGTTGAGTATGTTGAGTATGGACCATCTAAATGTTGGGTACCCAAATTTGGACCCATACACATGTGCTGTCAGGGATTTTGATTTTGGGTCTTCGTCTTCGAATTGTATTTGGTTGGTGGTTGCAAGTAAGAATTTCATTTTCCATCCCAACAAAGGGAATGAACATCACAAATGACTTAAAAAGAGGTCTTGCGATGGGGCCAACATCTGTAATCCGTACACGTATATACAATGATATCCAATTATATCAGATTTTGGTACATGCACTATATATATATATACATACACATGCATATTTATACGTACATATATACATGCCCCAGCAAGCGTCGCGATGATGTGGTCTTCGCCAGGCCATGATGCAATGGGATCCAAACCGCCGCGGTTCTGCGGCAAAGATTCTTCATCACCCGTATTTTGAGGCACCAACAGGGTGATGAGGTGAAAGATCCATAAATTGGCCCGTTACAAGAAACTGATGGGGAACATCTAAGGATTTTGGCATGGGATATTTTCAGGCACAAAAACTTGCAGCTTCTCATTTCTAGTGGATTTAAGGACAAATTCATGGGAAGCTCGAGACATTGTGGGCACCAGTCCCCACACAATTGTAAAATTGCACGGTGGCCATATATTTGAGATGGGATGCAATCCCAAGAAACGAATCAAACAACACGTTTGCATCCCATTAGATCTTAGATCTTTTTCGCAGGTTTTGAAGGCTTTGAATCGGGATGCAACCCTAAGAAAAGTATAATCCAAACAATACAGTCACAAAACACTGCTGATCGGTGTAGTTTGGCACGTCGTTCTTTAATGTTCTATTGTTGTTTTGATACAGATCCTTTGTGAGTTTGGTCGGATAGCAGCTACAGCTGTGCTACACTCACTTCTGGTGGCCCATACAATGCTCTTCTAGAAATGGCTATTCAACCAGCCACCCAAATCTTGAACTGCCAACTGTTGATTTTGTGCCCTTATGTCCCTTCTTGGAGTTGGTTCATAAGGCCTATCTAGAAGAGCCATCTAGAGCATCCGGTGGTTTCAAACATGGTTTTTCCTAGTATTTCCATCCAATTTAAGATGATGACCCAAACGGACTAGCATATTTTTCAGATGGCTTGGAACACGTTGGAACCACCAATCAATGAAAGAAACTCTAGACATTTTTTCAGGGTCAGAATCATATCCTATAATACCATTAATTGTCGGACGTAAAATGCGAGTTAAATCAATATTTGATGGTCAAGAGTCCAAGGTTTCCTATCATGGGACACTACAACAAATACTTCCCAGTATATCATATCCCATTATCCTCATGAAATATCCAGAAATACTTCCCAGTATATCATATCCTCATGAAATATCCATTGAAATACTTCCCAGATCTTCCCAGTATATCATATCCACTGAAATATCCATGACATATCCATCAGATGCCCATCTCAGCGTTGAGTTCCCGCAGGCAGACGCACTGAACGAAACGGCTGGAGCCTTGGTGCCGGTGAACCTGACACAACCATATATGTGTCTATACGTTTTAAATCTATAGGTTTATATTACATATATATATATATATATATTATAATAAATAATAATAATAATGATAATAATAACAATAATAATAATTAATAATAATAATTAATAATAATAATAATATATATATAGATACAT
>Ga0126342_10019670_pt1 | contig 11442 bp, 9 predicted proteins | sample Cyp1metagenome_FD_92528 | JGI IMG/M metagenome (GOLD analysis project Ga0126342, IMG submission 92528) | Coral microbial communities from Lord Howe Island, Old Settlement Bay, Australia - Cyphastrea 1 metagenome | ecosystem: Host-associated > Invertebrates > Cnidaria > Coral ... | reverse complement strand
GGGTAATGGTACCAACCTGGCTGCGCCATAGCCTTCGAAAAGGGGGCACCTTTGCTTTTGCGCCGAGCGGGGACTTCGGGAGCCTTGCTTGCAGATTGGTTTGGCAACTTCACCAATCTTACAATAGTGAAAAAAGGAAGGTAGAAAGAAAGACAGAAAGAAAGAAAGAAAGAAAAATGGTAGGACAGAAACATTGCAAGCAATCAAAATGGGAAAATCGATAGATAGCAGCCGCAGTCACAGCAGCCATGACCATGACACAACACCTGCCCCTAGTTCAACCCACAACACCTTCAGTTGAGGTTTTTGTCTTTGGGTTTGGTGTTATAAAATTGGGGTGCCCGAAAGTGTTGTGAAATGGGTTTCAAGACCACTGCTTGGGGAACGCTTTCCATTAGTGAAACCGTGGAGCCCAAACCGTGGAGCCCGAACCGTGGCCCACGGTTCCACGGCTCAGCCGTGAAACCGGGCTGATACCCTCATGGAATCCAGCATGGCCACGAAAAAAGACTGTTTGGCTACATTACACCATGTCTCCCCAAAATAGTAGACAAGCCCTGCAGAACCCTTGACCAAATCCACATTTGAAATGTTGAATGTTGGATTACTGGGACCTGCCAAAGCTGAGTTTAGCACCCATCCTCCTGGCGATGGAGCGTGCTTGCAACCTGGCCCCATACCGCGGTACTGGGACAATCCTCCCCAAGAAGCAGCTGAGTGGTGTCAAACATCCAGCAAATCCCTGTGATGAAAAATGTTGCATCCAAACATCAGCCACAGATATCCCCATTCCTTTGCTGATATATCCCCATTCCAGACATTAGCCACAGATATTCCCAGATGGGGATATATCAGCCACAGATATCCCCATCCTTAGTTCCTGCTGAAATCACCCATTTTTTCTCGGTGAAATCCGAGGCACTTCCCTCAAATCACGGGTCGCTTGGATGGCGGCATCGTGCGCCACACGCTCCTGCGTTGGGAAACGGAGTTGAAGCACATAGGATTTGGATGAAGGATTGCTTGTTCACAGGGAACCCCTCAATAGATTTGATGGATTTTCATGGGATGAAAAACGATGGGGGAAAAAAAAAAAAGTAGTTTGTTCCGTTTAAGCCCCAGTTTCCCAAAAAAACAAACCATAGATTGCAATACGGGGGGTTCTCAACACACTCGGACTTTCTGACGGGCCTTCTCTTCTGGGGCCCGGGTGAAGCCCAGCATACCTCGCCGATCGATCGAGCTTCACCCTGGCTATGGAAGAGGAACTTCCTGCTGGAAACTTGGTACATGTTTCTGTTTCAAACGAACTTGTTGAGGTCTTATCTTAGGTCAGGTTGGTGTCGAAAGATGATGCTATCAAAGGCACCCATCCAAAAACCATCCTCCCCTCCGTTTCAGCCCAGTCGCCGGCGGAACGTGTCATCCTGAGGGCCCCAAACAATGAGGGGTTGATTCAGCAGCAAAAATGGGTTGAATAAAGATGGATTGTCATAGTGTGTGAAGTGTGAAACCAACAAGAAAAGGTGTTGAATGATTTCAACACCTCATATTTTTTTCCCAGCAAAAATTGGGGTCAACCCTCTAAAAAGAGTGATTTTGGCCAAAGAAAGTCGTCACTGACCCCCCGTTTAGGACGTCCCTTACAACCCTGAGGTTATGCCCTTTACACTCTGGGATATGCTGGGATGATCATCAGTTTCCCTTAAGGAAAACCTGTATTTCTGATATCAACATCATATGGCTATGGAAAAAATACCTATAGGTACCATTACTATAGTGGGTTATTCACATCCATTTACAACCCAGCTATGACTTGGGGTGAACAAAAGGTACCAGGGTGCCATGACCCATCCCCAAAAAAACGTGTCATGTAAAGGACAAATGCATCATCAATATCCTTAATCAATGGGAATGCCGATCAATTATTCATGTTCTTCATATCCTCAATCTCATGAGTAATATACATCTATTCGCATCTTCATGAATACTGAATTGGGGATATGTCTTCTTACCCTCTGGTAATTTAACATAGCCTTGAAATTAAATACTCCATTTATAGTTGATTTACCTATTAGAAGTGGGTGGATTTTCCAGTTCGCAAACTGTAAGTTTACCAGAGATCTGTAAGTTTAATAATAAATTGACCAAAGATCAGATAAATTTGCCAGAGATTATTCCATTGGGAATATTCCTATCCAATCTCTGTTGAGTTTCCAAACTGTTCCCCTCTCCTTCCTGAGATCCCCCGGCTGCGACACATTCAGCGGCTTCCCACTCTCCCGCACCATGGTGGAGATCTCACAGGGAAGCGTTTTCGGGCGCTGGGAGAAAAGCGCGATTGGAAACGTTGGAAAATATATGGAAAAATACGTGGAAACATGGAAAATATATGGAAACATATGTGGAAAGTATATGGTAAGGATACCTTTTAAGGCATCTTTGCTAATCAAACATGGTTTGCCAGAGGGTATGTGCCATGATCAAAACATAATATATGGGTTGTGGGTCATCCATCCCATATGCTTGATATATAAACACCATCAATAGATTGATGACCATCCCCCAATATGGGTGAATCACCCAGGATTTGACTACGGTACTGGGAACAGATGTTGGAAAACCATGGGGTTTCCCATGGGAAGATTATAGGATTATAGCCTACAGCTCCAAACACCGAGCCTTAGACTGTATTCGGGGCTGGTTTTTGGGGGTCTGAAACACCAAGCCTTTTTTGGGGTATTTGGAGCACTGAGGATATATGGACAATATGGGAAACGACATGGAAGCTGGGGAGAAGTCAGCATCCAAATTCTAGGGCGGAATAATATGGACTAATCGTTCCGACTTTTTGTGTGGGATCCCGTTTTAGCAAAATGATAGAACCGCTGCGGGATTCATACAGGTATATATTGCATCCCTACCTAAAACATGTTTCACAGAAGAAACATATTTTGTGAACTCTTTGTGTTTACCTTCCGACATGCCCAATTCCCAGTTGTATATATATATATATATATATATAATTCATTATATATATACATATATATATATACATATATATATATATATATCTATACATATATATATATACATATATATATATACATCACATTCTATCTACAGTATACGTAGTATCAGCCCATTTTCCAACCAGCAACCCACCAACCAGCCCATTTTCGCGCCTGCATGTCGCGCTCCATCTTCTCCCCGGGTCGCAAGAGGTCGGTGCCAATGTAGGGCACATACTGCACCTTAGCCCGGTGAAGGGTGGTTCCCTCTGTGGATGGCAGAGTGAACCAAGAGGTCCACCCGAAGTGGTCATGAGCCAGTCACTCATTTTCACACTGTCACTGGCTCATTACTGAGTCATTGCATGATATATGATATAATGTTGAATACTGAAGTTCTAACCATCTATCTCTTGAATATTTTGGGGGGTGGTTGATGAGGCTAGGCCATATCCATCGAGGAGATGTAGTGTTGTCTGTTGGAAGGAGATCCTTGTGCAACCCAGATCTGGAAGTTTCCCAGAGGTGTTCCCTGGTTCCCTCCAAACAATGCAGAAGCCGTGATATCCCCAGCGACAATCATATGATATTATATGCATTGTATATGTAATATAGAATTATAATGAATTATATGAATGAATTTTATGCTATAGATGGCCATAAATCAACAATATTGACTATATCTATTGTTGGAAAATGTTGGAAATCACTTTGTTTACATCCCTATGACTGACCCCAGAAACAGGAGCCCAACTTTTCGGGCCATCAGTGAAACGATCGTTCCGCTTGAAAAAACTGGGCAGGTAGCCATGGGGGACTACCCGTTTGGTGGGGTTATCCGGGTTATCCCATTTGTAAATGGGAAATGTGGTTCTCAACTCTCAGTGCTCTCTGACCTGATGGCTTCAATGGTATCCTGGGATAACCCGCTCAGCACTGAGTGTGACAGGTGCCATTTTGGCCACCGCCGCAAGCAACCTCGAAACTCGAGGCCATTGCATGCCTTGCTCGCAGCAGTTGATGGCTGCATTGCAGCTGACCATATCGGGCCGGATGCCATGGCCATCAAACAGCTTCAAGGCCTGCTGCCAGCGGCTGCACCTCTCACATGCCGTCATGGCGGCATTTAGACTGATGGTGCTGGGCCGGATGCTCGCCGCCAGCATAGCAAAGAATAAACTTGAGGCGTGCTGCCAGACAGAGCCTTTCTCACAAGCACTGATGGCCGCATTGTAGCTGACAATACTTGGTCGGATTTGCGACACCGGCATAGCCGCAAATAAACTCAATGCTTGTTGCCATTCCAGCCCCTTTTCACAGGAACTTATGGCTGCATTGTAACTGATGACGTTTGGTTGGATCGAGGATGTCAGCATCTGTGCAAACAAACTCAATGCCTCTTGCCATTGCATGGCTTTTTCGCATGCACTAATGGCTGCGCTGCAGCTGATCGCATTGGGCTCTACCGTGGCAGCAAGCATGTCCCCAAACAATGTTGTGGCTCGTTGCCATTGCATCGCTTTCTCACACGCACTGATGGCTGCGCTGAAGGTCACCACATTTGGCGTGATGTTCGCCTTGTGTATGTCCTCAAAGAAGCTCAACGCATGTTGCCAGCGCATGGCCTTCTCGCATGCACTGATTACTGCGTTGAAGCTGATGATATTTGGCTTGAGGTCCAACTCTCCCATGCTTCCAAGGAGCATCACGGCTTCCTCCCAACGGCCAAGCTTTTCACACGCACTCATGGCGGCACTACAAGTGACAACATCTGGTCTGATGCTGTCAATGCTGTCTGTGCCCGGAAAGACATTGGATAAAGCCTGCTGCCATTGGGAACCTTTCTCCAATGAAGAAATAAAAGCATTGAAGCTGATCAAACTTCGCTGGATTCTGCCATCCATGGCTGAAAATAATACCAGTGCCTGCTGCCACTGCGTGCCTTTCTCGTATGAACTTATGGAAGTGTTGTAGCTTATTGTTGTTGGCTGGATGCTTGCCACTGGCATTGCACCAAATAAGTTCAAGGCTTGCTGCCATTCTGAGCCTTTCTCATAGGAACTGATGACTGCATTGTAGCTTACAACCGTGGTTTGAATCCGTGACACTGGCATGCTTGCAAATAGACTAAGGGCTAGCTGCCACTGCATGCCCTTTTCACAGGAACTAATGGTTGAATTCCAGCTTACAACATCTCGCTGTATCCTCACCATCACAGAAAATAGATTCAGAGCCTGCTGCCATTCAGAGCCCTGCTCACATGCATTGATGGCCGCATTGTAGGTGATGGCATTCGCTTGGATGGTCAAAATCAGCATGGATGCAAACAGCTCCGAGGCCAAAATCCATTGCATAGCTTTCCCGCAGCTGCTGATGGTTGAACCGAAGCTGACAACGTCTGGCTGGATGCTGCTCTGGCACATCTTGGCAAGCCATTCTAAGGCATCTGGCCAATCCAAGCCACTGATGACTGCATTGTGACTGATGATAGATGGTTGGATGGACCCTCTGGGCATGGCAGCAAATAAATTCCGAGCCAGTTGCAGTTGCATCCCCTTCTGGCAAGAAGTAATCACTGCATTGTAGCTGACAACATCTGGCTTAAGATGTCGAACACATATGCCCGCAAACAACTTCAGTGCTTGTTGCCACTGCATGCCTCTGTCGCATGAAGTGATGGATATATTGTAGCTCATGACACTCGCCGCCTGTATGTCAGTCATCAACATGTTGTGAAACAAAGACATGGCTGACTGCCACATCTGCCTCCGACCACATGTTGATATTTCCAGCGCACAATCATGCGCCAAGGACATTTTGTCCACTACAGCACCTAAGATGTGCCAGAAAGGGAGATGAGAAGTACGGCTACTAAAATACTAATCTGACCTGAGAACAACAGCTCAGAAAGGTGGCAAATGCTGAGCCTCTGACAATAACTGTAGATAACTTTAGTCAACGCAACAACATAGAGTTGACCCCAAAATCACACACTTCGGATGAGGATAGACTTATGGGTCAAACCCCTGGTACCCTGGTTGCCACATTGGTCGCTATTCTCCAAGGTGGGCATCAGATATTAGCCCGAGGTACTCACCAGAATATGATTAACATTAGTGATATCGTTCGCCATTCCATGGAAAATTGCATAATTATCCGTAACATTGTCAATAATTATATCGTTCTTGATGATGATCAATCTCATTAAATCATTCATTATCAACATGTGCAAAAAGTAACATACAACAATCATAATATATCATAATATATCATAATTCATAATCCATTCAACCACCATTAAATCAACAAATAATCCATAGATCCAACGGGGTCACGGACATGGCCGGCAAAGCCGTTGCCTTCCCATCTCCTGGAGGGGATGCGGCTCATGGGCGGCTCATTGGGGGCGTAACATTGGACGGTTTTGAAAGGGAACATCACCGGCAACCATAGATTTACATGGAAATGTCCCAAGAAGTGTCCGAAGAAATTCGATGATTTCTCATGAACAAACCATGAACACACTTTTGGGATGGTTTTAAGGGGACATCTTCCCAAAAATGGAGTTTTAACCCTCAGTAAATAATTTCGGGAAGAGAATTTTCATGGGTAGAATCATCCCGACTTGGAATGGAAAGTAAAGCATGTGTGAAACAAGCAGTTCACAGCTATAAGATGTTTGTTGGTAAACCCAAAACAACAAACCACAATCTCCCAATTCTACCATTTGGGATGCAGTAAAAACATGCAAAACCATACCTAGCCGCATCTAGCCAATATAAATGGAGCGGAAAAAAGGCGATGTATCCACTATATCAATGCATCCAAATATAAATCGGGTGTCTCATTGGAATCATCTGGTTCTTGTAACAAACTGGAAAACCATCATCTTTCAAACCGCTAAATCATCATATGGTTTATCATCTATAAATGGGATATAAATGGGCCATCGATACCATGGCAATGTTACATAACCAAAGGCTACCCTTCAGCGCCTGGGATCTAAGTCGTTGGAGAGGCGCACCTGACACGGAGATGGTCAGAATATAGTGATGATAACCATAATAGTAACAATACATAACCATAATTATATTTATTATGGTTATCATACCATATTAGTGGTTAGTGTTATGATAAATAATTTAGTGTTAGCTATTGTTTTAGTCTAACATACCCCAATAATAACAATGAATAGACAAATAAAAACCATAAACATAAATATCATGAATAATCACAATAATAACAAAAATAACAATAATAATCATTAAAAAATAAAAATAACAGTATCTGCTGATAATGATAATTATGGTCATAATTCATAATGATAAATTACCTATTTGGTGATATGGTGAAATATCTTGTGAAATATATGGTTAAATATCATCACGTATAATTATTACGGTCATAATCACAACTGATGACATATCTGGTGAAAGTGTGATGATATATTGATATAGATAATGACATGATGTGATGATATAATTGATATGATATTATCATAAAAGACTAAACCTACAGTAATGATATAGAAAATATTTCTATAATAACTCTATAGAGAACGAGCGAGAGAGAGACAAAAGGAGAGAACGGTAGTAGTGATGTCAACAGTGTTTGATTGTTAAACAAAAGCTCCTAATCCTGAAAAAACAAGCCCAGTGTTTGGCTTACCGACCCGTCTGGATGTGGATGTGGTTAACTGCTTCATGTTAGCGATGTGGATCATTTCACCAGACCTATCCAGATGCAGAAATGTACAGGTGGTAGTTAAATGTAGTTAATCCCTAATAGTTTTCAGATGTTGTGACAAGCCGAACTCTTTGATGCTGAATCACTTTTAGTGATGGAGGAACTGAAAAATCATGGCATTTCTGCAGCTTAAGAAATGAAATGAAATGAAATGAGGCAGGGACAAATAGACACCACAATCCCAGCCAAATGAGAGCTGCTCAGCCCAGGTTAACTATCTTAAGGAAACCCTCACAACCTCTCAACTCAGATTCATCTCTCCCTATCCTAATAATATCCCAATACACTCCATTCCTTTGGAAGAGATCCTTTTTGTGGCTGATAGCTGCCCATCGCACCTGGTTGATGAGCATGTTCTGATAGTCTCGAATATTCGCACGGTACTCACCTCATGCCCAAGTGGACGGAGAGCTGTTCATTGCGAGTTCACACCACTCAGGGACTCAGGGCTGGAGCAAACCATACATATATATATGTATATATATATATATATTAGTGTGCATATATACATATTGTTATGTATGTGTAATGTGTATATATATATAATTATTAGTGTAAACCATGTCGATGGTTTGATTGAAAGCCTTGATCCTATCCCAAAACAAATCGTAATGGCCTGCAGACCAAGCTGACCTCTGCATCCCTGGACCAACAAACCAAGCCGCGACTCAGATTCTTCTTGGTGTCCAAATAAGCCGGCCTCGGTCAACAGGTGCGCTACTGAGTACTACTGGTTGGAGATAACTGGAGAGCCAGTAGCGTCTTTTTTGGTGTTCTTGATCTATATAATATATTGGTGTGGCTCCAAAGTGCTGGCCCGTACAGAAATGTGTTGGTCAAAAATGATCAATACTAGAAAACAAAGTTGCTGGGGCATTTGGTATCCACTGTTTGAACCACACACACACATATCAAGCTACTTTGAAGGGCCGCTCATCATCAACACCATGTAAGAGGACTGTGACAGTTGTGTCATAGGAGATGTGCTCAAAATGAAAAGAAACAAAACAGCTGGCTGTTCGTTTCTGAAAAACATTGCTTACCGTTGATCAGGAACATCATCCCAGAAACAAAGTGTAGATTCAGTGTAAAAGCACCAGCCGTCAAGTCCTCCAATGTCCTGTCTGCAGGTGACCGCCTGCTACCCCGTTCGCTGCTGCCCAAGGCGCGCTGGAGTCTTCGTTAAATCAAAATCCAACGCGAGCCCCACCCGGCCCTTGACGCTCACTGCCTGGCTTGGATGATTTGGGGTACACCATGGTACACCCCATTGTGGAAAACCCATGAAAACCCCCAGATTGAACAATTTGCAGGGCTTTAGGCTTCATGCCGCTCACTTTTTCTGGAACTTGCCAGGCTGCCAGGCGTCATGTCACCCATTGACTGCAACAAGCTGCATGCTTCTGGGAAATCCCCGGCAAGCTCGCAACATCTGACGGCCACTCCAAGAGTCGCCACATCAGCGTCCGTGTCGCTCTGCGATTCTCTTATGACTTCGAAGAGTTTGAAGGCCCTTTGCCAACAAACAGACTTCTGGAGGGAAGTCATGACGCTGCTGAAACTCACAAGATCTGGTGGAATCTTTGCTTCAGGCAGGGTGTGAAACAACTTCAACGCCATCTGCCACTGTCCACAGGAACTGATGGCTGCACTGTACGTGAAGACATCAGGCTGGACGGTCCACTGGGACATCGCCTCGAAAATGCGCACGGAGGTCCTTGTGGGCGGCACCACATTGAGCAGCGAATGTCAATTGTTCCCTTTAGTTGTACGACAAAGGGGATTGATTGCAAAATCTTGAACAATTGTCTTGAAAATAGCTACAAGATGTACAAGTCAAAAACAAAAAATCATCTAGAGGCACATGTCATCAACCACTCAGCCTGGAAAGGAAAAACATCACCACATGAGTTTTGCTCAAACGTATTCAAATGTGGGGTACAATCTTCAACTCACAAATTTTGAAATGTTTGGTATTCAACCATGCAATTTGAGGGTTCAAAATTGTGAACCATACCTGTGTGTGTGTGCCATGATCAAACCTCCCCATAGCTCCTCTGTATGGTGACATTGCCCACTTAATCTATCGGAGTACAACCGTCCTTTTACACTACTGTAATAGTGTGTAAAAATGGCCAATGCCTTCAATACAAACTCATATGATACATTTTTATGATTATTTAACAATCATCATATGAAAAGTGAATTGCCAATTATAAATGTATATAGGGCTCACTATCCATTTCATCACCATATCCTGTTGGATACCCAGGTGTTGAGATACACAATTCCAATTTCTTACCCCATCCATCAGTACATGATCATATTGTAATTTCCATGTTTTAATTGGCGCAATCCCCAGTTTTTGATGGTGAAATCCCGGAAATTGACCATTTAAAAATCCCATGAATTCTTCCAATTCATGCTTGCCCGACCAGATCCGCAGTGTATCCCCATTCAACCCGTAATATGGCCGATCTCCACCGAGACTCCCGAGCTTTGCGCCGTAGCCGCGCATGGCAGCGTTGACCATCACCACATCGGGCTGCACCGTGGCAATCAACGAGGCATCGAAGAGGCCCAAGGCCTCCAAGATGCTGCCGAAAACGTTCAATGAATATGAATCAGAATGAATCATAGAGTCTGTGTGTATTGGTTCTGTGAGTTATCTTATATATATATATATAATGCATATATCATCATATATCATATATGTATATAATATGAATATGTCTATTATATTATACATATTATATCATATTATGATGTAATTAACAACCCAGTTTGGCGAATAATCCTGAGATTTCTGATGACTTTGGACTGTTGATCAACAAATACAACAAATAGATCGAATCAGTGGGGGTTCCAGCCATTCAGAATGCGGAATTGACCAACAAAACTTGGAATCCACCTACCCAAAAATGGGGTTTACCGCTACCAAACATAGAGATACACAAATAAAATTGGGGAAATGTTAGTTGGGATGTTCCGATTACTCTGCTTTAACCCCAGATATTGTGCACATTATGGCTCCACTCACAGCTCGTACCAACTCCAACTTCGGGTACAACCAAGCGTCCGGAAGTGTTAAGCAACAACAATCGAGCATGTTTGATACCAGCCATTGACACCAACCACATGCAGTCATGTTTGTTGTGCCCCATACACTTGCCTTTGTAGCTGGTTTTTTTGTCTGGGTGATCGGTAGCCAAAACCTTTGTTGTGAGCTTAACAGTCCTCATTCCCACTCGTGCCTCTTGCCATTCCGATGCCCTTTCACAAGCGGAGATTGCTGCAGTGTAGCTGATTACGTTTGGCTCCATCTCTGCCACTAGCATTGCCTGAAAAAATGCTAGAGCAAGCTCCCACTGTTGGGCCTTCTCGCAAGAACTCATGGCTGAGTTGAAAGTGACGATGTTTGGAAGCACATTCGCTTCGAGCATAGCCTCGAACAGGCCCAGGGTTTCTCGCCATCGGCCGTTTTCCTCACAACAACTGATGGCTGCACTGAAGCTAACAACATCCGGCAGACAGGAGACTTCCAACATGCATCGAAACAAAGCCAGTGCATGCTGCCATTGGCCCGCAAACTGACAACAACTGATGGCCGAATTGAAGCTTATGGTGTTGGGCTGCAAGTTTGCATTGGGTATGGCATCACACAAAGCCAGTGCCTTCTCCCAGT
>Ga0126342_10019669_pt1 | contig 11442 bp, 9 predicted proteins | sample Cyp1metagenome_FD_92528 | JGI IMG/M metagenome (GOLD analysis project Ga0126342, IMG submission 92528) | Coral microbial communities from Lord Howe Island, Old Settlement Bay, Australia - Cyphastrea 1 metagenome | ecosystem: Host-associated > Invertebrates > Cnidaria > Coral ... | reverse complement strand
GTCGTCGTCGTCGTCGGCGTGCTTGCGTTACAAACAGTCGCACCTTCTCTTGCCTCTCCCTCCTGTCTTTTCCCCCCTACCTTTCGTCCCCCCCCTCTCAAGTTAATCTAGGGTTGACATTATATCATCTGATTGGTGGTTTGGAACTAACATAGCTATTATGGTTTATAGGTGATATATCATGATATCTATATATATATATGGTTGGTGGTTTGGAACCATGGAATGGATTATGACTTTCCATATATTAGGAATAGTAATCCCAACTGACGAACTCATATTTTTCAGAGGGGTTGAAACCACCAACCAGTGATAATATATATATATATATAATATGATTATATGTGAATCTATTGGTTGACTCTACATCCTATGTGAATCTATGATGAACGCAAATCAGCAGGCTATGTGCCAAAATTATGATCAGATGTGAATTGTTTTGAAAAATACTTTGATTATCTTTGATTATTGCTATTGCATCAAAACGCATGTCTCGGGATTCTAAGCCACAGCCATCAACAACCATGGGATGTTCAAAGAGAATATGCTGTTGATTCTGGGTAAACCTGAAGAGTAGGTGGCAGGATTTTGGGTTGTAAATAGCGAATTCTTTCATACCCCCTTTCTGGGTGAATTTGATCACGACCTCACAGCGTGACCTCACGGAATGTGATGTGGAAACTATCCAACAATAGCCACGCTCTTCAGCTTGGTGAAGTATTCTGATTCATCGAGCCCTATGGCTCGAAAGCAGCTGTGTGATGTTTGGTCCAGTGGAAGCTGCCAGAAGACGGGCAATCGGTTCTGACTGCTGCTTTTGCAGAGATGTTTGGTTTCAATCTTCAGCATTCTTCAGCTTCATCCACTATGACTTAGTAGCCTCACTTGTTTGGTTTAATCAAACCTCTCTGTCTGTGCGTCAACACATTCTAAATTGACATATTCCCTTGTTTAAATCTCCATTTGCTTAATTGACAGTAATTAACATTGAACATCTTTGAAGTCATTTGGCAGTGTGTCAAAACCTTGTACCCCTGGTGAACATCAAAATAGCTGGTAAATGGATGTTCATCCCCCTAAAAATGGTATTAATAGGTATTGATCCATACCCGTTTAAATAAACCCATGTTATTCCATGTTTCCTCTTGACCTTGCCCACTTCTTACCTTGGAGGGTCTCGGTGCCGAGGTGAATTATCGTAGCTTGACCGCTGTGATGTACATCAACTGTGAGGGCGACTTTCAAACAGCCGAGGCGACAATTTCGCTTGGTGTTTCCATATGGGGATGGGTCAAAACCCTGGTACCGTGCCGTGAACCCCAAGTCATAGCTGGGATTTATGGATGTTCATTCCCCTAAAAATGGTATTAATAGGTACTGATCCATACCCATGTCTAGGAACATCGTCGGACCAAAACTGTTTTTTTTCGGAATTGTGGCCGTATTTGGCTGATGTGGTTGATAACCTATGAAAAAATCATATGGGGCATTGGCTGATGTGGTTGATTTATATCATTATATCATATCATATATATATATGTCCCGGAAAAGATCATCCAGTGAAAATGCGAGGATGTGGTTGATCGCAAGAATCCAGCCGGAAGTGGGTAGCAGCAGAAATGGGGTATAGTAGTCTGGATAGTGCTCCTTGGTGGTCAATGGAGTGTGGAGAGCAATGGCTGGGCCAACCCTGCGAGAACTCCCTGCATTTCTGAAGAGCTGTTTTTTGGTTTGGGCAGATATGGAGGTTTCCTAAAATATGGGTACCCCTAAATCATCCATTTTAATAGGAGTTTCCATGATAAACCATCCAGCTATTGGGGTAGTCCCATTGAAACCCCCATTTTTTGCCACTGGGTTGACCTTGTTTGGATTCCCACGATTCTGTAAAAAGCCTGGACGAAAAACCACTTGCTCTCAGGCAGTGGTGTCAGAAAGTGTTGAAACAGAGTACCCTCTGGTAGACAAACATATCTATTGAAAATGGCCATTTATAGTTGATTTACCCATTAAAAATGGTGATTTTCCATAGCTATGTTAGTTTACCAGAGGGTAGCCTGGTCTGGTCCTTTGTTATGAAAAAAAATCGATCAAGATCTCACTGACTTGGTCCGTATACACCAACTTAGCCTTCATGATTAGAGGAAAATAGACAAACAAGATGTACAAGTCGGTCCAGCACAAGCGTTGTTACGGATTCTTCCTGATAACTACAGTAACTACCGTAATGATCATGAATGATCCAAGATAATCCCAACATCGAGGGTAAATGTATATGGTATTTCCCATGGTATTTCTGATTGGTGGTGACTGGAACCATGGAATTTTGAATGACTTTCCATTCAGTTGGGGTCATGGAAAATCATCCCAACTGACTCCATCATTTTTCGGGGGTTGTAGGTCAACCACCAACCAGATATAGATATATATATATATATACATCCCATCATTAATCACCATATATAAGCACTATTATTGGTATTATAACCACTATTATTGGTATTATAACCACTATTATAACCACTATATATTATAACCATATATAACCCATATATCACCACTATTATTGCCATTATAACCACTATTATTATATATCAGCCACCAACCAGATCTACCGGGTCCCAAGACTTGGATCGATCCGGCGTTCGTTAGGACGGTGGTTCCCTACGCTGTTTCGTGGATGCGGCCGCATCGGATTTCACCGGGGCTGCTTGGATCCGAGGTGGTCGAGGTTGATAGATGTTGATAGCTTTTTTGAAGCTTGGGAGTCACAAACCCCAAATGGATCCTTAAATGGGAGCATCAAGCAGGAACATGCCTTCACTGAAAAAGCATCCCATTTATCCATTTACTGTAATGTTAACATAGCGGGGTGCCTTGAGATTTGAATATCGAAACACTTTGATGTTAATCGACATCGACGAATTGATTTTCACCAACAAGAATTGGATGTGAACGCTGTTTGCTGGGTAAAATTCACTGGAGAATGGAACGTGAAGATGGCTTTATTCTTCAGCTGTAAGATTGGCAATAAGATTCGGATTTGAATATCAAATCTGAATGTTCATCGACAAAATTGGATTCAAGCAGAATCAGGGAATTTAACCAACAAGAGCTGTTAGCGCCAGGGAAACATTGTTGAAGGGGACGTTAAACTGCATTTAAACTGCTTGAAAGTGATGCAATCAGAACTGAAAACACATTCTATTGAAACGACGGTATCAAAATTGATCAAAAGGCCATGGAAGTGCCTGACTTTTTCGGGACCTATGGCGGGAGACGACATCTTCTGCGAATGGCCCTTCTCCAGAGATTCGGAGCCCGAGGAGATGGAGCACCTGGAGCAGTTCAAAAATAATGATTTAGCCTCTGGTAAACGTTTACATAACTATGGAAAGATCCACCATTTTTCATGGGAAAAACCACGATTTCACTGGCCATTTTCAATAGCTATGTTAAATTACCAGAGGGTAATATGATTTATATATATACAGCATTATATAGCTATAGAAGTGGGGACTAGCTGATCCCCGGCCCCAGCTACAGTAAAAGTTCTTCGTTGTTTGCAGAGTTCATGATTTGGAAACTGGACAGGGCATTTTTTTCGTGGTAATTTGCCCTTTCTGAACACCCCAGACACAAACAACGTTGATCTCCTTGAAATGATGATGTCCCCTGTGTTGGGGAGTATTGAAGTTTGAAAGTACCAGTAGTACCGCACGGTCGGCGGTGGCGGAAGTTTTTTAAAAAATAGGAAACCGAAAAAGGAGAGATTGGTTGTTGTGAATTACGGATGGCAGAGCGAAGCCACTGATGGATCGAAAGGTGGTTGAGGTCTCCTCTCTTTCTCTCTCTCTTTCTCTCTCTTTCTCTCTCTTTCTCTCTCTTTCTCTCTCTTTCTCTCTCTTTCTCTGATTATCTACCTACCTACCTACCTATCTACCTATCTACCTACCTACCGATCTATCTATCTATCTATCTAACTATCTAACTATCTAACTATCTAACTATCTAACTATCTAACTGTCTGTCTGTCTGTCTATCTATCTATCTATCGATCTATCTACTCGTATGTATCTAAATCTACATATCTATCTATCGATCTATCTATCTATCGATCTATCTATCTATCGATCTATCGATCTATCTATCTATCTACCTGTCTATCTGCAAGCTTGAAAACGCAGCTCTTCCTCGAGACTTCCTCGATTTTTGAAATTGACAACGTCAAAAACGAAACAATTCTGCGAGACTTCTGCATTTTTCAAACTTGACAACGTCAAAAACGAAACAATTCTGCGAGACTTCCTCATTTTTTTAGTTGACAACATCAAAAACGAAGCAATTCTGCGAGACTTCTTCATTTTTCAAAGTTGACAAGAGCAAAAACAAAGCAATTCTGCGAGACTTCCTCGATTTTTGAAATTGACAACGTCAAAAACGAAACAATTCAGACTTCTTCATTTTTCAAACCTGACAATATCAATAACGAAGCAATTCTGCGAAACTTCCTCATTTTTCGAAAATGGAAAGTTGAGTGCAGAGCTGACGGCCTCGTACCGTTGCGTTTTGCGATTTTTCCAGTCCACCTGTCTAAAGTACTGCGCCTGCCACGAAAAAGTGATGCCAGGTCATACGAAGTGCTGCACCTGTCACGCAAAATCATCTCAGCAAAACTGAGGATCTGAGGCTCCAAACTGGAACCCCTCTCAGGAAATCAGCGCCCGGACCTCCTAACAGCTCTGATGAAGATGTCTCTTGAACTGCGCCTTCCACGGAAAATGCATCTTTGCAGATCCTCTTCAAATGCCCCACGCCTGCCATCGTTTTTGGAAATGCTACAAAACCCTCACGTTTTGCTCACATTTGACAAGGTCCACAATCCCTTGCACCTGCCACGCGGAGCTACGTCTGAACGTCCAAAAGTGGTCCGAACCCCTGGTGTTTTTAACATTTTGACTTCGAAATGTGCTTCGCGTCACAACGGCGTGCACTTTTTCGACATCTCAACTTCCAAAAATGGTCCGAACGTGAGGTGCTTTTAGCTCTTTCACTTGCAAATGTGCTTCGCGCCACAACGGCGTGCACTCTTTCGACATCTCAACTTCCAACAGTGGTCCGAGCATGGTGTGCTTTGCACATTTTGACTTCGAAATGTGCTTCGCGCCACAACGGCGTGCACTTTTTCATCTCTCATCTGGCCGCCGCTTTAGCGAGCCTACTTTTCGACCCTCCGGAGCCACAAAACATTGGAAAAACACAGTGCTTCGCGACTTTCCTACCTTTTCGCGCATCTGAGCTTCTTTCTTCTGACTCTTTGTCTTCTCTGATCTTCTCTCTTCTACTCTTCTCTTCTCTCTGACTCTTCCCGTCTCTGCTTTTCATCTGTCCATATTGTCGGAAGTTTGACTTCTAAACTTCCTTCGACTACTTTTGGGAACAGTTCCAGGTGTAATATGTTATAATATGTTGTAATTTTAAGAAAAAACGAAAACCAGTTATGAGCCATAGTTCCACCATGTTCCACCAGTGCATGTGGCTCCAATCACCGGGGGCTGACCCCGCTACTGATCGTGTACTGAAGCCCGAGGCCGGGCGAAGCGAAGTTTAATGCTGGAGTTATGATCAATCGTTGAGGGGGTTGTCGATGGTTGTTGTATCTTGGAATAGTTAAAATATGTTTTAATCCCCATAAAAGTTCAATCCTCAGTGATGAATTGCATTTAGCTGTGTTTTCTGGGGTTGTATCACAAGTTGTATCTAGTGTAGTGCTTCAGCAGAGAAGGGTATGTGGCAAGGAGCTGCTTGGAGCAATGATGAGAATGCCAAATTGGAAGCTAAGGGGCTTGGTGACCCCGCACAACAACTTGCCACATAGAACTGGCGCCCATGGGACTGTGGTTTTCAGCAGCGAAGATGTCATAACGTGTCCAAATTGTCCCAAAAGAGGTGTAGAAAGGATTGATGAGTAGAGATGATTGAATATATTAAATTACGGAAATACCAGAAGATATCTCAGCATGACCAACACCTTTGGTGTCCTACGCCCTCACTCCGAGGCTTCTGCGAAAGAGATCCAGGACCAAGCGAAGTGACACCACTCAAAACGTCAAGGATAGTGCATAAATATGGGGGGGTTCCTAAAATATGGTTACCCCAAACCATTGGTTTTCCACATGGTTTCAAAGTTGCCGGATGATTTTGGGGTACCCCCATGACATTTTGGAAACCTCCATATGTGTATAATTGTGTGTAGTATTAATCAATAATGATTCATGAATGATGTCATAGCTCATCATTGCCGTCCAACTGATGTCCAACTGTCGAGGATGTGAAACCCCGTGGAGGGCGAGCAGTGCTGTTTCCTTCAAGAAGCCTTTTGCACGAGGCACTCAGCAGCGACTTTTTTGGACACTGTTGGCGTATCCTTTGGGCAGTGGACCTACAACAAGCATCCGAAAACCGGTGATGTGTTTTGTCTAAATCATTTTAAGGAGTAAAGGAGAATAGCCCTTGCACACTTGGTGACAATGCATGCCGAATGTCAAACTTCATCGCTGCGAGCCCATGACAAGTTCCCCTGATGTTATGGGCTCAGAAGTACCAACGGGAAATCCCTTGGAAATGGTGAATCGATCAAATTGTTTAAAAAGTCATTGCAGATGGTAGTCCAGATCATTGTGTTAACCATATTTAACCATATACATATACCAATATATCCAGTTGTTAATAACAATTGTTAACCATTGTTAACTATATTTAACCATTATATCCAGTTGTTAATAACAAAGTGATCATTATAGATCATCCATCCATATCATTGTAGATTCCCGTTGTATCACCAGGCAACCGGACCATGGCGAATCGTTGCGATTTCCGCAGGTGCTCCCGAGCTTTCGCCGACGTTATGCCTTGACGCAGCATGCTTGGAAGTGCGGCCGCAGACATCGCAAAGAACGTCGGAAATCCACTAGAAGTAGCATATAAAAATCCTGGAACGGCTAGCAAAATGGTGAGTTTTCATGAGCTTAGTGGAAATATGATGGTGATAGAATGATATACAGATATACAGTGTATATATGTTAACCTACCTGGGGGTGCAGTTGGGGTTATTAAATGCTATTTATGGATATTGATGGGTTGAATTCCATGGGATTCCAACAAGTTGCCTAATGCAGGAGGGAATTCACCATGCTTTGGCTGCTTCAATCAGATATGTATGCGGTATGCGATGAAAATCAATCATCGGAATACTTCATGAGTTTCCTCTGTTGGATACAATTTGCCAGGGATGGCGATTTTTTGGGTGATTGTTGTTTTTCACTTAAGTTTTTTTTTGGATGTTTGTTTTTCTGCTTTTCTGCTTTATTTTACCTCCTTCTTTGCTGTTCTGCTTATTTGCTTCTGGGCTTATCTGCTTATCTGCTTTTCCTTTCTGCTTTTCCTTGTTTTTTACCTCTCAAGCCTAAATAAACACCAAGAAACATTGTATGTAAATACGCCCTAAAGAAACCCCAAACGAACCCCCAAACAACTAGAGCAACCCTAAGTAAGCCCCAAACAAGCCCTGAATAAGTCTGAAACTTACTTGTAGCCTAAACAAACCCTCAACTAACATTAACTAGATCCTTAACCAACCCTAAATAGATCTTAAACCAAACCTAAATAAATCATAAACCCTAAACTCCAAGTAAACCTCAAACCAACGATCCTAAAAAACCCTAAATAGATCTAAATAGATACTAGACCAAGCGTAAATAGACCCCAAAGCGAATAGATCGTAAACCAACCCTAAGCAGATCTTAAACCAAGCCTAAACAAACCCTAAACATTCCTAAACCAACCTATGGCTAGCCGAAAAAGCCCAAAACCAACCCTCAAACCAGCGCCAAAAAACACGAAGACTAGATCTTAAAAAGCTTTCAAACACCCCTAAAACCAACCCTAAACCAAGCCCAAAACCAGCCCCAAATAAATCCTAAACCAACGCGAATTAAATAAACCCTAGTCGCAAAATACCATCCAACATGAACAGTTGGAGCAGCAAAATGCCATGGAAAATGACATGTTCGAACTCGAAAATGTTGCAAATACCGTTCACAGCTTCCAGCTTCAAAATGCTGCAAATAGCAAGGACAATTGCAGAACAGGAAATAAACAACTGAACGGAAAAAATGAATTCCCCAACCAATTCTGGACCGATTTGCCAGAGTAGGGAGGCTACACAAGTTGCTGGCGATGGTTGTGGGATGCTGTAATGTTCAGGAAAATTCCCGTTTGGAGCCAGCCCGGCTCGTATCAAATAACCCCAAGGCCCAAGGCAAAGCAACCAGAAGTCGTCATTTCTTGCTCCCCCATTTTCCCATTCCTGTGTGGTACACTTGTGTACATGTGGATGGTTTTTTGGCCATATTGAGGGATGCTCATACCCCCAGTGACAGTAGTAGGGGGTTATACTAGTAGGTTATATGAGAAATTCCCAGCTTCGCTCTAAGACTCCAAGATGAGGCTTTGGTTCGTCTCTCCACATGCAGGCGAATGAGGTGCCAACGGTTTCGTTCAAAGCGGGTGACACGTGGCAAGGGTGAAAACCATGTAACCCAAGTTTTTACATCAAAATAGTCGGTAGATGGATGCTCATCCCAAACATCCCAATGTCCCCTGTGCCTTGACATATTCCGATGTACCTTGATCTAAAGAAGTTGCCTGAAAAGAAACAGGAATCCTTTTCCAAGCATTGGTGAATTATTCCATCAAAGATGTGCCTTATTATTTTTCAAAAATTGTGTTCCATCATTCCATTCTATTAGTTGGTTATGAATTGTGATAATCCCCAATATGTACTACCCCTTATAATTTTGGTCAATCTTGGATGGATAGTTTAATCCTTTAGTCTTTTAGTATCAATGGGATTATCTATTAACCAGCTAAGATGTTTTTTGCAGGGTATCTAAGATTGGCCATGAAATGGAGGTACTGTACATTACTGTACCATATAAAGTTTTAAAGCCATAGAAATTTGGTGTTGGCTTGAATTTGAATTCTCACCACCAAATTTCCAGATGCCATTGCCAGGTGGAAGCTCGATCGGCAGACAAAGACGGTCTACCAAAATCAAAACAAAGAAACAGGGAAAGGCAAAAAACACCGAAAAAAACGATAAAATTTGGCTACAAACCTGGCCAAGAGGGACCCCGGGAAACAAATAGCACGAAAAGCAAGAAAACACAAACTTGGAAACTCAAAATCTTCATTTTACTGTTGCATCAAAATCAAAACAAGAAAAAACAGGGAAAATGCAAAACCACCGATAAAACCATAAAATTTGGCTACAAACCTGGGGAATTCCGAGAAGCACCAACGCTGTGTGCGACAATCAATCAATATTTGATAACAAAAAATAATGATAATGAAATAATTACTATATATATATATATTATTTGATTGATTATGATATTAAAAAATCTAATGATATTATAAAATGTCTAACATATTCGAATAATATATATATATATACTGTATATATATATATGAGATGCGGTCAGAATAAGCGTGACTGCTTTAGTAGGGGAAATTAGGGGAGGGTAAAGTTGTGTTGAGACAGCGCACTAAACCATGTAAAGCGAGGCCCCCCCCCCCAAAAGCGTTAATTTGTAACCACATGAGAGCGCATTAAGCTTGGCGCAAACCAAGCAAATATTGGTGCGCCCTTATGCGACGGGCAAAATTGATGAAAATTAAATTTTGAACGTCTTCATTTCTTGCAATTACTATATTATTTTTTTTTAAATAATTGAACCGATACCTGCATGTTTTGAAGGCGGTCCCTGAAATCGGTGAACCACCTCATTTTCTCGCCTCTGCCACCGGCAGACTCGGACTCCGAGATAGCGATGGAGAGAGAGAGGGAGAGAGATGTGAGTCTTGTGCAAAATTGTCAGACAATTTTCTGCAAAAACAGATCGTGCGTTCCATTGTTTGCTCGCTATTAACATCTAGGGGTTCCTGGTTTCTATGGGATGTTTGTGGGAGTTACAGACTTACCTAGCAGGAAAGATGTGAGACACTGCAGCCAGAAAAAAAAAGTGTTTGATGGATATGAGCGAGTATGATTTAGGCAAATCTTAAGGTAAACAGTGGCTTCATAAATTTTGACATGCAATATTACCCCTAAATGCATTCTTTGACTGATATCTCAGCATAGATTTGCACCCATCCTCTTCAGGAGCATTCTTCATATGCAGACCCTTTTCCTCTTATGTTTTTAGGTTGAATTGCATCAGTTATTCTCATCAACAAAGGTTCAAGATCGATCCTTGATTGTTTTGTAATATCCTGATATGGAATACCCATATTTAACCAACCCCAATGTTGGCCAGAAATAATTAAAGGTTTGTGGCGTTGCCTGCTGGGTTTCCCAATCTTACCTTCTCACGGCCTGGAACCGATGAGACGATGCTCAAAGCTGAAGAAAATGCTTGAAGTGACCGTAGCTCTTCCCAGCGGTCGCAACGCTGGTCGGCTTTCAATTCCGCAGTCCTCCAAAGTAGGGGAACTGAAGGTGCTGGCCCAGAAATCTTTGGGACAACGCTTCGCAAGGCTTCCTGGATGGATCTTAATGGTGATTTTTTTCCGGAATGCATAACCAAGGGTTCGCGTTTTACTCTGGGGGTCTGGGGGTTGGGACGTGTTCGCTCGACGCTGCTTTTGTGTTCGCAACCGTTGGCAACCACCGTCAGAACTGTCCCGATGATTGCGCTATGGCCGTGCCTCTGGGGAGTGCTGCAAGAGTGGTCACTTTTTGAGGTTTCAAACGTTGCGTAACCTCGTTTCGCGCGGCAGGCATGGCACTTCGTGACATTCCAACATGTTTCAGAACGTGTCAAAAGCCGTTCTGTGTGCGACAGGCGCAAAATGGCGCAATACTTTTGCGTCTTTTTCAGAAGATGACTTCCGTTTTCCGTGGCAGGCGCAGTACTTCAGACATGTCGCGTTGCGTGTTTTTTGCGAATCCCAATGTCAGGGCTGCGTCAAGTGGTGACGACGTGCAAATTCCGTTGCACACTTCACGCACTATACTTTTGGCACTCCACACTCTACACTTTACACATCACACTTTACACTCTACACTTCACAGACAGCAATCTACACTTCACACTTGACACTTGACACTTCACACTCTACACTTTGCACTTCACACTTGACGCTTGACACTCTACAGTCTACACTGTACACTTCACGCTTTAAGCTTGACACTTCACTCTCTGCACTTTACACTCCAGACTTTAGACTTCACACTCCACACTCTACACTTCACACTTTTTACTTGACACTCCACACTTTTCTACTTTACGCTTTACACTCCACACTCTACACTTCATACTTTACACTCCACACTTTGCACTCTACACTTTTAAACCATTCAGTTTACACTCCACACTT
>Ga0126342_10019668_pt1 | contig 11442 bp, 11 predicted proteins | sample Cyp1metagenome_FD_92528 | JGI IMG/M metagenome (GOLD analysis project Ga0126342, IMG submission 92528) | Coral microbial communities from Lord Howe Island, Old Settlement Bay, Australia - Cyphastrea 1 metagenome | ecosystem: Host-associated > Invertebrates > Cnidaria > Coral ... | reverse complement strand
CTTGGCGGATTCATTGCTCCAAAGGCATTCGTTGCTCTTGTTCCGGGGCAAGTTTGAGGGGATGTGCACATAGGTACTCTCAAACCTCTTTCTCTGCAGTTTCGTCCCCATATACTCGATGTAAGTCGATGTGAGTTCGTTTCGGAAACATTTCATCCGGAAGTTCGGAAACTCCTTTGACCCATTCAGGCTAGGGTGAAACCGTTTCCACGGCCCCATGCATCGCTTGACTTCAGAAATCAAGTCACCTTGACACTTGAAGGGCACATTGAGGAAATTGCAATAAGACAGCAAGTGATCAATGGGATCACGACACGGAAGGTGTAGTTCAACACTGACATTCCAGGACGAAAATGTCTTCCACTTTATCCAATCTCTCTCCTGCGAAATATAATCACAATCTTCATACCCAATCTCATCCATTACCTGAAATGGAACTCGTAACCTGCTATAACTTGGAAAACTTTGTCCAAAACTGTCAGCATTCTCCACATTCTGCCAAAAACGCCGATTGGCCTGGAATGCGTCATATGAATAGGCTTTGTGGCCGCAAACTCTTTCGTACTTAAACGCCAAAACGACATTCAAGTAAGAACCTGCTGTTTTGGGCATATGAACATGGCCATACAGCGGTGATTGCGCAAATGCCATTTTCGCAATGGTTGCTTGGTTGGGCCTGGGCGTCCAAGGCTGGCCGGGGTGGTCCCTTGCAAAAATGGTTTCATCAGTCGCAGTGGTTGCTGGTTTCACTGGAATGGCCAACTGTTGGGCCACCGCAGGTCTTTCTTCAAAACCAGTGCTGCCTCCCATCACAGAAGGTGCCTGGGTCCGTGTACTGAATGTCGTGTCGTGAATAGCAGTGCTCTGATGTTTCACCGCTGCAAGCGGCTGCTGGGCTACAGTAAGAATTTTTTCTTCTGTCTTGGCAGGACCAAGGACAAATGCGATGCTGACCAATGCACTGCAAAGCAGCAGGCCGAAACATTTGCGCAGACATCGCACCATTGCGTGTTTTCCGCAGATGAACCACATCGTTTCGAGTATGGTGTGTGACATCGTTTGACAAACCTCATGGTTTTGAGGATGGTGTGTGTGTGAGATGGTTGAGCCTCATTGAAATAACGTTTTGACTTACGACTGGTGAACTGTGAGTCTTTGAAATTTGATCTATCATTATCTATACCTAGGGAGGGGCAACTTCATGGTTCTAAAAAAATCTATTGTTCTGAAAAAAATGACACTTTGCATTTCCCCAAATTGTGAAACCTAGAAAACTGCAGCAAAATGCAACAAACCAATCATCAAACAACGACGGATCACATCTGTCAATACTAGCAATTGCAACAACATTGACGTTTGCCACCGTTCGTAGGCTTGCAAGATTCCAGCCACGAGTTTAGCAGTGGAACATCCACTATTGCAAGTTCAAGTTGAAAAAAATCAGCCTTGTTTGACGACCAAAGAGTGCCCACCCGATCCTTTTCGGAACTGCGCGTATACTTCACCTAAAGGGTGCTCAGGCAACCCGGTTGAAAAAAAAAGAAGCAAGATAGGAGGTAACAAAAGGTATAATAATCCCTCCGATACGATACTGTCATCCGTGCCGTTTTTCAAGCTGGCTAACACGTCTTCCCATCTCATGGGGCAAAAGATGAACGTTCCCAGTAATGATGTAACAAGCCGCTGAATAAAGAACTAGGCCCCAGAAAGCACAAAATATGTTTTGGACAAACGCTCTTGTGCAGCAGCACCAGCAGGGGGGCACTCCAAAGCCTTGCAGCGGCACCCTGCAGTTGCACCAACACCGAGGCTCCAAAGCGCAGGCTCCAAGGCTGCGGCACGGGCCTCAGCTTCCATCCTCCAAAGTGCACATCTTGCAGCACCCCGCACCACCTGCAGCGGCTCCAAAGCGCACGCTAAACGTTTGGTAGCGAAATCCGGCCGCAGCACCCTGCAGCGGCACTAACACCCAAGCTTGAAAGCCAACTGCAGCGGCACCACCCCCCGGCTCCAAAGCGCACACCGCACCCGCAGCTCCAAAGCATCACTGGCAACCCTGCAGCAGCCTCTGCAGCCGCGTTCCAAAAGACCCTTAACTTGAAGAACGCTCGCGAATCAGGGATGAATCATATAATTGCCATTGGAAAAGGCACCTACTGGATCCTTTTCGGAACTAACTGCGCGCATACTTCACCTAAAGGATGCTCAGGGCAATCACTCTAAACAAGGTGATCCTGCCAGGAACAAGTGCCAATTAGATACCTTACCCGTTCTAGCTGGTTACGATTTCACAAGGCCTTAATTCCCAAGAACGCTGACAAATCACAATGCATCATAGTTGCCATTGCACGGCAAGCATTTGTATATATAAGAACAAACAGAATCAAGCTTAGCTAGCTTCGATTCCCTTATTAGTCAAAGCACATTTAAACGACACGCGGAGCTACCGCTCGTCCAGATTTTGGCCCCTGCTCAAAGCGTTAGCACGACACAATTTCGATGATTTTCATCTTGTTGTCGCGGGCTCCTACTCTTAAATTTTCAATGACCATTGGTAAAGTCGAATTTGGCCTGACATTGAAGCCTAGGACCTGTTGAGAACCTGGCTGTTGAAAAGTTTGAGCAGCATTGGAGAAAATGGTTTCTGACTGCGACACTTTGGCAGCAGCGTTCCATTTACCTGCAATTGTGAAGTTCCTTCCGTTCAAGAATATTCTGCCAGCCCCGAGTTTCTCATAACTCCTCAGGTATGTAAAGGTAAAGGTAGGGTTCTCCCGAAAACACAGCTCTACTTGCATCAAAGACGCAGGCTCGGTTGAAATCCATCCTGGTTTTCCGGGGCGATCTTCGTACAGGGTCCAATTCCCTTTGAGAATCTGAGGCTGAACTGTCGATGAACGGAAAGCTGAAAACACAGAGCATGGATACATGCAACGAGGGAACCTGTTGCGATACTTCGCCGGGTGAAAGGCTTTGCTAAAGTCCCGGCTCAGATCCATGTCTTCCACTTTCATCTTCAACATGTGGTCCCAAATCTTCCTAAAGCTGAGGGCCAACATGTCTGCAACAGCCTGATGGGTCTTGAATCCTGGGTGTGCACTGGTCCTTGCCCATGTCCAAAGCTCAGGAACTGTTGCCACCGCCCGTGCAACATCCAAAAACGGTATCCGGTAAAAATCGAGCACCCGCCGGTGTGCCTGGGCACTCGCGATGCAACGTGGACACCCGGCCTCTAACGCAAGAAGGGCGCTCTTGGGAGCAAGCTGATTCAAAGATCTGAGAAGTTCTTCAAAAGCCACGGAGATGGTAAGGTTCCCGTCCCAGTCTCGCCATTTCTCGCTTCCGGCGCTCAACATCTTATTCTCATTGTGCGCGTCGTTCACCAATGTGTCAACCAAAATAAGGTCCACACCGCTGAAATTGTACAACCCAATCCCTCCAAGAATGACTGCTGATGGACTGCCACCTTGCGCGATGTTCTCCACCTGCACTGTAGCACTTGGAAACGCCAGGTGCAACCACTGCTTCCAACGGGCCGGCCAAGCACAATCTTTTCCGGCAATTCCGCGCTTTGAAGCGCTTTGCCAACAATCACCTCCAAGTGTGAACGAGCCCCCAAACACCTGGCAACGGTCTGCCAAAACCTATTGTTTGGGCGCATCACCCTGGTAATTTTGACACGTGTTGAAACTAAAGATGTAAGTACATATGGCTACAGAAAATAAAGCTGCATATAACATCATTTGATATCATATAACTAACACTTGCACATATAGCTACAGAATAGGTACAGAATATGGTCCGCATCTCTTCAGTTTATCTTATTCTATTCCCGTTCTGATGCCACAAGATGTCAATTTAAATCGATGTATATAATTACAAATTATGCATGTGCGGGTGCATGTGTGGGTGCGTGCGTATGTGTGTGTGTGTGCGCGTGTGCGTGTGCTTGACATTGAAGATGTCTTCTTCACAAAGGGTCAAACCGATATGTGCAAAGAACCCAGGCAAAGTGGCACTTGATGCCCTCAACCCAACATTTTTTGGACCAATCCGAAGTTCCGAAGGTAGTCACCCAAAATCAAAGAAAACCACATCTGAAGCATCAGGCGGAAAAGTAGCAACGTTTGCTTGAGATATACTGGTATCTAATGTAAACGGTGTGTATGGAAATTGGGATGTCATGATTAATAATCATGTTCGACTGAAATTGCCATATTTTACGTTAAATTGGTTTATGCTTACGTTTTGGCAAAACAATAAAACCTCCACCGACATGGCCAGGGCACCATGATTTTCACCAAGGATCCTTGGGCAAGTTTTTGCATCACCGGCACCAACCGTTTCCACTGCCCAAAGGGCACTCTTTGAAAGCGAGACACATCGAAGTAGAAACCTCAAATGCGTGCCGACCAACCCGACCCACCCGCACTGCTTTTCACCAACCGAATTCGAGTCAGCATCTGGGGACCCTTCGGCCACCTTACGGCCACATATCTTAGCGGTTCTAGAAGTAAACCATCGCATTTTTGGGTGCCCCCAATTTTGACCCAGACGCCACATTGTGTGACTGGGTGTTCTGAATGTTTTCTCATCTCTTCCGCGCGGAAAGAGTGCTTTTCGGACATGTCGAGGTAACGACTTGGGGGTGAGGGGTGCTTTAATGAATACATTCATGGCGATACCAGTCACAGGTTGGGATATAATTAAATAATATTAAATATGCCCAGTCGTGAAGGTCGCAGTTGCAGTTCCACGAGTTCCAGGTACGATTTGCGAAAGAATCTGTTCACACGATGGGGCGGTTCTTACGGTGAGTTGATCGAAGGTTCGCAAATAATCCCACATACTTGTTTGCCTTGGTGACCCTTACTCGCTCTTCCATTTTCCATTTTCAAAGGAAAGCTCGCACTAAACGTGTTCCAGGGGATCTTTTGCAGAGGTGCGTTCTAGCCTGCGCGACGTGTCCGTTTTTGGACTGGTGGTGGTGGGGTTGGTCGAAACATCCCACTTTAGAAGCGAAACTAAGGTGAACTGACCTTTTCTTGGAGGTAAAAGCGTGGTGGTCGGGACCCTAAAAAAGATTGGCTTCCATAATTTTTAGTGGGTGTTCCGGTCAGCTTAAGCTAAAATTGGCTCACAACCATCTATTTTGGCATATCTGGCCACATTTCGCCAAGGAGATCCCCTTTGATTTTCTTGACCTTGCCTTCGGGATAGAGCAGGTGTCCTTCAGACTCACGACTAATTGGTTTACCGTTCTCCGGCATCCAAACCCAAATTCATTTCGCTATACTTGAATGTAGCCATCTACAATCTTCCTCATTTTCGAGTTGGCTCAAAACATGTAGCTGGCTCAATTTCAAAAGGGATCATGTGTTTAACTTTAATGTTGTGCCGCTGTCTAAGCAGATTTGGCCCAAAACGTGGCTTCTAAATTTCTGGGCTGCAACAGGGGTACCATCTCTATACTATTAAAGGAATCATGTGGGAAATGGGAAGCAATTTGTAGGCTCGCTCAAGTGGAACGAGCTACCTCAGCAACACCGCGCTAGCTCAAACACATCGCTCTAGCTCGATGGCATCGAGCTGGCTCAATTTTTTTGAGTTTTCTACATCCCTGTGAGCTGGCAAACGAATATGAGAGCTAAAAACGAATACATAGTATGCGTTGGCCGGGATGATGACGGCACACCGAGATGGCTCAAGGGCATACAACTGGCTGAATGTTTTCGCGTTGTTTTTCCGGTTTTTTTTGTCCAAAACAAATGAGCCAGCTGAGCGCGTAACAAGGCATTGAGCCAGCTACATCTCCAACAAATCAAATTATTGATTATATAATACTTGCACCATATGAAATAAAATAGAAGACTGGCAGTCTGTACATATGTATACATAACCCCGACCGTATAATTATGGTCAACCTGAGGCAACACCAGTTTTCTTGAGGGAGACGCGTACCCTTGAGCTGGAGGGAGCTTGGGAAAAGTAACTTTCGAATTTTACATGTTCTTTTGAAATAATGAAAATCGGTTCGCCATCCGCCTTCGTGATTCTAGGCCTGACCTTGCACATGCTCATAGTCGGAGATAAAATTGGCATTTGGATAACATCGTTGGCGCCAATGTAGATCTATTTTGTCATCTCTTGGGCGCCCGATATTTGAACCAATCTGCTGTCCAAAGCAAACTTCCAAAAAGCGGGGCTGTAGTGGGGCTGTCCGTAGTTATAATTTTCCACATTCATCATTTTTCCACTATAGCACTTCAGCACTTGCCCACCATTCAGCCAAGCAGCCATCCTTCAGCTTGTAAATTCCACGATCTGCATTGGGCTGTGGCAGGTTCCAGGGTGCCACAATTCCACGGCCTTGCAGACTTTCATGCGACCCGCAGCCCGTTGAAGGCGGTTGGGAGAGCCGAAATCCAGAGACGGCTTGTGTCAGATCGGAAGGGAATTGCGAGCTCAAACCATGGGGAAAAATAATCAAAAATAGGAAGGTGAAGATCAAACCAAAGCCCAGAATGGCGAAGCAGGTACGTGGCAAAATCGGCAAATGCAAAACGATTCTTTGTGCACTCTCCGGCATCTTTTCAAAAAAACATTAATCTTGATAATTACTTGGGCCAGACGCAGCAGTTTCGGAGACTTGCTGTTCACCGGACATCACCCATCCTCTGGCAACATCAAATACTTCCAACAGCTATCCGTTCAGTCCCTGGTCGCGTTGGTGTTACAAAGGCTGATTGACGCACTAAACGGAGACGACTGACAGATGTGTAAGGAGGTGGTTACATGCGGAAAATCAAAAAAGACCCACTATGAATAGTCTTACATAATTATGGGGGCGAATGACCCGGGTCGAAAGGCGGGTGCTGACCTAATGTTACTGTTATACCCGCCTGATTTGCTCATGGCGCCGTACCAAGTTGGATGAGAAAAATTTGCAATTTGATGGCAAACTGACACGCTGCCAGTGTAAAACCCAAACTCTTGACACCCGACGAGATCTCAACATATCTCAACACAATAAACAATGTTTCATCGATTTTCCGGTTCCAGGCAGGTTTGCTTGCCGGATGAGTTAGACCCCGCAAAACCGACACGGATTCCCCAAGAAAATCTCCACTCCGACATCATTTTCCAGCCCAAATTTTCAGGGTGGCTCCCTTGCCCGAAATTCCACCGGACCAAAAATTGGTGAATCAAGTGAGGTTACACAACCCAGCATATCATATCATATCATCCCCGTGTGGCAATCGTCTAAATATTATAGTCGAACCTTTGGCATTGGAGCAACCGTGTTTTTACTGGGTCAATCTTGGATCCTATTTTTGGAAATCTTGACAAACATGTAATGTGGTTGTTTGTGACAGGCATGGCACTTGATGTCATTCCAACGTGCTTGACAAACTGTGGGCAATCATGCCGTGTGACATGCGCAATACTTTTGAACGGTCTTTTACTGTCTTTTAATTAAGAGGTGTTTATGATATTCATGTTTTGTGGCCGGCGCACGACTTTGGAGATATCCATCTCCAATTTTTTCGTGGCAGGCGCAACACTTTAAACGTGTGCATGGTGTGGCCTACTTTTGCTGCTGTGTCAAGCGGTGACAAAATGCAAGCGTCGTGGCAGGCGTGGTACACTAGGCACGTCATGAAAATTGACGGAAGCGTTTCATATCTGATTCAATACAAAATCGGAGGAAACTGGAAAACGCATTTTTTTGGCTACAAAATGCCAAAATCTGAGGACGTTTCGTACGAAATGCTCGGCTTGAGCCTCATACGTGGTGTGCTTGGATCATGTTGTTTTGTTGTGTGGCACGGCCACGCGGGGTCGCTGGGTACGCTTTTTGTGTGTGTGTGGGTCATTCGCGTCATTTTGCGCCACAGCTTGGTGAAGTTTCAAGGGGAAGGGAACTGCCACCTGTAGACCTGACGCTCTCCACTCTGCATTCCACACTGTCCACTCATCTGGTTGGTGGTTTCAACCCCTCTGAAAAATATTAATCAGTTGGGACGACTATTCCCAATATATGGCAAAATAAAAATGTTCCAAACCACCAATCACTCATCAATTGTACATTTTACATCGTTTGACACTTTTCTGCAGGATCGACGCTCCACACTTCACACTTTACATTGCGCTCTTCACACTCCAGACTCTATACGCTCCACTCCACACTTTACACTTCACTTCAGACTCCACACACTACACCACACTCTACACTCCACACTACACTCCACACTTCACACGCCACACTCTATACACGCTACACCACACACTCTCCACACTTTACACTCCACACTCTCCACACTTTACACTCCACACTCTGCCCTCCACACTCTACACCATTGCGCGTTTTCCCGCAGACGAACCTCATGGTTTCAAGCATGGTGTGTAACATGGCTTAACCTAAGAAGTGGGTTCTATTTGATTTTATGAAATGACGCAATGACCCATGACTGATGGCCTATGAGCCTTTCGATTTTGATCTATTATTTATATTACTATTTTTGTATATATATATATATATATGTGTGTGTATATATATATATATATATCTATATATCCTAGGTATGCCTAGGTGGGCACAACTTCATGGTTCCAAACATCTCCACATGGTTCCGGAAAATGTCCTACGTTGCATTTCCCAACATGTGAATCTGCAGCGAAACGCAGCAAACTAACCATCAAACAACAATCACATCTTTCAATACACCTGTATAGAATTGTAACCAATCCTAGGCTTGCAAGATTCCAGTCAAGAGCTTGTCAGTGGAAAAATGCCAATTAGATTAATTAGATCCCTCGCCCTTTCTAGCTGGTTAGGATTTCACAAGGCCTTAATTCCCAAGAACGCCCACAAACCATAGATGAATCATAGTTGGTCCACATCTGGGGGGCTCTTAGGCATGTACATCCAGTACATCGAGATAAAGACCCATTTTCCGACCCTAAATTTTAAAATAATTTTTGGGTCTGACCCTTTAAAAATGGCACAAATTGTGCGGTACCCTATTTTAAGACATTCCCTTTCACGGCAAAAAATGAACATATAAAACAACTCCTCCAGGTGGTTTCCTAAGTAAAAAAAACTGCTCTCCCGCGATCGGCAAGGCACATGACACATGGCACGGTCATCTGGTACCCAGCGGTTTCCTTAGGCTAGCAGCTGCAAAGCAAATGAATTTATATACTTTTGTAACCATATACAACTGGGGTATATTTCAAAATACTCATACCGCTGGGGTGCAAAGTTGCTATTACCAACTTGCTAGCTGGGATGCACATCCAAGCAGAACCTACTTCCAAGTATTGGAGATGGGCAATGGGTCATATGGTGGTCGATAATGACAGTGCTGCCTTAAAAGAAATATGCATGCCACAGATCTTCCTATAGGTTTCTACATAGGTGATGTCATAAAGTAATCGCTCTTTTCAACTTCCACCCCGGCTCGGCCGGGCACTATTCTTGGTAACTATATATATACATACTAAAGGTTTCTATATAAAAACGTATTGCATGTTGATGGTGTTTGGGGTCTCGCAAAAGAAACGACTTCGCGGCTTCACCAAGATCCCCCACTTGCGCGCTTGCACCGCCATCCGCACCACTGCCGGATCCGCGGGTTTCTTACAGATCATGCAGCGTCTGGCCGCCAAATGCCGGGTTTCTTAATGGTATGGGTCCCGGGTTGGTTATGAAAAAGGGGATCCAACAATGGGAAGCCAACGGAATATAAGGGATCTGACTACCAAGACATGGATATGCTTGGATAAATCAAGGAATTTCATCCCCTTGATATTCAATTCCCGCAAATGATTTTCTAAGATGAATAGATCCGGAAGATTTCACGAAGATTTCCAATGAGGGTCCTGAATCTTGCGGGGAATTGGTTCTTCATGTGGACATTGTAATCCAATCGGCAACTGTTGATTTGACTACGAACTGGTTTGATAATTGAATATAACAGATGCGTTTCATGTCGTACTTGGTGGAAAATGATTGGGGCCGTAGGGATTCGTCAGACAAGCGCAGGCCATTCAAATAAATGCAAGTTCATGGTTGGTAACTCCGGCATATTTCATGCCCTACCTCCGTTTAAAAGAAAAAAAATCATCTGCCTCATTCACTGGCATTGATCCCTCAAATAGCACACGGGGATCCTTCAAGTATGCAACAACTCTAATGGACTCCAGTTGTTGCCAAATAAAACCCACGACATGAACCACCCTCCCAATCAAACACCACTGATCACCATTTCCCTGGTCTGTTGGCAACCTTCCTTCTGACTAAACAATCTAAGGGGCTCAAAATTTTCAGCCCATCTTGCTGGAGCCCCCTCTTGACTGCAAACCCGGCTGGGAATTGTTGCCGTCAGCGAAGCAATTCATTACAGGGTATTGGGCATTGAAATTGATAAGCCCCAAAAAATGGTGGTCTCACCCATGGTCTCATGGTTTTCGAACCATCTTCGAACAGATTCCACCACAAAATATTGCTCCATCATCAATGCGCCCTTGTTTTCAAGCTCTACCTCACGTTTTGTTAGGGCACACCTCCAAATTGCTGGAAAGGTTGCCACTGACTCCCAACTTCTGCAGAAAGCCCTGGAGATCCTTGACTTTCTGCCGAACGCTACAGATCTTGCGTTCAAGCGCTGTGCCTGTGGGGTCCAGGTCCCGGATAGTAAACCAGTCAAAGGTGGTCTGGCCGCATGTGATGGCGTCCTTCTCCGCCAGATCCAGGCGCAGGCCGAAAAATGGGATGCCATGGCGGGCCAAGTGTAGCATGGGCTGATGGATCCAGCCGTTGTGCAAGTGCCAACCCAACCTGATGATGGGCTGAGGTGACAGAAAGAAGAATTCTTCAGAAAAAACACCTGGGCGAATCCGGGACACTAAACACCCTAAAGTTGAGCTAGATAACAACACTCCAGTAATCCACAACCCTGGACATAGAAAATCCGCAGCTTGCAAATAAATGTCCCACCAGTGGTGGGAATAAACTTGTGAAATCCCATCCATTCCAGAACTGTGAGTCCATCATTGGCCCATGTGGAAATCATTCCGCCATGGACTAATGGAAAAAATGTATATACTATTGAAAGCGTAGTAAATAACTGTATATAAATATATAATTCACCTTATAATATATATATATATTACATGTGCATTGTAAATATATATATATATATAATTCACATTATATATATATGATATAACCGGTAAATGCGCCACGATCAAAACATGGTATTGATTCGGTCATCACCATCTTGGGGTACTCCCTTCATCGAAGGAAGTTTAAAATCAAACTTCCGACAATATGGACAGATGAAAAGCAGAGATGGGAAGAGTCAGAGAGAAGAGAAGAGTAGAAGAGAGAAGATCAGAGAAGAGAAAGAGTCAGAAGAAAGAAGATGCAGATGCGCG
>Ga0126342_10019667_pt1 | contig 11443 bp, 9 predicted proteins | sample Cyp1metagenome_FD_92528 | JGI IMG/M metagenome (GOLD analysis project Ga0126342, IMG submission 92528) | Coral microbial communities from Lord Howe Island, Old Settlement Bay, Australia - Cyphastrea 1 metagenome | ecosystem: Host-associated > Invertebrates > Cnidaria > Coral ... | reverse complement strand
GAACACTGGGCGTGGCTGGTCGTGGTTGAGGTCCGGCAGGGAACACTGGGCGTGGCTGGTCGTGGTTGAGGTCCGGCAGGGAACACTGGTCGTGGATGGTCGTGGTTGAGGTCCGGCAGCGAAGACTGTGGATCGCGGGTCGCAGTTGGACGAGGACGACGAGGACGACAAGGACGACAAGGAGGACGAGGAGAAGGCAGGAGGCAGGAGGCGGCAGGAGGAGGAGGCAACTGACATAAAATCTAACAACCCTCACCTGGCAGGTGGGGAAAAAACAGTAAGTTATAATTGCGCTAACGTAAAAAAACAAAAGTGAGGCCTCATGGAAGAAACCTAGATGCTTTGAACCCCCATGGCAAGCTGTTTTGGCCTGCCCTAAGGCCCTAGCAACTTTGATCATGGACATAGTTCTCACATGTTCTCGCAGGGTTTCCACCCCTTCTCGAGGATGGTCGCCCGCGTGCCATGAGTGCCGCCATGATCGACGACGAGTACAACGTGGATCACGTGCACTTGCGAAAACCGAAGAAACCCAAAGGCAACGAAGCGTTGAAGGACCAGCCCAGCCCGGCTGAGGTCATAGGTATCCACGGAGGATATCCTGACAGCAGAGTTGTGAAGCATGATGATGCACAAAATATGCCATGATATGACCAACATCTTGGTTTGGAGAGCAGAAATGATGTTGTTATATTTGTTCATGTAGCTGATAATTAAGGCATATGTTAAGGTTCCATAAAGTTCCAAGCTTAAGTCAACTTCAAGGGGGGGTATTACTGGTGCTTTTGCCTGTGGCAACATGAAGGTTTTCGGATGCACACCATCCGCAGTGGACAGGTGACAATTATGCCTGGATGTTCTCCAAATTTGATGAGTTTCCATGGTTGAAAGCACCAATCATCTACTCATTGAGACTGAGAGTTCATGAACTTCCCTATTCTTCAGCTATCGCAGTGGGATGAATGTAACAAATGATGGATGTTTTTCAAGATGAATCCATGGCTAACTGGCGGATTTGACAGGAACTGTTGAGACACGTTGGGATGGCTACCACTCATCTAACCCATCTGGTTATGACTAACAGTTTGCCATGGAAAGATCTACCATTTTTAAGTTCGGTAAACCATCTATAAATGGACCATATTTTCCATGGCTATGTTAGTCATAACCAGATGGTAACCCAACTGAAACGACCATCCGTAGCGACCTTCGGCACCTGCCGCAGGAGAAGAAACTCGCGCGAGTCAGAGAGGAGATCGCACGAGAGGATCACCCCCTGTCCCTACGGAAAACAATCGGATGGGCCAACAATTGTTTGGAAAATTTGGGCACCAAGAGGTCCACAAAATTTCTCATCATGTGTAGCTTCAACATGTTGCATTGGTAGTTATATGTGTTTTTTTGGGATCAACCAGCCATGTCAATGTTCCAGCTATTAGTGGTGGGGTGTGGGGGGGAATCCCTACAAGCTATGAGTTTTGGGGATGCGTTAGGTTTCCCATTTGTTCCTTCCGAAAAAGCTGAGGAACCTTAAATTTCACCGTTGCTTTGTTGGGCCTATTGCTTAAGGGGAATCCCAGATTTAAATCATCAAAACTTGCGAATTTTACTTGCGATATCCCCAGTTCCCGAACGCCAGAGCGTGTTTGCCCCATTTACACAATGCAACTAAATCCAATGTGAAATGGAGTCTTCTATAACTGTGAAAATCTTCCAACAAAATTGCATGTGGGATTTTTTCCGGCAAGCCATGTTACCATTTTTGATTACCAGAGGGTAATCCATTCAACAATAACCTCCAGCAATGAACCGTGGCAATGGAACATCGCCAATTTTTACAGATGGAAAATCACATAAAATCACCAATGTTTATAGATTTTATAGATGCTCTAGTGCATTTATAGATTTATAGGTGATTCCTCAAAACCGCCAAATTTTATCAAATTAGTTTTTAAAATCACATAAAATCACCAGTTTTTATAGATTTATATATAGATGATTCCTCAAAACCTGAAATAAATCTATAAATTCCCTAGAAACTATAAATTTATAAGATCTATAAACTGGGCTGGGAAATTCCCTCAAAACTTCATCAAAATTCTAAGGGAAATTCCCAGCCCAGTTACCTCGGTCCCGTCGCAGCAAGGTCCAAGAGCTTCCTTCAATTTCTGGTCACTACCGAGGTGCAGGCAGTGGTCCAGGACCTCGCTCGTTTTGCCAGTGGCGTTTTCGGTTAGTGGCGTTTTCGGTTCCCCAAAGTCCTGGAGACTTCACCATTTATTTATATTTATTTGATAGTTAAGCATAGTTATAACCATAGTTATAACCATAGTTATAACCATAGTTAACCTATAGTTAACCCTTCTAATTTATCCCTGGATAATAGGTACACTGCATTTTTTTACCATCCATGGATCCATCCATCCAATCCATGGATATAGCACCAGGAGAAACGCCAGGATGGCGAAGCTTGGTTTCGCACCCTTGGTCTTTTAAAGCTGGGCCCGGGCCGCCGCGATGACGTCCTATGGCGCAAGGCGGGGATGCTGGAGCTGGGGATGCCTCCAGCTGGATGATTTGGGGAGCCGGGTAGCTCCCGTGACTTTCATTGGATTGGTTTGTTGGGGAAAATCTTAACCGGAAACCCATGGGTTTTTACCATCAAATTGATCGGGCTTTCCGGTTAAAATTTTCCCATCATCCAATTCTATGAGACTTAGGAAATCTCTTGGAGTTGGATGTTGTGTTTGGGACTTGGATATCCAGGAAATTGAGCGACGGGTGGACATCTTCATGGAGAAGTTTCTTGGCACCTCATAGTTTCTATCGATGGGTGGGATGAACATTGTTCATCCAACTGGTGAAAATGTGGAAGTGTTGGTTGAACCAGTGGGTTCGGCTTTGTGCCTGATTTTTTCAGACACTAGAAGCATTTGGAGAACAGGGCGAGGTATAAGCCTCATGCAGATGCACGTAATATTTCAATGACCATATGGCTAAGTATGGAACTGGAGATCTTACAGATGCAGTTCAGCATTCATTTCCTATCTGTGTATGTTTTATATCTAAAAAAATCTTCAATATCTATTATATATATATAACTATATATCATATATCGTGAATACACACACATATATATATATATATATATATATCCCGTCCTGAGGGGATCCCAATGCCAAGGACGGCCTCACCAATGACCAAGAAGGACGGCCTCGGACTGGGACTTCCTTCGTTCCCGTGTTCAGCTGAAGTTCTGGGGCCAAGCCCTGGCCCAAAACATGACCTGATGGCGATGGATATACCGATTTACCCTCTGGTAATTTAACATAGCTATTGAAAATGGCCAGTTATAGTGGATTTTCCCATTAAAAATGGTGATTTTCCATAGTTATGTTAGTTTACCAGAGGGTAAGCATGGCAAACCATCTGAAAGTGGGTAAAACAATGTCATAAACCACCCATATATTGATATTGGAATGGTAAACATACCAGCAAATATATAATCCTATTTATGGTGGTTTGATATTAATTGGAATGGTAAACATACCAGCTATTTCGTCCTATAAAAATGGTGGTTTGGGGGATGGTTCATGATTGTTTTACCAACATTAAAGCATCCTCAAATTTGGGCAATATAGACGTTCATCAAAGTTGGTGGGACGGTCAGGAAATGTAAAGTTCAACCTTCCCCCTTGGGTGACACCATGTTTGGGGTACAGCCATTGACCAACTCGTAGTGTTACCACCATCAGGTGCCACCTATGACATGATAGAGTTATGATGGAGCTGTTTTCATACAATCATTCCAAACCCGGCCAAAATCCAGCTGGGCACCCTGTTGTTTGATCGCTCATGGAGTGCGTTTGTTTTATTTCCTGTTGGATCTGTTGGTGTTTCGGTCAGAAAGACATGAGTTAAAACACAGTGGGTCAAACCATCATCCAGCCGTCTATCGTCTCCGGCCGCTGAGGCTATTTTTTTCTGAGGAAGGGGTTTCCTAAAATAGGAGTATTCCCAAATCATCCAAAACTAGACCATTTTAGTATAAAAGCCCATGGTTTTGGGCTACCCGCATTGTGGGAACCCCACCATTTTTTCCTACAGTAATATCTACAGATATCTCCAGATAAATCATCTAACCGATTCACTGATCCATTTCCGGCCATGTTTTTCCCTTCGTGAGGACGCCCTAAATCATCAGTTTTATGGCATTGTCCATTATAAACTTATAAACCATCCATTTTGGGGTAATGTGGGTAAAACAATCATAAGCCATCCCCCAAATCACAATCTAAATAGGTGGTATGTTTACCAAAAAAAATATATGGGTGGTTAAAGACAGATTTTACCATGTCATATCATATCCCCCATGGCTTGAAGGAAGCCCTCCCCATGGACATGGACGTTTCGTGAGGACATGGACTTCCGGTGCAAACGTTTCCTCATGGAGTTCTGCACCAAGTACAACGTGATCCGGGTCTCTGAAGCCTTGGCCCTGGTGGAGAAGACGCCTGGTTGAGACAAAAATGGGGGTAGTTGGATGGCAAAATATTGGTTATATGTTTAGTTATGCCATTATAATGGGTTATACTATCATTACATCCATATATTATAACCATATCATAAGTTATGATATGGTTATAATATATAGATATAAATTATAATGGATAGTACCATGGTATTATACTATATAATTATTATATGGTAGTATATGGATATAATATGATATGGTAAAATATGGTAAAACGAGGTCATAGACCAATCCACTTGGGAATGGTAAACATACCACCGATTTAGATTGTGATTTGGGGGATGGTCTATTATTGTTTTACCCACATTATATCGTTATTATATTGTTATGATATATGATATATGGTTATAGATACACTCCAGTAAAAACATACATAGACCCTGGCAGATCGGTGTTTGAAGACTAGTGAAACCACTGGTTATTTTCAGGGTCTATGTTAATTTACCAGCGGGTACATGGTTATAAATATTGTTATGATATGTTATGATATGATTGATACCAACGCCATCAACCATCGTATGGGTGCGTCTGAACATGGTACATACACCCAAATAGCCACTGAAATAGGGATGGTGATCATTAACCAGTGGATTTAGAGGCACCCAAATTTCAGTCCCCACAGTGCCAGCCCGTATTGGTGGCCGTACGGCCAGGATCAATAAGGATTCCCGTTCTGGGATGGATGACCATCATGTGCCATGTTTTGACTATGGCAGAGATATCATCATATCATCATATTATATATATATATATATATATGATTATATATGATTATGTGTGTGTGTGTTGAAATGCGTTATTCTGATTCGATAAGATGTTTGTGTACGTGATTGAATATGTTGTGATTTGATTTTATGGCCATCTCAACGAGAGGAGCTTGGTAGGAGTTGGGTGATGTGTCCTGTATATGTGCAGTTTCTTGCTATAGGACATGTTTTATGAGGAAGTCATGTGTGAGAAAGCGGGGGGCAGCACAATGATCTCTTTGACCAAGTATGATGGACTGATGTTTGTAGCAGCAGAATGGGAACTGTGACGTTGTTGCTTTGTCGAATAGAGAACAACCAAGCCTAGCTGGAGAATGCTGCAGAGTGTTGGAAATTGTGTCATTTCCATTAATGAACAGCATCCATCTCCTTGGTGGCTCAGTATTCTTTCAAGCTCAATGTTTGGCATATCCTGGAGCCGCCAACAAAAAAACGCTCTGGCAATTCTCGGTTTTCTCAAAACAAATCATATAAAATCATATAATTCATTTAAAATGACCGTGAAACTTCCAGAGACCGATCAGAATCTATTTGAATCCAGTTCAGTTTCTTCCCAGGCTATCAGATTAGATATCACCACTGGTCACACATCGCCATCGATCCCATCTCCACCAGGAGCACTGCCGGCAAAACGCGTGAGGAAGTGCGCAGTTGGCCCGCCTATGTCGCCACCTTGTTGCGTCGCTTTGATCCTGAGATCTCCATCGACCGGAAACCCAAGGCCGGCACTGACGCCAGCAAGCGATGCTGTTCGGGGGGGTTGGGGGCTGGGGGGGCGCGGGGGATCGGGGGGTGGGGGGGGGGGGGCGGGGGACAGTAAAAAAAAAGTGGAGGTACCCCAAAATCATCCTTAGGTTCTTGCTGATGATTCTTGCTGACTATCGGAAAACCAATGGGGGGATTTGGGGGCAATTAATGTTTGAAAAAATGTGAGGGTGGGATGACATGGAGAATCTGTGATGTATTGTAGCCCAGATTCGTTGCATCCAGTTGCTTTGGACAGTTTTTCAATACGTTTCATCATTCTGGAATAGCAGGAGGTCTCGCCTCAAAGTAGACCTGCGCTCCATTGAAGTCCAACTTGTAGACAGCCGGTGCTGGAGGCAGAGGCGAAGAAGCCGGCCGGCAAGGAAGGTGAGAAGGCTGACAAGAAAGACGAATGGAAGGATTGGAGAGAGGAGAAGGAGTGGAAAGAGGACGGCTGACCTGACCACTGCACAACTATGGGGAGTGACATGTCGCTTAGATTTGATTTTGATCATGTGTTGTTGTTGTTTTATCTTGGCTTTCGAGTTGGTTTAGCATTTGTGCTGCAGTTCTGTAGCTTATGTTGTCTAAGAACCATAAAGATGCAAGCGACACAGCCCTACAGGCAGGGTTGCGGGTGATGTTATGACCCGAACATCACCCAGTTCAGTAGCTTTCTCAACAGGGAATGTTCCACCGCCCCCATCATTTTTCTTGATTCGATTCATGATAGAAATTGGGAAGAATGTTGAAACCTCTTTGAAGAGACTTTGGCTATTATTCCATATTACCCTCAAAAAGACATGACTCTGGCATCATTCGCCTCATATTTTGCCTATTGATGAAGAAAAATGAAGAAAATCTTCCCATGAGCAAAATCTGCCAATATATTTTTAATGCCAACAATTGAAGAAAATTTCCAGATCCCATCAACCCATCAGCAGCAGGAGAGCCCCTCAGAGGCCAGCGTCGAAGGCTCGGACGAGGAGACCTTTGTGCCCTCCACGGCCGCGCCCGGCGCGGAGTTCGCCTTCCAGTGACGCTAGCGCCGGTGTTGAATAAGCGAAGGTTGCGGGGAAGATTCCAAGCAAAACCTTATAGATCAGGTTAGTGTGTATATATATATATATATATATTGAGTATGTATATATATATATATATGTATATATAGAGTCTGTATATATATATATTGAGTATGTGTATATATATATATGTATAAATTGAGTGTGTATATATATATCAATAATATATATATATATATGTATCAGTATTATATATATATATCAATAATATATATATATATATGTATCAGTATTATATATATATATCAGTATAATATATATATATATATATCAGTATTATATATATATATATACATATGTGTGTGTGAGTTTTATAGTTCTAGAAACCATTTGAAACCAGTTTTTGTTTGGAAACGTTGAGTGGATGTTTCATAGAATTGTCACCAGTTGTCTAGAATATAGGGCAGACTTCCTTCATTTGTTTTTTTTGTGGGTGAAAAGCGGAGCCATAGTGACTCGACCGACCAGAGGGACATCCAATAAAAGACATGGACCTGGCTTGGGCCCTGTAGCTGGTGAACAATTTTTTGAGACAAATTACAGATCATTACAGATTGATACCCTCTGGTAAATTAACATAGCTATTGAAAATAACCATTTATAGTGATTCACCCATTAAAAATTGTAATTTTCCATAGTTATGTTAGTTTACCAGAGGGTACATATTGCATCTCTTGTTTGGTTGGATGATTTCTATGGTGAACAATAAATAAAGGGTTCCACTACTGTTGGACATCTTCCAACTGCAACACGCAGGCAGAACTTCTCACCACGCAGGGTTTTTTTCAGGAGGTTGGCCTCCGCAGCAACTGGGTCGACAGATTTCTACCGGTCTTTCACAACGTGACAACGGTCTGAAAGTGATCAGATCTCCAAACTTCAACCGTGCTCCACCAAAATGTCCGGGAACCCGACTTTCATGGTAGACATACTATAATACTAAGACATGATATACCAATAAATTATATCAACGTATCTAGTTATATACTGCAAATTGCCTGAAGATGGATGTTTCTTCCAAATTCATTTTTGGCCGCGGCATGGTTCCAGGGTTCCCGGTGACATATGGCCTCTGGCCACCTTGCCTTAAAGGCAAGGTCCGCCCTTTGGATCCCCCAGCAGAAACGACCTGCGAATGGTCGGAGATGTGCAGAAACCAATCCAAAGTAAGGTGTGTACAGATCACGGCAGGCTGCAGACAGCGACAACTTGAGGCTGTGATTTTTCAATTCTGGATTGAATGTCTCAGAAAATTACCGTGAATACCAAGTGATTTGCACGCCTTTGATTGTGTCTAACAGTTGGTAGTGTTCCATCGCCTCTTGGACGTGTCGTTTGACTGAAGCAGCCCCTGACAGAAGGTCCGGGCTGTTGGCAGCAACATCCCCATGCAAAAAACACCACGGACCGGCAGGAATTTGTGCCAAATTCGCTCACATCGAAAGCGTTCTGGACTCTGTTCCAGTTTCAGCTCTTCAACTCTTAGCTTCCGTCTATACAAAAAGATGCCTGGGAGCAGCGGGTCTGGTAGGAATGGGCTGGGATGGCTAGGTACATGTTCTAGCACCCCCGCATGTGCAGAGCTGCAGTTGAAATATGGTATAAAAGCTCAAATTCTCTCGGACTGGCGGCACACATTTATGAACATAATGTGTTTTGCAGATTCCTATTTGGAAGAAAGATGGAAACATATCGAAATCAACTGGCGCACTTTATCGATTTTCCAGGCCAATCTACCCAGGTGGCGGCTTGAAACCACCCTGCCACCGACCCCACAGCCCATGCTGTGAAGGCGAAGCACCTCGACCTCACAGTGTCTGGCTTGAGGATGGCGATGGTCGATTGGGGATGGGAAGATTTTTAGGTGACTTCCATGCTGTCCGTTATTCATCATTTATCCATCTCTCTATCCATTTATAAAATTTTATCCAATCTCAAACCACTGAAGGTTGCACCAGATGAATGAATTGGACTTTTTACTTGTTGCCATACAGGTAGATCTCAAGACGATTGTTTTTTCTTTGTCATCTCTCGGGAATTGCACGGTACTAGACTATACGAGCAGTGATTCACGACTCTTTGGCAATCTAAGGTGGCTCCTTGTCTAGACCCACATCGGGTGACATGGGAAGCTGATGCTAAGGATGTTTAAAGGCTAGCTAGCTAGCTATGCTCCTGGGAAGTGATGGGCTTGAGGATGTTTGAGGATTTCTTGGCTCGAAGCTTTCAAGTAGTCAGAAAATGTGGGAACCACTTCCTAGCCATTTGAGATGTACTTAGTTGATTGTAGTTGGCTCTAATCAAGGATGGCATGAAGATGTAACCATGAAAAGTGGTTCTTTTCCTTTTTGGATCTTTTTGGTCTCGGGGAGGCTGTTGCATCATTCGTGTTCGTTCGTATCATTTCGTTCCCAGGAGCATGGCAGGGGCTTTGAATCTTAAAGGAGAAGGTCTCCAATTAGCACTTGGGTCTTGAGACCCCACTTATCCACACGGCCTTCCTATGCCTTTCCAGTACCGGGAGTTAGAGTGAAACTGTACAGAGTTAGTTTTCTGCTACCCTTTGTGGATGATAAACCAGGAAGGGCTTGGTTCCTTCAACCAGTTCTATGTTTAAGTTTTCAAACAGGCTAACCTAATGAAGAAGCGGAGAACCTGATGCTGGTCCTGCCATGCCACGTGGCCACTTCCTTTTGGGGAAGGTTGTCACTGGCTGCAGGGAAGCTGGGAAGAGCCAGCAGAATCTAAGTTTCACCACTGCTGGGAGCCGGACGCCTTAGTAATTATGAGGATGCTTCTTGAGTAAGCGTGAAGACTTGAAGACGATGGTTAAGTTAGGTTTGGATCATTGCAACCAGTTGGTGAATTGATTGTCCCTGCCCTTCTTTGGACAAGCTGTTTGCAGAAGAGTACTTCCATGTGGAGAAGGCAGCTTTGCCATGGCGCCCAGTCATAATCTTGTTCCCGCTTTCGTGACCTCAGGGTCTGTAGAGTTTTGCGGTGAAACCTTGCAGTACCCCGAGTTGTTTGTCAGTGAGATGTCGATTAATTTGACCAAGTTTTAGCATGTGTAACCATGATTGATTGTGATTGACAATAACAGCTGTTCTATTAATTTATTGATTACTGATTACTTTGTTGATATTTAGATTACTTTTTTATGTGTGTGTACATGTGTAATCATGTGTACCAGGATAGGTTTCCATCAAGTCACTTCATGCAGCCGGGAGGTGTGAGGTGACTGCAACGGGAGGTCGCATTTCAGAATTGACGTGCCTGTCGTAGAAAAATCTTTGGGTCCGCCATCATCGGATATGGTTTCCATAAATGGTGGGTACCCCAATAGCTGGATGGTTTATAATAGAATATCCTATTAAAATGGATGACTTATAATACCCCCCCCCAATTTAGGAAACCTCCGTGTTTGCCTTTGTTGAGGGAACATGTTCCGTGTGAAGGGAGAACTGACTGTGTGATCCTCGGCCAGTGATTTTCGATGTCAGTCTCCATGTGGATGATTCATTCTTCGGTCATGCCGAGAATTGCCGCAACAGCCGACATTTCTGGCACACTCTATATAGGCGGTTGATGTTGATGAAACAAATTTGAGATCGATACTTATGTAAGATTGTTTGTGAACTTGGTCTATCAGCATGTCTTATATGTTTGCAATCATTGAAGTTGAGTTCCAGCGCCCATCCCCACGCAGGCTCAGTCAGTGGTGGATTGTGGCAATGCCTTGAAGTGGGGGACCGCACTTCAACATGTGATCAGCAGATCCGGAGGGATTCCTGCCAAATCGAGTGATTAGGTCATGGCCAGTTGGAGTCTATCTATCGCTATATATATAATATATAATATATATGTAATTATATATATATACACGTAATTATATATACACGATATATGATGTATCTTATTTGTATGCTCACTTGTTCCAATCCTACATTGGGAAACTTGCTCAGACATCCCACCCACGAGGCCCACCGCGGAGCCATTGGCGACGTTGGGCAACCAGGACTTAGAGTGCGGGATGATTGGTAACTAATATAACTATGGAAAAAACACAATGTTTAATGGGTAAATCCTCATAAATCATCTATAAATGGGCCATTTTCCAGAGCCACGTTAAATAACCAAAGGGTAGTTTTAGGCAACCGGTTGACTCGGCGCCCTTGTAAGGGTGACGAAATTTGAAATTCTGATTTTTGAGGCTAAGAGACAAAATGCTGGTATTTGCAGGAGTCGTCAAAAATTGTTTGCAACATGGACATTCATTTCGATTGGCAGGCGTGTGACTCAAGAGTGAAAAT
>Ga0126342_10019666_pt1 | contig 11443 bp, 9 predicted proteins | sample Cyp1metagenome_FD_92528 | JGI IMG/M metagenome (GOLD analysis project Ga0126342, IMG submission 92528) | Coral microbial communities from Lord Howe Island, Old Settlement Bay, Australia - Cyphastrea 1 metagenome | ecosystem: Host-associated > Invertebrates > Cnidaria > Coral ... | reverse complement strand
TCCAACCCGCAAGGCACCCCCAAATGCGACCCCAACACCATGTCCAGCCACTAACTAACCCACCAGGACACGCCCAAGAGCCACATGAGCGATATCGCTGCAAGACAACAGACAACAACAAAATCTGCTGCAGCAACCCGCCAACTGCTTGCAACCGAAACTACACTAGAAGGCGCACGAAACCAAGTAAAACTGTTGGATTGGGAGCCAGCACAAAATGTTTAATTTATCTTCTATTGGCATTTTTCACTTTTCTGACGAAGCATTGAAAGGTGCAAGGAAGAGGCGCGGCAAACCACGACTTGACCAACACATGCGCAGCAACCTTGAGGCGTTGCAGCGAAGTCCGCCCAACCAAGAAGGCAATAAAGTAGCAAGAAGCGGCCGCAAGATTGAGCAAAATGAGGTTCCAAAACCAGGGCCTCAAAACAGGCAGTTTTGCGGTGACGCATGGGCGTACCCCCATAGTAAATATATATTTCTATTTGATATTGATATCATTTAATATAACACTATGTAATTCAATAGAATATAGCACAGTAAAATACAGCAAAATAAAATATAATATGTTTCGAAATATACATCATTATTTTTGTAACTGAAAGAGGTGATGACCACTGCGCCGCCAGGACGGCTCATTGTTTGGAAAACTTTGGTCCAACCTGCCGAGTGCTTTGACAGAGATTGCTGCCACCTTACAGACGCGGAAGGATACCAGGACAGACCAATGGACCGGTTCGCGGCTACGGGACGTGTGGCGGGACCAGGCAAGTGCTGCAGCTATCCACCAGTATTTTATCAGTTTGCTATGGCATTGATGGCCCAATAGTTCAATGGTTTTCTACAAAAAAAAACTACCGTTTCTTAGAATGGGGATCCCCAAGTCACCATTGGTTTCAATACAAAGTCATGGTCTAAAGTCTAATGACTTGGGTGTGATTTTGGGGGTACCCCCATGACTTTGGAAACCTCCATATAGCAATTTTTATACATTTAACCGAGGCACTTTTTTAGTCATACCAAATGGTTTCATCCGCATGGAAGACGGGCTGGGATGGTAATGGGTTTATCCACTTGAAACCCACTCGGACCCACGGATTGCTGGCTGTTGCGAGTCTAACTCTCCAAAATCCCATGTTTCACTGCCATATATAATAGTGTTGGTAAAACGCCTTAAATTCGGACACGTTCAAATGGCGATATAATGGTGGTAAATTCCCTGAAAATCGGGCATTGAATCACATAGTAGCTGGTAAATTTTAGGGAACACAATTTTCACCCAAATGTAGATGATCCAAAACCCTAAACCCTAAAACCAATGGAAAACCATATAAAACAAATTTCAGACATAAAACGGCCCCTAGGAATGGGTCTCACCCAAATGAAACACCCGGGTGATCCGGTGAAAAATTGACCAATGAACAGCCAGGTGAGCCAACTTCAGGCCCCGGAAGTTATCTGAGTTGGTGTATTTGCCTAGCTTAACTGCTGGGTTTTTGGTCATGAAACAACGACTCGTCAAGTTAGATGTGTTAATATGTGTTTATCAATGTTTATCAACCAACTTCATCCCATCTCCCTATGAAATATCCCCATGTTGATCTCCAATTCATGGATATATCCAATATATTCAGCATACTAAACAGCAGAGGTTCTGCGGTTTTCATCTTAGGGGGAAGGGGGTTTTCGGGTCCCAGGGTGCACCACAAGTAGGACCCAATGGATCACGGAGTCCATTGCCTTCCGCTCCAAGTTGAAATCTGCACGGCGGATGAGGGTCAGGGAGCCGCTTGGAGCGTGTCAATGTTTCGTATGTTGGGTATCTCATTGGCATCATCAAATGAACAAAACAACCACTTTATGTACTTTGTTTTGTTTTGTTGGTATCTTTACATTTTTTTTACCTATTATATATATATACACACTATTACACAGGTGATCTTCCAATTCAACATGCAAGCACCACCATTTTCTGCATTTAAAATCAACGGACATATTTTTCGGATACTCCCTGGTATTCTCAATTGTTTTTTCCAGGCTTTCCTTGAACGACCGCGCAGTTCCAGGTTGGAAAATGACAGGAAAACCATCGCGACGGAGGTGGAAGGTCCATGAGTTCAAGGGGAGAAAAAGGAGGTCATTACGACTTTTGGCGATGCCCAGTTGAGCCTGAAGAACATACCCTTGTTGATGGCGGTTTAGCATGTTTTAACCATCATAGTGTTTCAGTGGGTTGTAAGCATAAACAGTACAGGGAGATAATCGATAAATGATGGTTGATGGCTTAGGGGATTATACGCACTGGTCTATTGATGATTATGAACACACCTAGAACAGGGATGCTTATTTGCCAACCAGTATATTGGGAAGGGATAGGGTTAGGTTTCATTGCTCAGTTGAGCCCTGGTGGTTGATGCATATAACTGATTCCTGACTGGTGGTTTGAAAAAATGTGGTTCAGCGCGATCCTCCCTACGCGGAACAATGATCGCACTTGACTCGAATCATATTTTTAGCAGGGCTTAAAAACACCGGCCTGATAATTAACCATTAATCAGGAAAACATTCACCAATAAGAATCTGGAGTTCACGTTCGAAAAGTGGGAATAGCATGGAATAACATCTTTTAAACATGTGGGATCATGTGGGGATTTATTCACCCATTCCTTCGAACATTCCCAGAACACTCGTGAAATGTAGTGGTATTCTTCTTTGGCGGGTCTCATTTAGAGTGATTAGTGGATGGGACCAATCAAACATGCCAACTGGACCAGCCATTGCCAGAGCGCTATGTAGCCATGAGTCACTGTCACAGACCATGAAGGGTTTATGAGCAGCTGAAGCCTTGTGAGTATGAATGATGTGTGGTGGACTGGTAATTACTTGTGAATACTTGCGAGATCTTGCGACTATGTCCGAGGTGTCCAATGATCCAATGCGAAGGTGTAAAGTTCAAAGCTATCCTATCCACAAAGTACCGCATTAAGTTATATCTCCAAGGAAAGATCCGAAAAGCCAGTAGCAGTCGTGGATTCAACGCCTTTTTTCTAGGGGTCCCTAGGAAGTTTTCACCGAACAAATCCATGATATTCAGATGTTGCAATGATTCGCCGATTAGCCCGTCATACCTTGGCGATTTTCTGGCCAGGTTGTATTTGTCAAGAACAGTGGACTGCTTACAAGTGGCGCAAACTCATGCCTCAGCTTGAGACATTTTCAGGTGGGTCTGGGTCTGGGGGCGAACCTCTCCAAAGCTGGAAGGACTTGTGACAGGAACACGCTAGTGTCAAGATTTGGAGCCCCCAGATCCCATGCCACATGCTTTCCCTATGAACATGAACTAAATGAATCGAAATCTCAACTCACAGACTCATAGATCAGGAGGAATCAACCAGCCGCAGGCCGCAGCCAGTTTTTTTGTCGCCGCGCGACACAAAGCAGGCTGCGTGGAGAATAGCGACCAACAAAGTCTGAAGTTTGTCAAGAATTCCAGTAGCACCTTGGCGCCTTCTGGTGATAGCCTGATGAAACTGGGGACTGGGATGAGAGGGTTCAGCGTGGAAGATTGGCCATCGTATGTCCAACCGGATACGACCGGATGATACAAAACGACATAGCCCACAATAGAAGATACTATCATATATCATGTCTATACATCAAAATATGAACACACGCGCACCCACAGACAAACACCCTGTCGTATGTTTTTGGAAATAACAGGAAAGACTTGTTTTGGATTGTTTTTGGATATGTTCTTGATATGCATAAGATGGCAGTATCTTTAGGATTGTCGAGTCATGCAGGACTGATTTGCGTTGATATGCAGTCCGTTCCCGACTGCAACCAAGGCTGGAAAGGTTTCTGCAAAACCAAGCGGGACCGGCTGGGCGCTTTGTGGTGCGGGTTTTGCATTTGTTTCTTTGTTCCACCATGCACACTACGAAGTATTCTTGGGTCAATTTAACACATGTAGAATGACATAGATGCGATATACATCACATACATGTACATACATTGTATCACTTTATAATATATATATATATATACACACACATACTGGTGTATATATATATATATACATACACATATACACCCTGGTGCTCCAAACGCCTTCTAAGACTGCATTAGGGTAGAGCGCTAGAGAATACTAGCGATACATAACTATGTATTGGTAGATCGTTGGATAATTAGATAGATAGATAGATAGATCGATAGATGGACAGGCAGGCAGGCAGGCAGGCAGGCAGGCAGATAGATAGATAGATAATGAATGAATGATAATGAATGATAATGAATGATAATGAATGATAATGAATGATAATGAATGATAATGAATGATAATGATAGATAGATAATAATAGATAGAAAAAGATAGATAGATAATGATAGATATTGATAGATAGATAGATAGATAGATAGATAGAACGATATTGATAGATTGATTAACATGTGTACTGAAAGGTGTGTGTGTATATATATACACATACAATATAATTTAATAATTTGTTGATATAAATATGTCCAGTCCATGTACACCAGGTATTTAGAGTTTTATGAGAAGTGAATCTAAACGTGCTCCGAAGGCCCGCATGTGCTAGACAGGTCAATTAACCTTTGGTTTAAGGGAGAATCGGAAAGAACCTGTTATAACATTATCTGGTAAGAAAGGTTTCTTGGGTTTTTGCAGTCAATGACCAACCGTCAGTTATTTGGAGTAAAAACCATTGGAAAGACTTAGCTACCATGAGGACCATTTAAACCAATGAGTTTCCCCAGTTAACGTTCCCACCAATCGATTGCAACATTGAGCATCGCAGTGTCGTATTCCTGAAGGACATATTCGACCGGGTTTCTCTGAAAATAGGATACCTTGAAAATAGCATTGTTTAAAGAACAATTGCTATATTAAACCATTCGACATCTTTAAACACTGAGACACATTTTGAGTGCGACGCTTCGGTTTGCCCTGTAAAGTCAAGTGGTTGAAAAACAATGAAAAAATACATCTCATGAAAATAATATAAAGGTATATTTAGGGATACATGTTCCTTTCGAGACACATCCACATCTACTTAGATCTGCATCCCCACGCTGAATTGCTTTGCTGATACCCCTGGTGAATAAGTTCCCAAATGGGGTTATCCCAGTCATAACTGTGCAAACACATGCTGCAACCATACATCCCTTTCTGGTAAATTAAGATAGATATGGAAAATCCATCAGTTCTACAGATCACATCAGCCCACCCCTAAATACCACCCATGAATCGGGATTAATCTCCAAGTACCAGGCTTTTCTTTGGCTTGGCAGGACATGTACTCTGCGGTCACGACGTTCCTCGCCCTCTGTGGATGTTGTCCTTTCTGTGGGATCCACTGATCCACCGCCACGTTTACCATCCCATGAACCAACCATGGCTGGGTGCGACCATGAATCATCCCAAATAAAGGATAATGAAGGTATATCCTATCCAATACTAAACCTCTATTGAAATTATTGGAGATGGTGTAGGCGGAACAGGGTGGATCTCATGTTGAAGATTTCTTTTTTCACGCTGTCATGACTGACAGCTTTTGAAGAGGTAAATAACTATATGATACGATATGATATATATATAACACTAGTTATAGGGTGCCCATACCCAACTTATGGGGGTTAGAATCCCATATTTCAAGAATTACACACCCCAAAAAGAAATCAATAGCACCCCCAAGTTGTAAGTTCTAAACTCATCTATTCATATCTAACTTCAGCTAGTTCATTCCCACAAAGCCAACAGTTAAGCTCACCGAGTCCTGAGTGGTCCTGAGGCAGTGCGGGGTGAAGTTCGCGGAATGCGATCCCGAGGCCGACGGGGGGCAATGGGACAGATAGGGAATAGATGGACGTAGAGATAGAGAAAGAGATAGATAGATAGAGAATGATAGAGAAAGAAATAGAGATAGATAACATAGGTAGAGATAGAGATGGAGATAGAGATTGGTAGAGAAATAGGTAGATATTTAGATACATATTTTTTGTACATATATATATATACACATAATGCACAGAGGTATGTTCAATTGTATATATATATACACATATTTACATGTAGTCTGTTGTACAATGACCAAGCTACATGTCTATCATTGACTTGGGTAGTGGCATTTGATTGTGGCAGATTCTGCAGGCATAGGTTATTGATTTTTCGTCTTTGCGGTTTCATCCATCCGAATCTGCAGACTGCCTGCCCTGGCATTGTCTCACTCACATTTTAGGCTTGCAATTTCAGCTCACAGATTACAAACTTGAAACGCTCTCGCAAACATAGCAGAACTGAATAGTTCTAGTGAATGGAAACAAACTGGGCCTGACTCATCCGAGGGCTCAATCCAAGGTTTTTTGAGGGAAATTCCGGGATTGCTGAAGAAGGTACAAGTTCGACTTTGAGTCTATGTATCCTATGTCTTTGTAGCCATAAAATGTTTGCAATCAATGCCACCTGCATGAAACCCCCTTGCTCAAGGAGGTACAGTATGCCCTTCGTACTAAGACTCCAGAAACACCCACAGATTTTTGTCAGGTTAAGTGGCATTGAAGAATCAAATTATATTGTACACCCACATTTTGAGTACCGGATGTCAGCCCGAAATGGGTGATTCTCAAAACTGGGGTGCCCCTTTTTACTGTTGGCTTCCTAAAACCAAGAATTTGGAAGATATCTTGGGGTCCCATTCTGTGATGCACCCATATTTGTTTCATCGTCCCCTTATAGTGCGACCCCCATGTGTTTTTGTTGGTACAGTTATACCATCAGTTATGTTACCTGTTCATGCCCATTTAGTTCGCGGATATCCCAGCCATCTTTGATTACCTCGGGGTAATTTTGGCGGATGACTAATATTTTTCAGAGGGTTGAAACCACCAACCAGATTCATTTTGTATCCTGCTTCAACTAGTAGAACCTGAATCATCTATGTCCCAGGCAGAGAGTAAGAAGCCCAAGTTCCAGATCTGGCGTTCTGCAGATGTGCTCCGGGCAGATGCTTGGCGCAAAACCGGGGAGGGGGGTGCTACCCTCTGGTTATTTAAACGTTTGCGAACTGGAAAATCATCATTGTTGTTTTATTGGGTAAACCATCGTTTTGTACATTTTTATCATCTACATGGGCCATGTTCCATAGCTATAGTAACTATAGTAAGTAGCCAAAGGTAAATGTTCTGTTTTGGAGATTTTGAACATGTGAAAAGTATGTGTTGATTTGTTGGAGATTATATCATATCCCCAAGCCAGTTGAGTGATGTGAAAAATTGGGACAGAAATACCAAGCCCTGTTGGGTTGCATGGGTAAACAATCTCCACCAAGAATCATTCAGAATGCTACTCGTGGCACTAAATCAGCAGGTACTTTGGATGATTGGTAACTGTCTGTGATTTTGGCAACAGTGCTCTCTGATTTCTCTTGAGTTCCAATCAATGTTCATCAGCTTGATCTATAAAGATCTAGCCAGTTAAATCTCCTGAGCATTACTAAGCATCAGTGTCAACAGTTGGCCCCTGCTCATGTTCAAAGACCTAACCTGGTTTGATGGCATATCTCAAGACTGTCATATTTGATGGTCTAGCTTTCCCCAGATTAGCAGTTCGTCATATTTAAGCCAGCTTTGTTCATCAAAGCCTCTATGCGCTTTTTTCGCTCTCCAAATCAGCAGTCTCAGCAATTGTCAGTTGATTCTGGTGGCTTGAGTTTTGTGTGTCATATCTACTGGATTGTGATGATTTGTGATGTTTATATTATATAATTATATAAAGTTTTGTTTGCCACTGAGCCTGGACCAGCCTGGAAGTACTCCAGAAGCCAATCATGTCTTGCTGAGGAGCCCGTAACTTGGCTCCCAGAAACTTCTGCGGATGGATAGCTGGGAGGATAGAAAGGGATGGCTGGTGAGCAAGTCGAATTTTTGTCTGTTGGTATGTATTAACCATCCAATTTTGTGGCGTATAATATGGGTATCTGATTTTGACGAATACCCCATGTGATGCTTAAGATCTGTATGTTTCAAGATGGCAGAAATGAAATGAATGAATGGTTGTTGCTGACAAACCAGTTGACCTTGCTAACAGTTTCAGCAACATGGGCACTTGCAGGATAGAAATGGGGGCATCAACGGCTACTTTGCCCAGTTTGTTTGCATACTTCCCCTAGCTCTTCCTAGGAGGATGATGTTGAAGCACCGAAAATGGGGGAAGAGAGTTGGAATCTCGCGAATCGGAAAGTAGTAAAAACATCATATATATATATTTATTGATTTTCTTTGTTGATCCATCTTGTACCCAGAGGGCAGCTAAGACCTGAGAAATGCTCAGGCAGGTGGCTGATTCTTGGTAGTCTTAGTGATGATGGTAGTTTTATATTATACTAACAGGCTCTAGTGATCAAAGGAGTGGTTATAACGTTCTTAGTAGATATAAAAAATTTCATGTTAAAGCGACTAGGTCGGAACCCCCATTGCTTCAGGGCCTGTTTCAGGGCACTGGTCTGGAAGTACCCAGGTGCGGTTGCCGTTGCTTCAGCTGGATCTCTATCTGCATATCGATCTGCGCAACCGCCGCGCTGACTTCTGCACCTCAGACAGGGGGGACTTCCGGGTGACCGGGGAAGTCGTTGAGGGAAACTTTTTTTGGGCTTGTCTGAAAATGGGAATACAAAAAACACATGGCCATTTGTATTCGGGGAAACCAATGACAAACATTGACAAACCAATGGATTTAGGGGTGCAACATTCAGATAAACTCAAATTGGAGTCACAAAACGCATCAAAACGCGGCTTGGGATTAAAAATGCAGTGTAAATACAAGAAGAAAATGGTTTGGTATCGAAAACACCGTTGAAATGCGATGAACGAAAATAGAAGCTTTTGGGGGTTGGGACTCCAAGTTGGATCAATCATGCAGCTCGTCCATTTTTTACTCCAACAGTCCAACCCACAACTGCACCAGAAACTCTGATCACTCCGCACTGGCGAAGTCGGACAGCCCAGCTCGGCGGTTCGCCTGCAGGCACTCCAAATTTCGCACCATTGATGCTGGACTCAAACACGCACTGGTCGATGTTCCTTGGCAGCCAATGGCTGGACTGGAGGACTGCAACTTGAGCACCCTGACCCCTGTTGGTTGATGTAGATGATTATACTACCAAACATCTTGGGAATAATAAGAATATCCATGATTGAATCAATATGAATCAATAGTAACCAAACAGCATAATGGAATGACAGAGAGACCAGTGAACACTGCTCACTTGAACATGAACCACTCTGATGCCATCCGGACGGGTCCCATCCGGTTGAGTTCATGTGGTATCAGCGCTCGGCTGATGACCAGTCCGGGGGGGAGTTTTGCAAGTTTTGTGGCTTTCAATTTGGAAACAGGCATGTGCTTGCCCTTTTGGCCTTTGGATCTAGTGGTCAATACCAAGAATGTAGCCACAGAATTGGTTTGTCAATATTATGAACCCTGCAGGGGAAAAAACATCCATTGGTCTGTCAATAAGCCCAAAAGTATAACAATTTGGGATTCACCATAACTGATTGGTGGTTTGGAACAGGGCTTTTATTTTGCCATATATTGGGAATGTCATGATCCCAACTGACTAAGTCATATTTTTCAGAGGGGTAGGGCTCAACCACCAATCAGAGAAAGAAGTGGCCATTTGGGGATGCTCGTGGACTTGTGATCCTCCAGGTCCAACTGGCTGCCATATGACCTGCGTCGTTCGGGCTGTTTTGGCGCGCGCATCCATCCACCCGGCTTCAGTTTGCAGCTGACCAGGTGTCACCTGACCTGCCAAGTGGTTTTGGGCACCTTGAGTGATGAGGAAGATGGGGGTGTCCAAAGTCAATGGGGGTACCCCTAAATCATCCATGTCGAAGTCCTTAGACATAGACATCATCATCATCATCATCATCATCAGACCATGCTAGTAAAATATTAAAACATGGTTTTGAGGATCCCATTTAACTAACTATATCGGAAATTGAATGAATTTGATACAGATCAGCATGGGCACATGGGGCTATTATGGGCTATTCAGGAACAATCAAGTGGAGGACAGTAACAGGATAACAGGGGAAGGGGAAACCCATGGAGCATCATGGAGGGGATTGGCAAATGAAGGCGCTCGTGAATGAGGCTTTTGGCTGCTGTCAAAGGGATGTGGGTCAAAATGGAAGACCTAGGGGACCACAGATGTTAGTCTAGTTTAGTATTAACCATCCATAATTTTGGGGTACCTAATTTTGACCCATACCCAAATTGACTGGGGGATAGGATTTTGGTGTCTCACTTCAAGTTGAAAGGACTTCTCTCTTGTGCCATGATGCCTACTTCCATATGTGTATTCACGAATGATAGGTATGCACTATTGTCCCATCAGCCCCCTTTGTACTGGATACGTATTTGCGAATGTGGAGTAATACACATATAGCATCATGTACCCATCTCAATTGCTCACAAGACCTTGTGATTTGATCCCCATCATTCACAGTTTCCCATTGTCCTTGCCTAATGTTTGACGTGACATTTGCCATGTCATTTCATTGTGAGTATCGCTGCGAACTACCTGAATTTGGCTGAGTGGCTGATTGTTGATTCTTCCATGGATTCTTCCAGCCCTTTGGGGAATATGTTGGGAATACCCTCTGATACTCAAACATATGCGAACGAGGATCACCCAACTAGTGCGATGAGTTTCCCAGCGAACGAAACCTCCATGGGGAGTTCCCAGCTGCCAATGAGGCCGACATCGAGCCCTTGGTAGCAGCAAAAAAGTCACAACCGAGTGGTCCATGACAGGCGTGACGGGATGGTCGGACGGCCCGTTTTTTGGGTCAAGAAACCCGGAATCAGGCTGGGGTTTGTTCCACATTATATTGTATAATTATATATATACACATAATTATAGTATACAATTATATACGTATATATATATTATAGATTAGATTAAATTACTGGTAGATTAGATTGGATTGGACGGGTATGTTATGTTATGATATGCTATGATATGATATGATATGATATCCCGTGGGACCGAAAAACGCATTTTACCACAGGGTTTCCGAATTTGCATTCATTTCAATGTTTCTTTGACGGCTTTGGCAGTGACCACCAACAAGTTGTTGTTCAAGTCAATGTACCATGCAGATCCATGCAGTGCATGTCAACAGGAACGTTAGCATCAGCCCCCCTTGTTCCACCCACCCAACCCATGGTCAAGGTATATATATATGGAATGATATTGAAAATGCTGCGACTACAAGTTCCGTTTCCGGTCCCATAGCATTATGATGGCCACTTTGCCACAACTGATGGCCCACTTACTTCCATTTTTTATGTGTTTTTTTTCCATTTCAATTATCCATTTTTTTGGTGGGTTGGGATTGAAGCATTTACAGCATCTATTCT
>Ga0126342_10019665_pt1 | contig 11444 bp, 9 predicted proteins | sample Cyp1metagenome_FD_92528 | JGI IMG/M metagenome (GOLD analysis project Ga0126342, IMG submission 92528) | Coral microbial communities from Lord Howe Island, Old Settlement Bay, Australia - Cyphastrea 1 metagenome | ecosystem: Host-associated > Invertebrates > Cnidaria > Coral ... | reverse complement strand
TTGAGAGTAGGTCCTGAAAAGTTTTCTGGGTACTGAAAAAACAGGACTTTGGCACAGGGTCTGAAAAAAGACGTAGGTGGAAGATTCAGGTATGCTGTTGGGTTGCAAAGCTGGGTTAATTAACTCTAAAGAACCCCCAAATGAACCCTGAAGAAATCCTACATAAACCCTGAAAAATCCCTGTGAACATGTATGTGGTGGAATACCTGTGGGGCGTGGAGCACGTGCTGCGGGCAAAAGAACATGTCTTTCATTTCTTTGCCTTGCAGGGAACTTGTTCTCCTAAATATGGTTAAGTCATCGGGGGTTGCCAAATCATCTGAGTCGTTAAGCCATGACGACTGGTATTGAAACAACCAAACAGTGACGACTGGGGATCCCCCATGACTTAAGAACCCCCGAAAACGCATTGGATGTCCAAACTTCGATGTTTTCACGACCGGAGTTGGTTTCCACAAAGGGGGGCCCCAAAGTCATCCAAGTAGTTCTTTTGGGGACACAAATTGTTTTGGGATATAACCCACTTTGAGAAAACACGAGGAAGAAGTGCAGTGTTCAAAACCTCACAACCCCTGTTGGTTGATTATTGCTTCGGGGGATGTACTACCTTGTATGTATTTGTGGATGATCATAATCCATGTCAAAGATTGAGGATGTTCGATTTTTCAGGGAATCCCATCAAAAAGATGCATGAAAAATCACCACCAAAAAAATACCTCCAGAAACATCAAACCGCCACGAGCAGCGGTTTACGCCACGAATTTTCCCAGGAAAAGTTGGTGGCCAACGAGGAGGGCGGCTGATCCCGTTGAGAAACACAAAAAACCGGATCAACTGGTCCTGAGGACCTTGAATGCGGCGGCGAATAATTTGACCATCTTACCCACCTGGAGAGACCTGGAGAGCTTGGAGTTGCCTGGACGGATTGGACGGACCCCGTGAATGTGGGATGCCAGGGAAAAGTCATCATTTTGATTAGTTGGGATGGGACAATCATCTCTAGACAGATACAAATGATGTATTTTTCTCATTTTTTTCTCCAGGTGTCAGGTGAACGTCTCTAGATTTTACGTCAGTGTATCCTGCAAAGGCCTCTTAGCAAAGTGCGGAGCCAGACACCGAATTTCCATCCCGCGGGCCAACATTATTTCGTAAAGCAACAAATATTGGATATTCGGTGTGAACAATTCGTATTCAAATGAGGAATATCCATCAAACATTAAGATGATAAACTATTGGATTATATTGGATTTTTGGGTTCCAACTTTTGTCAAAGTTATTGGAGTCCCATTGTGGAATTTGTTGCCAACAATGGTGGTGTAAGATACGAACCATTCTGAGGAGAGATAAAAAAACACCAACAGGATGCAGGTCGCCATACCCATTTCGTGATCCTCCGTTTTTTGGGAACTTGATATGAAGGTTGTGGGATCAACAATCTTTCCCACCCCGACTGAGCAGAGCCTCAGAGCGTTGTGTTTTCTAATGATCAAATGTCCCGGCATTCGGTGCATTGCCAAACGTGTTTCTCTAAGTCCAAGATTTTCTTGCAGTCCAGTTGGGTTCTTGTCAAAACAAAGGGATGCCGAGCTCACTCAAATCTAGTGGTTTATCATCATTTTCCCTACTAGAAAAACAATTTGGAAGGTACACCACATTTTTGTATATCACATCTCTTTTGACTGACGGGCGATCCCTTCGAATCTGTTGAGCTTAGAGCAGGCTTTCGGTGCAATTTCTTTTAACCATACTTCCGGCACCACATTGTGATACTCTTAACCACACTTCCCCCAACAGATAGTGATTTGCTCAAAGACTTCTCGCAGGTGGGTGTTTCACCTGCTTTCTTCCATGGCTGTTCGAGTTGTGTGGTCAATTCTGAGGGAGCTGGACTTGCGTCAGAATAAATTGTTTGCATTGCCTGAGTCTATCGGTGATCTGGACAGCTTGATGCCACTTGGCTGTTTCCATCTAGGATTGGAGCTGGTACGAGAGTTTCACCAGCTTTTTCCAGAGCTCAGTGTACGAATGCGGGGATGATTGCGGAGCAATTTCGAACTCAGGAAACTGGACCTCTCTCAAAATGATCTGGGTGATTTGCCTTACGTGCTGGGGTATTTGGAGAACTTGGAGCGCCGTGGCGGAGAATGGGGCAGAGGCTGAGGGTTAGCGTGTAGCTGGTAGCTATCTGATAGTAACACTCCTTTGCGCCTTCCAAAGATGCCTCCTGATTTCATTGGAATTACGTATCTTTGCAAAATTCACCCAGCTGTGCAACCCAACAGCAGGTTCCAGGGTTCCAGGTTTCCAAAGTGCCGTTCCGGCTTTCAGGGGTGACAAAAATCGGTGCACCACTCCCAGAGCCAGAGATTGAAACCAAGAATCACTGCTGTTGGGAAATTATTGACCCCTCATTTTCAGGGTGGAATTCAGATCCTAAAATGATCAGCCACTGAGTCTATCCTATGATAGGTTGCCATAGTCCTATCTTGGTCATGTATTGGTCCCCATGATCTTCCGATTAACGATTACACCCCTTTATAATCCTTTATATTACAATTATATTATACTTATGTTGATCTATCCCATACCCACGTATAGCTTGAACCGTTGCATAGTTTCATCTCCGGATGTTTTTCTTTCTATTCCGTTCGGGGTATGTTTTTCTGATTTTATGCTGGGGCTGCTTTTGCCTTTGCTTTTGCTTCTTTTCCTGCTTAGTCCTACTTCATTGCTTTTCTGCTTCTTTGCTTCTCTGCTTCTCCGCTTTTTTTAAACCACTTGTAAATTGTATATAAAGCCTGAAGCAACTCTTAAGATCAGTGAATCAGACCTAAACCAACCCTGAATATATAGACCTTAAACCAACCCGAAATAAACTCTAAAAACATCCAAATAAAGCCCGATCCTAAATAAGCCTCAAACCAATCTTAAATAAGCCCCAAGCCAATGGTAAATAAACCCTAAACCACCGCCCAAAAAAAGACTATATAAATCAGCCCTAAGTAAACCACACTCTTAAATTTACCTCTAACCAACCCTAAATAACCTTGAAAAACTTGAAACCAATCCTTCAATAAACCCTAAACCAATCCGAAAGAAACCCCAAGCCGACCTCAAGTAAACCAACCAACCCTCAATGAACCCAAAACCAACCCTAAATAAACCCTAAACCAACTCTAAATAGACCCTAAACCTACTCTAAGTAAACACGAAACGAACCTGAAATAACCCCCAAAACAAGCCCCAAATAAACCTTAAGCCGACCCTTAAAAAAACCCTTAACCACAACCAACGGTAAAAAATCCAAAGCCTTAATCAACTTAAACCCAAACCTCAGTAAACACTAGTCACTATAGACCAACTCCAAGTAGACCCCCGATTGACTTTAAACAACCACCAAACAAACACTAAGCCAACCCTAAATGAAGAACCTTAAACCGACCCTAAATAAGCCTTCAACGAGTCCTAAATAAACCATCAACCGACCCTAAATAAACCCTAAACCACCCCTAATCCTTCAACAGATTTCAAACCAACCCCAAATAAACCGAAACGTGGCCACAAGCAGCAGTATTCATAACAGGAACTGCAAATAGCAGTCTAAAGCGTCGAAAACATGGCCCTCGCGCGATGTTCTAATGGAACAGAAAGAAAAATCCCCAAGGAATTTGACGCCCTTGGATCTCCAAAGGTATCTCCACGTGGATCAGAATCGACTGACGGAATTGCCTGAATCCTTCGGCCTTCTGGAGAAATTGGTGCAGCCTGGCTAGTGCTGGGAACTTGGGGCGATCTTGGCCGAAAGCATGTGACGATGTGTCAGATTGGTTGGTTCAGATTGATAAAGTTTTAAAGGGTTGAAACCCCAAGATGACCAAGGATATCTAAGGATTTAACCATCACATATGGGTATGGGTCAAAACCATGGTACCTTTTTTTTACCCCTAAATAGCTGGGATTTCTGGTCATCCCCGAATTCTTTGGCTGTGTGGATTGTGCAGGAGTCAACAGAAAAAATACCCCCAAACTGCCCAAACTGCCCAAACCTTCGGGAAGGGCAGGTAGAGGAATTTTTGCTATCATTTCGTGATTTTGTGCTATTATTGGTAATTTTTTTCATACCCAGCTAGCAAATTAGATATTAAAGGAGCCAAGAAAGGTCGTGAACTATGTGTCCGGAAGCATGGAAAGCAATCTGGAACCAGAGCTTTTCTTCTGGCTCGCTTTCATGACCTCTAGTCACTCTAGTCTTGCTTTCGTCCACCTGCAGGTGGTTTACCTCAACTCAAAAAGAATCCAAGGTACAGTTTGGATTTGTCTAAACATGTTGGGAAAATCTCCAAAATCTAATGGTGTATCATGGTTTTCTCTATTAAAGTTGCCTAGAATTGGGGTTTATGTTCTGCATTTTTGGGTGCCACAGCCCCAAATAGGGTGAGTTGAGCATCAAATCAAAACGACCATTGTGGTAGGCTGTCAAGATTGTCAACCCCATAGATGCTTGAATGCAAAACATGAATGGTAGTAAACCCAATAATAACCACTCCCCCAAATCACCAAAAGCGGTCCTATAAACCAGCCTTAGTCATGGTAGCTTTCTGGCAGCCAGGCTTTGCCACATGGACCGAATTCCGGGGTCCAGGTCGCCGTTTTTTCGTGTCGCTGTTTGAGTGGGTTTGGCAGCTGAGGATGCTCGATGTCAACCACAATGCATTGCTCTATCTGCCCGATTCCTTGGGTGGTATGATGAACTTGAAGCGGCTGGCAGCAGTTCATCGAAAAACCTGGTTGATGATAGCCTTTATATATTGGGGATTATCGTAATCCATGAACCGGGAATCCACATTTTCACCATGCTTTTCCAGATTTTCCACGAAGTTTTAGTTTCACTGCTCAAGTGGTTCCCATTGTTCTGGTCTTACCAGCTGGTTTTGGCTACACAGCACAGCGATAGAATGGCAAGTCACTAGGGCGAATAGCCAGGTATTTGTATGCGGAGAACAACCAGCTCCACTATTTGCCGGATTCGTTCGTCAACTTGACATCATTGGTGCAGCCTGGACAAAGAGTGAAAAGTATTGCTGGACCAAAAAACAGTTCATGGGCAGATCTCGAGCATGTTTTTAAAAACTGCTTTCTGAAAAGCTTGAACTTTGGATAACTTTGGTTACTCTGACCTTGCGCCGAGGGAACTCCAATTACAAGATAATCTGCTGGTTGGTCTACCGAAATCCTTGGGCAATGTGGTGAAGCTAGAGCAGCTTGCCGCGTAGAGGTCCCATGTGGCGACCTCTTAATGTTCGGAAATCGATGGAATGGGGTACACTACTTTTAGACAAAACCGGCATGTCAACAGGAAGAGGCCCCCATAGTTGACTTAGAACTAGCTTAACGTTTGGGTTAAGGGATACAATTGATACAATGAACTAGTTGTATGGGCTTACAAACCACCAACAAACGTTTGGCGTTTGGGGACCCCATTAACCGCCATTCTTTGAGAGTTCTTTGATCATCTGAGGGAACTCGATGTACATTACAATGCGCTTTTCTCTTTGCCTGATTCGATTGGTCACCTGACGAGCCTGAGGCGGCTTGGCTGCGGATTTTGCCTGGAGTTTTAGATACATGTATATAACAACGATAAGAACAATAGTAATACTATAATACTAATAAGATACTAATACTAATACTAATACTAATGCTAATGCTAGTACTAATACTAGTATATACTTATTTGAGTACTAATAATAACGACAACACTGATGACAAGGACAATGATGATAGTACTAACAATAAATGTATAGTGATAATGCATGATTTTGATAATCATTACAATAAGATACAATAAGCAACAATAACATCTTATGTCCTTTGCAACTCCATGCGCTACAGTATAGTTCTTTTTGTTGGCTTCCAGTTTGGCTGGGTTCAGGTGCTCCCAGCTCTGTTTCGGACTATCCTCCCTGGGAGGACTCTGGATTTATCACAGAATACTTTGAGTATTCTGCCTTTCTCGCTCGGCGATTTGAAAAACTTGGTGACGCCCGGCGAGATGATTTGTCTTGTTTTGCAGCGCTTTTTTTCGAGCAGCTCCAAGGTTGGGGCCCTTGGGGTATTCAGATGGGGGCTTTGCTAAGGACTTTGCATTTGCAAAGGAACAACCTCGATTCTCTGCCGGCTTCCATCGGCAATCTGACGAAACTAGAGCAACTGGACTTTACTCATCGATGCTACTCTTGACTTCTCCCCAAAGATGTTTCTTCTTTCAAGCTCTGTCTAGGGCTGGTCTGGACGACAGGGTCTCGGTGTCCCTTTCGGTGTCTGTTTCCGACAGCCTGGCCGTTCGCATTCCCCCACGGCTTTCCTTGTGGTTGACCACGATATGGTTGTTGGATTGCTTAGCATTTGGAAAAGGAATCAGCATTTCACAACATTTCAGCGTATTTTCAGGAAATTTTGCCTTCTCGACACGGACATGGGTCAGATTCAGACAGTTTTAGTAGAGACCCGACTGGCGGAATCCAAGGGAGCTAAACTTGCAACAGAATTCTCTGGACTTGTTACCAGATTCTTTGGGAAACCTGACCAGCTTGAAGTGCCTCGGCTTCCGTGCAGCGTTTTGCCAATATTTGAGCTGATGTTCAGAGTTTGTAAGTTGATGCGAAGGATGTTTCCGCACATGTACTCCATGATTTTCTAAGCACCACAGGCAAATAATGTCTAATACTTACCCTAAAGTAAACTCGGGTAAACTAACAGCATAGATGTGGAAACCGGTGGTTTTCCTGGAAACATGTTTTCCCCACGGCGTAAGATAATGGAGTCTTCAGCCCAGAATAGGTCCGGTGTGCACTGGTGCAGGTGCCGGGTCAGGTTCAACGAGGTTCCGGAGAAGGTTCCGAAGGTTCCGGAAAAGGTCTCGAAGGCTTTTGGTGCAGAGCCAGGTCACGTTCAACAGGGTTCCCAAAGAGGTTCCGGAGAAGGTCTGGGAGGCTTTGGTGCAGAGCCAGGTCAGGTTCAACAGGGTTCCGGAGAAGGTTCCGGAGAAGGTTCCGGAGAAGGTTTCGGAGAAGGTTCCGGAGAAGGTTCCGGGAGGCTTTGGGGTGCAAAGCCAAGTCAGGTTCAACAGGGTTCCGGAGAAGGTCCTGGAGAAGGTCGGGAGGCTTTGGTGCAGAGCCAGGTCAGGTTCAACAGGGTTCCGGAGAAGGTTCCGGAGAAGGTTTCGGAGAAGGTTCCGGAGAAGGTTCCGGGAGGCTTTGGGGTGCAAAGCCAAGTCAGGTTCAACAGGGTTCCGGAGAAGGTTCTGGAGAAGGTGGGGAGGCTTTGGTGCAGAGCCAGGCCAGGTTCAACAGGGTTCCGGAGAAGGTTCCGGAGAAGGTTCCGGAGAAGGCTTCGGAGAAGGTTCCGGAGAAGGTTCCGGGAGGCTTTGGGGTGCAAAGCCAAGTCAGGTTCAACAGGGTTCCGGAGAAGGTTCCGGAGAAGGTGTGGGAGGCTTTAGGTGCAGAGCCAGGTCAGGTTCAACAGGGTTCCCGAGAAGGTTCGGGAGAAGGTCTGGGAGGGTTTGGTGCAGAGCCAGGTCAGGTTCAACAGGGTTCCGGAGAAGGTTCCGGAGAAGGTTCCGGAGAAAGTTCCGGGAGGCTTTGGGGCGCAAAGCCAAGTCAGGTTCAACCGGGCTCCGGAGAAGGTTCCGGAGAAGGTGTGGGAGGCTTTAGGTGCAGAGCCAGATTGGGTTTAACAGGGCTCCGGAGAAGGGTTCTGGAGAAGGTTCCGGAGAAGGTTCTGGGAGGCTTTGGTGCAGAGCCATGGCCAGGTTCAACAGGATTCTGGAGAAGGTTCTGGAGAAGGTCTGGGAGGCTTTGGTGCAGAGCCAGGTCAGGTTCAACAGGATTTGTGGCCATTTATTTCACGGAAACCCAGCTGAGGTGTTTCCAGCACGCTTCAGAAAGATTTGTACAAATAAAACGTCGCGGCTGTTGGGGATACCACCCATCTATCTTAGTTTACCCCAGGGTATCTCCTCGTTCAGTTGGTTTTGCCAGTTGTGGCATTGAAGCACTTGGATGTTCGACCAACCACTCTCCAATCCCTGATTTGGAGGTTTCTGAACGCGAAAAGTGTTTGTAAAGAAATAGCAACGGCTTCCACCTTTGGGCCGAGGGTGCTGCTGTGATTGGATTCGTTGGAATTGAGGCGTTTGAATTTGGCGGAAAACCAGTTGTCCTTTGTGCCTGAGTTGGTTGGCAATCTGCAGAAGTTAAAGTGGCCTGGCATCCGACTTTGATGTTCAGCTGCAAGGTGCTCATTGCCAAGTGTTTTCCAGCAGAAACCCAGGACATTACAATTGCAAAGAAACTTCCTGCACCACCTGCCCGCTTCTATCGGCAATCTGACGAAACTAGAGCAACTGGGCTGTTTTTTTTGTTGGATCCTGCTCTCAACTTTGTCCCGAAACACGTTTTCTTTTTCAATTTCTGGGGGCTCTCTATTCCACTCTTCTGGACGACAGTATCCCTTTAGGTGACTGTTTGCACTCCCCACGGTTTCCCTTGCATTAGTTTCATTAGCATAGTATGTAGAATAAGAACTCAGAGCAGTAGGACAGTTTCGGTCTAATTTCTTTCTTCACGCAATTTCAATACTGTATATTTCAGAGTATTTTCACGGATGCATCGGGACAGGGGCCGGACTCTGACATTCTCAGACACCTGACTGAGCCTTGGTGGCGGAATCCAAGGGAGCTGGACTTGCAAAAGAATTATCTCTACTTGTTACCTGCTTCTTTCGGCAACTTGAAGAGCTTGACGTGCCTCGGCTTCCATACAACATCTTGCCGAAGGGATACTGGTGCGGGTGCGGAGAAGACTGGCAAAGATTCAATCACAACAGTGTTCAGACTAGTTCCCTCCTCATAATATGAAACACCTCATAGACACCATGGTTTAGTAGGAGATTTGCATTTATTTGGGACCATTTCATAGCTGTTTGATATTAGGGGGATGAGATTGTCCCAAATTGACGTCGCATCCGTGTTCCAAATTAACGTGCCGAATGTATGCCCCAAATTGACGTGGATCGTGTGCCCCAAATTGCCACGGATACCCTCTTCTTGCTTCTTTCTTGAAGAGTGTCCATAGAATACATGATACCTAAGTGGTAAACATTTGGGTTTATGGCCACCTTGCCACCTGCCAAGTTTACCAGTTCCCAAGTTTTGGTTTAGGCTTTACTATTAATGAGTCCTCGGGCGTTGGAAACTGCCCAGTTCCCACTGCTGCTCTAACCAGCAAGTTAAAATGGGGTGTCAGTGGTTCCCCAAAATTTGGCAGTTGGGATCACTAAAGCATCCATTTGGGTGGGCTGATCATTTTGTCGTTGGAACCCCAAAACCCGGCGAATCATCAGTGAATAGAACAGTTTCTTAGAAGGGTATCATTCATTTTGACCCATCCTTGGCTGGTTCAATGGATTCAACCTTGAACCACGCTGAACTGCATCTCGAGTCTGCTGAACTGAGTCTGCTGAACCTGACCAACAACTCTCTCGGCGTCCTGCCGGACTCCTTCTGCGAGTTGACGAACTTAGTGCAACTGGTCACAGAAGGAAAGCCAGCCTGGTGTGGTGTACAGGCTGGCTAAATATCATTCTGTTTTGTTATTTAAACCAAACCTTGGGATAGTTCTTGGTTATGAAAATCATCTATATTAAAGACCGTTTGCCAAAAATAGTTGACAGAAGTTTTGTACCAGTAGTTGATAATTAGTGTAGAGAAATAGTGTTGTTTATCTTCGTGATGAGGCGGCACGCAGCAAACATTCACCATCTCTGCAGTTTTTTTTTTACATCCATGTTCAATGTTTTTTAGATGTGTGTTCCTGACTATTTGTTGTTTCAACATGAAGAAAAAATAAGATGTAACACTTGGTGCCTCAGACCCAAGGATGTCTTAGTGAGTTTCTTTGCTACTCAACAATTTTCCAATATTTTCAAGTTGTCGTTCAATCTTGCGAATTTGACCTTATTTTCGCATTGCTAGATCGCCGCTAGCAATGCGCTAGCAACAGTTGCAATTAGCGGCTTTGGCTGACCAGTGACCCAGCCGCCGCCAGAGAGCTTGTAGTTTCTCTTTCTGTTTGACAGAAACAACAGTGACAGCAAAGGCAACAACAAGCCCTGCAGCAAATATTCCAGTTCCACGACTAATGACTAGCAGCGGCACCCACTCCATATAAACGTGCGTCAGCAAACATTTACTGCAAGTTTCAGCTACGGTTTAAAACATGAAAGATGAAATGCAGGGTTTCAGACTATTTAGATAAGTCATAGTTTTACAGACCAAACAAGAAGCGGCACGAATGGAATTACGATTTATCAACCAAACCAGAAGAAAACATTTTGACAAACCGTCTAATATACTGGAATGGCCAACAGATGATGACATTTCTCTGGACGCTCTACTCAGGTCCCTGTTCTTACAGGAGAATTTTCTGCTGGATTTGCCCAAGAGAATGGGAACTCTGGTAAGACTCAAGCAACTTGGCGTCGCTTAGACCCAATGGGAGACAAATCTTTGAGATCAGCTGTGGTGCAGTCATGTTATCCAAAGTTTGTGCTTACACTCCAAGACCAGAACACATTTATATAGCTGGGAACTCAGGAAACTGGTGGTGCACCAAAATAGCTTGACTTCTTTGCCTGAATCCGTGGGCAGCCTCCAGTTGGAGCTACTTGACTGTGTGGATGGTGCCAATCAAAAAAAGCATGGCCTGTTTCAAAGTGACAAGTTTGAGACACCCGTTTTAAAGCATCCAAGCGTTGTGTGTACACAATGGCCAGTTTTAAAGCAAAATCGGCACCGCAGGGAACTTGATGTGCATCTGAATGTTTTGGTGGAATTGCCTGACTCCATGGGCAATCTGGTGAACCTCCGGCGACCTGGCACAAGAATTGCTACAATCGGAAAAGGCATCAGTAATTTAGGCCTTTAGACATCTTTAGACATGGTTTCTGTGAATTTTCCCATCTATTGATGAGGGGATCTATTGAAGCAGTTGAGCTTTTTGCACATGATTCACACTGCACAAGAAATTTGCAAATGCCTTGCCAAACCACCACTGGAGAGACCAAGCAGCTGCGCTTGTATAAGGTCTCTTCAATTGCAGGAGAACGGGCTGACGGATTTGCCTCATACAATGGGGAATCTGAAGAACCTTTTGCCACTTGGTTAGAAAAGCTCATGTGGCTGTCCAGTTTGTTTGCATCTCAAGATCTCCCAAGAATCAGCTGTGTTGTCCGAAATGTGGGCAAGTCCTTGCCAGTTCGAGCGGGACTAAGGGAACTCTTTCTGGAAGGCAATCGGCTGACATCCCTACCCGAATCCTTCAGCCAGCTTGCAAACTTGGAGTTTCTTGGTTTACTTGCAGTTCAGTGGTGGCAAAGGGCGG
>Ga0126342_10019664_pt1 | contig 11445 bp, 13 predicted proteins | sample Cyp1metagenome_FD_92528 | JGI IMG/M metagenome (GOLD analysis project Ga0126342, IMG submission 92528) | Coral microbial communities from Lord Howe Island, Old Settlement Bay, Australia - Cyphastrea 1 metagenome | ecosystem: Host-associated > Invertebrates > Cnidaria > Coral ... | reverse complement strand
GCGAACGGTTGCGGACGGTTGCGGACGGTTGCGCTCGCGAACGCAACGTCGAGCGAACACACCCTCAACCCCCAGACCCCCAGAGTGAAACGGGAACCCTTGCTACGCATTCGGGAAAAAGAACAAGTTTGAGTTTGGAGAATTTTTTTAAATGGAATTCTAAAAGGAAAATCACCAGCGCCAAAATTGAGAAAATCTACTGACAAATCACTATCGCAACCTTGATGCAGCCACTCCAGTACTATTCACGACTCCCTGTTGCAAAACACAAAAGTCTTACGCAAGCAGCCGCAGAAGCAAGAAACCATGACGAAGCCATTACAATGCGTTTTGCAGCATCACGTGGCAAACCCGAATGTATCTACGCACATGGCAATAGAACATGACAACAATCATGCAGCCATCACACTGCGATCTGCAACCACAGATTCCAAAACACCCAAAAATAACTACGCACACATGAACAACCGCACGTTTCAGAACACCCCGGAGGATCCAATCACACACAAAAACGAACGGACTGAACCCACCTCAGACACGAGCTGCCCTTCATCGCCGGCTGCAGCCACTGCACCCGAACGCCGGCTTCCTCCCCAAAACAAGTCCCATGCAACATGCCTGCAGCCATTACAATGCGTTTTGCAGCGTCACGTGGCAAACCCGCATGTATCTACGCACATGGCAACAGAACATGAGAACTCTCCAAGTCACCACTTCTTTGTCACCACTTCCCTCAGTCACCACTTCCCTAAGTCACCACGTCCCTTAGTCACCACTTCCCTAAGTCACAACTTCCCTAAGTCACCACTTCCCTAAGTATTGTTGTGTGATGTATTGTTATGTGATGTATTGTTATGTGATGTATTGTTGTGTGATGTATTGTTATTGATTTATTGATGCAATGTATTGTGATGTGATGTATTGCTACGTGTTGTAGTGTGATGTGATGTATTTCCCGGTACCGATATGTGATGTATTGTGATATGATGTATTGTTGTGTGTTGTGTATCGTTATTTGATTTTCTGTCATGTATTGTTATGTGATGTATTGTTGCGTGATGTATTGTTATGTGACGTATTGCTCTGTGATGTATTGTTGTGTGATGTATTGTTGTGTGTCCTGTATTGTTACGTGATGTTCTGTGATGTACTGTTGTGTGATGTACTGTTGTGCGATGTGCTGCTATGTGCTGCTATGTGCTGTACTGTTGTGTCATGTGTAGCTTTGCAATTCTATTTGTCCGTAACTCGGGAGATGGCTTCCCAACGTCCTTTGATAATAATGCTAATATTTTCTAGAAGCTTAGCACAAGCTTTGCCATGCTCTTATTCCATAAGGTTCCTTGACAATCCATGAGGTCCGAGCTACTGGAACTGGATGTTTCAAACCAGTTTTGCGCCTTGAAGGTGTGCATTTGGCCCGGCAGCGCTTCCAACCTGCGCTGGTTTTCCGCCGCTGCCTCCGCGTTGGTGCTGACGATGGTCGGACGGGTGGAACCATCCTCTGGCCCCGCCGTGCTGGCAGCGGCCCGCAGAGAAGCTATGGGAAGATTGCCGTGACGAAGCTGGGCCAAGAGATCTTGGAGCTTGGCATCCACATGACCTAGAAAGAGTTTGGGCGTATGATGGGCTGTGAATCCATGTCCCGTTTGTGAAACACATGGAAACATGGAACTGATCCCAAGGCTTGCTTAAATGAGAGAAGCTTGTGGTTCCCATGTGTCCCCTATTATATAATATTCCCAGCCCGAAAAACAGGAGTTCGGCAACATTCAGCAACCCCGGTACGGAAGTTCTGTTGCAAAGTGATATGCTTCAAGTTGAGCTCTTGCCACACAGAAGACTCGAAGGCCATAGCATCTGCCCGCACTGGAGGTAGCTGCAAGAAGTCCCCGGACAAAATGACCTGGACTCCTCCAAAGGGTTGGTCGTGAACATTCCGCACATGACTCACCTGCAGCCCAGAAAGGCAAACGAAAATGGACACCGGTTCATCGGAAAAGAAAAACAAACCTTACAAAATATTCAGTTGATCATCCAACATCGGAAAGGACCAACCCGACACCAAATCAATAAGGCATTGCATCTCAGCCAATAAAATCATTGCTGAACTGCACCTAGGTGCCAATCGGCTGGCGCGGTCCAGGAAATCGCTGGACACCATGCTCACCTCATCCAACAGCAAGACTTGCAACTTGCTAAGGCGCTCTTGAACTTGTGGATTTCGTTTGGCTCTCTCCCAGTCCTCCAGCTTTGCAAGAGCTGTGCGGTCTTATGTTTTGAGTTGATACTTGACCCACCCAAAGCAACAGTCAGGTGATGCCCAAAAAAATGCCGTTTGGGAGCCAACCTTTGGATAGTGTTCGTATTTGATGCGTTTCTGAAGATCAATCATAATGCTCCAACCTTTCCCGCAGTCCTGGTCATTTTCGGCCTTGGCACAACCCAGAAATGAATGCACCGTGCTGCCGCGGATGCGAATCCCGGCCACACCTGTTGCAGCACAAACGCCAACAGCCTCTTTGCCTCTCTGCTGGCAGAGGAGCTGCACCATTTTTTGCAAAAGGAAACTCTTGCCAGTGCCGGGGAATCCTGAGCGGGATCGTCAGAGGTCATCAGGTTTTTGTGTTGTGTCTTTAATAGACTTAACATTTTTTGGCCACAAAGAAGGATGTTTCAACATGTTTCGGCATGTTTCACCCAGGAGAAAAAAAATAATGTGATAATGTGATTTATATAATGCCTAAATGACCGTGTGTGTGTGTATGCATCAAAAATGAAAGGATCGGGATCGGGGCCAAACCATGTCAACTAGGCTCTTGCGAGCGCAGTGGGATGGACTTGCAGCATCCCAATCCACTGCCTCTGTCGATGAAATTATAGCAGGGGACCTTGCGGTCGATTTAACCTTGTTTTTTTGTGCACATGACATGGGATTCATGCATGAATTTAGCATAATTTAGCTATGTTTCCCCCAAAAGTGTGGCTACACTGAAGGGTTCTAACGGTAAGTGTTGATTAAAACCCCCTGTTCATCAAGGTAGTATCCGGGGCGTTCGGTATTTTCCCTCAAAAAATCCGCGCAAAATGGCTCTTAGATCTTGTGAGATATCCATGCGGCAGGCTCGCACAGAACGGGCGTCGCAGTCCTGGGGCGCGGCATTTTCCCTATAAATTGCCGCATAAAAATGCTCTTGTGACTTGTGACATGTCCATGTTCATTTCGACTGCGCAGGCTCGCACAAAACGGGTGCCGCGGTCCTGAGGCGCGGCATTTTTCCTGTAGTCGCGGTCCTGGGGCGCGCCTTTTTTCCTATAAATTTCCGCATAAAATGGCTCTTGTGGCATGTCCATATGCATTTTGTCTGCTCAGGCTCGCACAAAACCTGCGGCAAACTTCTGGGGCGCAGCATTTTTCCTGTACATTCTCGCATCAAATGGCTCTGATGACATGACCATGACCTCTTACAGCGATCTTGCCAGGAGACCTCTTATAGATCTTGTATAGAGACCTGGTGAAGAGAGCAGCGATCTTGCTCAGAGATCGTTTATAGAGAGCTTGAACAGAGATCTTCTTACTTTGAGATCCCTCACAGAGATCTTGCCAGGACACCTCTTTAGGAGATCTTGTACAGAGACATTGCATAGAGATCTGTTGCAGAGATCTTGCCAAGAGGCCCCTGGTAGAGATCTTGCCAAGAGACCTCTTTTAGAGATCTTGTACAGGGATCTTGCCAGGACAGCTCTTATGGAGACCTTGTACAGAGACGTTGCATAGAGATCTGTTCCAGAGATCTTGCCAAGATATCTCTTATAGATATCTTGTCCAGAAGTCTTTCCAAGAGACCTGTTATAGAGATCTGTACAGAGAGACCTCTTTTAGATATTATCTTGTACAGAGATCTCGCCAGGACACCTCTTATGGAGATCTTGTGCAGATACCTGGTGAAGAGAGTAGGGGTCTTGCTCGGAGATCATTTTTTAGATAGCTAGAACAGGGATCTTGCTTTGAGATCCCTTACAAAGATCTCCCGTGGAGATCTCCTATATAAACATCTTGTACAGAAAGCCTTACACAGGGATCTTGCACAGCAGCTTCTACAGAGAACCTGTCAAGGAAATCTTGCACACAATCTTCTACGGAGATCTTCACAAAGGGAACTTGCAGAATCTTACCTGGTATCTCTTATATTTCACTACTAGGGTCGCTCTTGTCCTGCTACCTTCCGCCACTTATGATTTTAGGTCCTTTCCACCTTTAGAATCCTAACTACACATACTCTTTGGGGTCTCTTTCCAGGATACTGTATTTGTTTTTCTACACATGACATGGGAGTTATGCTATGTGCTTGCAGGCATTTTCCTCTTTGTGACAGATGACATGACACAAATTACATTTGCAAACCCTTTTCCTCCCCTCCCACGTCAAACACTGCTTTGAATTGTTCTCAAGGGTGGGGAGGGTTTGGGAAGCCTCAAAATGAAGCATGGGTAGGGGTTTGGGTGTTCATGCTTCCCAAGGATGGGTCAAAACGAATTATGAAAAGGCGTTTGGGTGTTTCATGGTTCCCCAGAGTGGGGTGGGAAGGGTTTGGAGGCGGTTCAAGGCGCACCTCAACAACTTCTTGTTGTTGAGGTGTGTTGGGAAGAGGAATTTACATGAATTTACCACGTAAGATGGGACTTCCAAGGTGGGAATGGCAGGCACCGAGGAAGGCTCAAAATGAAGGATGTGGCGGGGTTTAGGCTGCCAAACACTTTCTAAGGTGGAAATTGAAAACGGCACGGGGGATCATATACACTCACACAATCACATCTCGTATCTTTGCCTACAACATTGGAGAGGTCCTATGTCATGCAATCTTTGCCTATAACATTGGAGAGGTCTATGTCATGCAATCTTTTTCCAGTCACTTGACAGATGACACGGGAGTTATGTATTTTTGTTTCACTTTGCACATGGCATGGGGGTTTGTGTTTTTTTTTGGGTATGTCCTTTTGGGTATGTCCGACTACTCCCAGGACATCTGCAGGTACTATAGCTCAATTCTGGGCAACATCCCAAGTCCACCTATGTCCACCTGGCAAGAGGTCAGTCCATTTGTAGAGGGAACCTGAAAAATGAAAATACTGCAGAGACAAAGTTTCCAGTCAGAAAGACATTGTGACCAGCCAGTACCAAATCCAAGACCTGCTTCTGTTCGGTCTCCAACTTCCCCCGGATTTCAGCTTCAAGCGCTGCTGGATCCACAGGAATCTCCTTCTCCCGGAGCCAGGACGGCTTCCTGTGCCTCTGCCACTTGCCATTCGCCCTGCTGTGGCCCAAACGCACTGGCTGCAGCCATGGTCCCCGAAGGCTGCGGGAAAAGATGCCCAAAACCCGGACGCAGCGCAACATGGCGAAGAGTTGGCTGATCGAACACCTTGAGATTCAGCAGGCATAAGCCAACAGAAGCCACCCACATTCACCCACTGTATCTGACTTCAGCTCAAACGAAGTGGAGAATCATGGTGTCTATCCGCACCATCACCAAATCCCCAAACGGCAACAATTGTAAAATAAATTAAATCAATGTGAATCAGATGATTGAGAAGACAACATCGGCAGTCCTCGTGCTCTGCATCGCCGGCCACTGGAAGGCACCTGAGTTGATGGAGCTATCTGCTGCGTCAGGGGACCAGGCAGGCTCACCATCATCGAGGGTAAAGGTTCAAAAGATCAACACTGCGTGGAAAACACCAGGAACACATGGTACAGTGCAAGTGCAACTAAAATGACATGTTTCCATATGTTTCCCTTGTCTGTCCGCTGAAAACGATAAAATATAGAAACAACCAGAGCACCGAGATCCAAGGTCAGCATCCAACAATCACTGCGTCTGTGTCAAAGAAACACGTTGGCGCGAAGTGTTGACACACACGCTGGGCCAGGTTCGAAACTTGCCCACTTAAAACTAATTGAAAGGAACCTGATCATGTTGCTAACATCGTTGCCAAAAAAGCCTCTTGCCTGGACGTGTGTGATATATGGCTATAAGCTAAAAGTCATAAGTCATAATTATTATGGATGCAAGATGTGCCCCGAGCATGAAGGAATATGAAACTTGATCGCTTTCCTTTTCCCCCTCATCATTGTTCGATCCGATCAAACCCACGGAATATCATCCATGAAGTCACTGGATTTCATCCGTTTCCGAACAAGTTCTCTTCTCAATCCGCTTTTGGTTCAGCACTTCAAGTCACCTCTGTTTTTCATTCTCCTTTCTCTGCTGCAACTGTCGCAGTCGCAAAGCTTTGCGATTCTCTTTGTATCTCTTTGTCATCAATTTGAATTGCAGCTGAATGATGTGATTTACTTGAGGACTTAAGGATGTTTTCTGGACTGCGAGCCCCTGATGCTGTGTGGGCTGAAAAGTATCCACCACAAAAGCCAGGCTTCTTGGAAAGACAAGACAATGTTGGCTATGGTCATTCGCCAGTCATGGCTCTCATGTGCAGAGTCTTCTTACTTCAGCAATGTCACGCGCTTTGAGATAAGAACAAGCCGAACAAGTAGTTCTTTGGCGAGTAAAGCCGATTGATTGCAGACTTCGCACGATTCGACGCTGGGGGTAAAAATCTGTAAAATAAACATGAGGCCTTTGGAGCATACATGTGCATGCGAAAACACACTGAGGACTATCAAACACACGCTTGCGGGTACAATGTACGTACAGCTGTATGTGGTGTAGTGCACTATATTGTGCTGTGTGGTGACGCGCAGCAATTTACAAGATCATGCAGTCAAGTTCAATATAGCGCAATGCAACGCAAGGCAACGCGTCATATCCTACTTATATACTATACTTTGCATTCAGGTGCTGCAATCGAATATGCCTGGCGTTTCAATGCATTTGCGGCATTTTCCGGCTTCATAAAACTGAGCCCATGATCGAAATATTGCTGACAACAGGAATGAGAAATCCCATCTTCCAATGTGAATATAGCACCTGGATCCACCTATTGGAAGCTCTGAAAACACACCCAAAAGATTATTGAGACAAGTGGCCTGGGGGACTTCAGTTACGGGTCCACCTGGAGGATTTGATGCGCCGCAACTTCGGGAGATCTCGGCTGGGCCAAGCAAGACATGGACTGAGTACTGAGGCATCAAGGGATGCCTGGATGCCTAGTGCAAAATAGTGCAAATATCCCAATCATATCCAGTTTCCCCCAAAACAGATCATAAGGTTTGCTTGGAATGTGGTAATTTCATTTAATTTCTTCATCTGGCGGGGGTTTCGGTTTATAGTTTATGATTTATACGATAAAATATCATGAAGAAATGCCGCCCTTACAACATCTTACAACATACATAGTGAAAGGATGTGAAGGGATGTGAAGCTGGCGGATGTGGTAGGGCCAAAGTCAAGGTGAGAAGAATGTCAAGTAAACCTCCGACAGCATCCAACCAAAATACGTGATTAGCGAACATTGCGTCACAGTATCCCGCAGTTTCAAAACACTCCCTGGAGTGGTGGAACCATTTGGAGGTGAATGATACAGCTGATACCGTCACCAAATGCAAGATCAAAAAACTTGGAACTTACTGCTCTGGAAGGGAACAAAACCTACCGGATCCTACCAGTATCGCCTTGCTCCCTCCTAAATATCCACCATCCAGCACAGGAAGAACTATCAACCGGGCAGCTTGGTTGGGGAAGGGGCACTTTTGGCATTTGATGCATCCTATGCAAAAAAATGGAATGCTGCAAAGAAAGCATGTTTTAGTTGTTAGGTCTACCTATCCTGGATATAAAATAGTGGCCAGAACCCACTCAATTGGCGCCAATCAGGAAATCAGATCGGTGAGGGCGTCATACAAGGGATGTATGTTAGAAGGCAGCGCGCCCATCAAGTTCAACATAGTCCAACACAGTTCAGCCCACGGATTTTGACCCTTTGCTCTTTGGCACCAGGCGAGGTCTATTCAAATCCATGGAATGTTGTCCATGAAGTCACTGGATTTCATCCGCTTTCGAAGGCTTTCTCTTCTCAAGCGTTCTTCCTCGCGGACCTGCTTTTGGTTGAGCACTTCCTGCCGCCTTCGCTTCTCAGTGTCTTTTTTCTGCTGCAATTTGCGCAGTCGCAAAGCTTTGCGATACTCTTTGTCCGCAAAGCGCGCCTGGATTTTGAGCAGACGTTCCCATCTTGCAAGAAATTTCTTTAAGGTCGACATTTTATGCCTCAAAATGCCCTCTGTAGCGCATTTCCGGCCAGAAACTTTTGGACCACCTGTGTGGAGGGGATGGAGCTTGCTCTTGTCATGCCTTGCCATATGCCGCCGTTCCCGACCCTCCAAACGCTTGGTGCCGCGGTCTTGCAAACTCCTTGGCCTGTGTTTGTTCTTGTCCTCCTTGGCCATATGCTGCCTTTCCCAGGATTGCAGATTCCTTTGGCGTGAGGTTGCGCTTGCTTCATAGCGAGCACGGACCTTCGTCATAAATTTTGTGCTGTCTGCCCCTGCAATTTCCCATGCTTTAGCCACCGCCTCTTGAAATCGTTCCCATGCATATTCGAGATGGGCTGGGCTATACTGCCAAAACATCTTAGCTCCTTTCAAGTTTCTTCGTGCGTATGCACGAAAAGGATCCAGGAAAACACGGATTTTCTTCAAGGTTTCAACACTTCGCACGCATGGGGATTTCAGCATCAGCTGCTGACCAATGAAGACACTGGCTCTTTGATTGACAGCATAACGAACTTGCAGGTCCTGAAAATTTCTGCCATGCTCCTTTGCCGAAGCTACAAGCGCTGCATGCAAGCGTTCCTCAAGGTGGGTAGGCAGGCGATTGCCATCCTGCACCTTTTGCTTGACAGAGGTTAGGATCACCAAATATTCCAAAGCAGTCTGTAAATCGCACTGTCCTGTGTGAAGTTCAAGCGCATCAAACTTAATGCCGGCCCTGTAGTGGTCATTTACTTTCCATATGCAGCCAGAACTTGACACTTTTCGTTGCTTATCATTGTTATCCGTTTTGGATTTGTTCCTGGATCTTTTCCTTGCAGTTGCTGGCACAAAGGGCATGCTCCGGATCCCCGCACCTCCTGGTATTGCAAATCGCATTGGCTCAAACACTTCGAATGGTTGGACGGCCAAAGAACTACAGCCGTCACCAAGTGTCACACCTCTTACATCTCGGATCGTATCCTTCACGCTGCGCTGATCAGTTGAGGTGGCACCACTATTCAGATCAGCTGATGTCAACGGTGCTGCTTCGGCAGCGCCATGGGCCTGTGATGAGGAATCCACCATCCATTTCTCCAGGATCAGCCGCTGCTTCTGAGAGAAATCGTTGCTGATCGCGTCGTTCCGCACGTCTCGAGGCAACTGTTTCAAGAGATCACGGATCTTGATCAAGAGCTTGGTTTGCTTGGACTGTGGTGGCCGAGGTGATGGTTCACTTCCTGTGTTCCCCCTAGGCCTCGGCTTGCATTTGGGGTTTGGAGCGCGCCTTTTTGATTGTGCTTCCTTCGCAGTAGAGTGGCAATGTTTCCTCACGGTCGTCTTCTTTCCCCGGACGTCCCCAGGTCGTTGCTGTTGCATGTTTCGGGACTTCCTGATGGAGAGACTGTGGTCATAAATCTTGCGAGCTTCTGGGTCAGCCAAGGTCTCAAGTGCCTGGTAGACCAAATGGAAGGCCTCCTTGCTGCCACCTTTGTCTGGATGAACCTGCAGCGCCCGCTTTTTGAACGCCAGCTTGATCTCATCCAACGTGGCATTCTGATCCACCAACAGCGCATCATACAAGGACTTTGGCCCAAGCAAAGTCATACCATGCACTGGTTTGCTCGCAATATCTTTGACACAAGGCCACGAACATGGGTGTCAGCGAGTTGATCAAAAGTTTGTATGTCGTATCAGCACCATGCTTTGCTAGAAGTTATCCCAATAACCAAACATAAATAACAATGAACAAACTGTTTCGGATCACAATATGAGCGGGATGTTTCCTAAATCAAAAGTGTGGATCGCCCAAATTGGAGGACCTGCTTAAGGAGGATAGCTACGTGAGTCTCACCTGTTTTGGCAAGTTGGGGTGTATTGGGCTTGGCGGTCACATCAGGGCACAATCAAAGACAATGGATGACATGCAAGTTGCAAATGAAGTCATGGACTTCACTACACTATAGTCTTATACATTGCGTCACACCTGTCTAGTTACGACGCCTGCCTCAATATTCCCAATTCCCTGCAGAATGCTGCAACGGACATCGCTGGAGGGTATGAATTCCATGTCGGCAAACAGGAAGGATTCCAAAAAATCCGCAGATTTTTGGATTCTAAGCACCTTCGGGCCTGCTCACCCCGCGCAAACTGAGACACGTCACCTGAGTTGAGGGTCCATTTCGACTTTGCACGGCTTCCCCAAGACCTCGGTTGCCAGAGGCAAACACGAACGGATCTGAAACTATGGACTGAAATGACTGAATATAGAATATTGAATATTGACAGGAAGAGGGTGAGGAATGTGCAGTGCAAAACCAGATCTGACAAGTGGTTCATTCAATGGGTTGAATCTGAAGGAAATGGGTAAGACCAAAAACACACCCAAAGTATCCCAAAGTCAAGGTGAAAAAACAAGGGCTCCAAGACGAGGGCTCTTAAGTAAGGGACGTAATCATCTCTTCCAGTGGCTTACATAAGGTGTGGTGGGGCCACAGAAACAAAATCACGAACAATGTAAATGTAAGTCAATCTCTAGAAAGCAAAACGTGAGCAAACAACCACCATGCAAAACATGAGCAAACAACCATCATGAATATCATGAATGAATTTCATGCCATCGCTCAAACGCATTGCAAAATGGTTTGTCATGGTTGGCCCGCGGGGTCCAGCCGCTACTTGAAAGCATGGGCCGAATTGCAAAAACTGATAAAACATGATGCAGCTAATCTAATAACATGGTGAAACACGATGAAACATGATGAAGCATGATGAAACAATGGATCGATGCAAGAAAGAAAGGCATCAGCGAGCACATCATTCGGGGCAGAAAGTGGCAGAAACCCCCAAACTGACGGACTGGAGGATTTTTAATGGTAGAGAATGGTACATCATGACTCATACGGTTTATCATTTTGATTTATTTTGTGGCTTTTGGATCACCACAGCAGAGTTAAGCAGCTGGAATCAGCAGGGGATGGTCCAAAAAGGATGGTCAATGAGTCACTGGGCCTGCCAAGTCTGACAATGATTTTGATCCACCCACGTGGAATCCAAAAGTGTATCGCCACTGGCGCCATTTGACCCGTAAAACTGATGAAAACTGGATAAACAATATAAAATTAAAGGACCGGATAACCCCACATGTTACCAACTTCTTTAGACTTAGACTGACCATAGAAGAGCAAGAAGGGAAGAGGAAGTATAAGAGTGATGGAGCGGTGATGGTGGGTGAGTTT
>Ga0126342_10019663_pt1 | contig 11445 bp, 14 predicted proteins | sample Cyp1metagenome_FD_92528 | JGI IMG/M metagenome (GOLD analysis project Ga0126342, IMG submission 92528) | Coral microbial communities from Lord Howe Island, Old Settlement Bay, Australia - Cyphastrea 1 metagenome | ecosystem: Host-associated > Invertebrates > Cnidaria > Coral ... | reverse complement strand
TTTCTTTGACTAGCTCTTTCCCTGACAGTCTAAAAGTTACAATTAACTCTGTCCCTAACTAACTCTTTCCCTCACTAACTCTTTCTTTGACTAAATCTTTCCCTGATGAACTCTTTCCCTAACCAACTCTTTCCGTCACTAACTCTTTCTTTGACTAACTCTTTCCCTGATGAACTCTTTCCCTAACTAACCTTTCCCTGACTAACTCTTTCCCTGACATTCTAAAAGTCCGTAACACGGAAGTTTCTCCCCCTAAACTTCCTTTGACCAGAGGGTAAGGGTTTTATTGGTTTTGATGCGGTTTTCTTCGGCTCAATATGGCTCAATGGAAACCTATTCTCAAAGTAGCGACTGTGGGGCAACTTCACTGGTGATAGTCTCTGGCAACCATCCGTTTTCTTTCTTCAACCCAACAATTAGGTTGGCTAAACTGTCTTGAACACTCATTCTTGGCTGGGGAAATTGCCTGCTTACCAATAGACATTATCTATATCACCTGGAACATATACAATATGGATATTTAATGATACTTCATAGCTAAATCATACATTGGGAGTTATTTCTGGGTGAACCGCTCAACAAATGGAACAGCTATATCTATAGTATCTATAGTAATCATCTATATATACCCAACTTACTCTATCTTATTTTAGGGGCATTATACCCTCCAGTAAACTAGCATAACTATGGAAAATCACCATCTTTTACTAGGTAAATCATATATGAATGGGCATGTTCAACAGCAAACTGTTAGTTTAGCAGAGAATAGCCACGAACAAAGCTCTATATTATCCCACGGTCCTCGTAACTGGTGAAGGTAACCATAGTTGATCACATCTAGTAACTTGACAAGTAAGCCATTTATAGAGAGAGTTCGGCTCCTTCCAGTTGAAAAGATGTTATCACCTATGGTCCTTAAATGGCTCTCTATCAATGGTTATAAAACTATATCTCTCTATCCTACAGGATGGGGCCCCCAGTCGATAGCGTTTATGGTAGTTTAACTATGGGGGTTATCCTAAAAAAAAGTGGTTTAACTATGGTTTATGGTAGATATTCACGAACTATTTACTACCAGTATGGGGGTTTTTGGTTTATGGTAGATATTTCACGAACGGATGTTACTATGGGGGTTAGTTAAAATGGTATATAAACCAACGTTCACATCACTGGGGGGCCCCATCCTGTATGGAAGATAATCCCGTGTTGATATCCTCATTTTCTAAGTCCTATAAAAATCCCGTTTTTGTTGATGGTGAAGTTCCCCTTTGGTTGATGGTTACAGAAGAAACCCTCTATAAATGGGTTATTATCTCTACCATCTGGTTATTTAACATAGCCATGGAAAATCACCATTTCTAATAGGTAAATCATCTATAAATGGACAATTTTCCATGGCTATGTTAAATTACCAGAGGGTATCTCTCGGTGATTTTATCTCTATAAATGGGCCCATTCTTTACGGAGTCACGGGCACCTGACCGAGCTTTGGCATCCGAGCACAATGAGCCCAGCAGGGATCACGCTGTAGGAGTAACCGTCCAACTGCGACGCTTTTTTTGGGGCGGTTGGTTGGGGGCGTTGAGGCTGGTCCAATGAAACACTACGGTTGGTGGTGTGAAAAACCCCAGTTATGAATTGGTTATAAACCCATTAACTATAGATATATCACCTATAGATCATAGTTACTGGAGTTATGAACCAACTTAGCTAACTATGGGGCACCACATTGTAGGGTTTATGGTCAAGTCAGTATCTTTTCATCAAAAGAGCCAAGATCCAAGTGGCAGTCATTTTTTTGAGGTGATGCTTCACTATTCAAACAGAAACAACCAACCATTAAGTTGACATAACATCATGTTCGGTGCTTAGTTCTCAGTAGTTCATCACGTGATGAAGAATCTTGACACCAATGGGGTCATGTTCAATCTCAAGTCTTGGATTCAAATCTTTACCCTCTGCTAAACAAACAGTTTGTTATTGAAAATGGCCATTTATAGTGGATTTACCCATTGAAAATGGTGATTTTCCATAGTTATGTATGTTATGTAAACGTTTACCAGAGGGTACTTCCTATTCATGTTTAGCACTTCCCTGAAGATCTCTCAGATCCACTTCCATGATCCAGAACCGGGCTAGATCATTTAGATTGCTGAGTTTCTCTGAGATGTTTTCAGAATAGTGCCGGATTCACCATAATCTGTTGGGTTAACTCATCAATGGGTGAACTAACTACGAGTATGAAACCACTGGAAAATTTCATGTTTATTTGTTTGATATTCCCATTATCCCATTCATGTTCAATATTCCATTATATATATATGTGTAAATACGCATATATCTGGGTAAATTAAAATAATTCACTAACCTGAAATAAGGCTATTTGGGGATAATTTCCCTTATTAACCACGATTATAGTGAGGGAGAACAGTGAAGTCGTGATGAAATTTACCCATATATATATAATAGTGCCGCTTAACCATAGATTTACAACTTACTAATGTATATTTATTTGATATTCCCATTAACCCGTTCATGTTCACTATTCCATTATATATATATATACCCTCTGGTTATTTAACATAGCCATGGAAAATCCCTAATAAATGGAGGTTTTAATGGGAAACTCGTCTATAAATGAGCCATTTTCCATGGCTATGTTAAATAAACAGAGGGTAGTAATTCTATGTTAAACTAACATAACTATGGAAAAACACAATAATCAACTATTTCTATGGGTCATTTTCCATAGCTTTTTGTATGTTTACCAGGCCGGGTATATGTCCCATTCGATTCTCCATTCGATTCCCAGTAGATAAACCCTGGAGCCGAGCGGTGCGTTCCGAACGTACAGCCTGTACTGTGGTGGGAGACGTGTCTGTACAGGACCTGGGCTGCGGCCGTGACCCGGGCCAACATGGGTGGTTTCATGGAATATAACCATGGTTAATAATGGTTAATATATGGTTTTAATATGGATTTATATGGTTTAATATGGATAATAATGGGATAATAATGGGATAATAATGGGATAACTGGGATAACAATCACTGGTTGGTGGTTGACCTACCCCTCTTTTCAAAATGTGCTTGTCAATGGGAAGGATGACATCCCATATATGAAATGGAACAATAAAACATGTTCCAAACCACCAACCAGATTGTGTGTTAACCAAAATGGTGGTTTCCCAGAAACACAGTCTGTGGCTATGATCCATTCCATTGACCTGAAAACTGCTGAGGAAAAAAGAAACCCAAACCTGGACATGTGAGTATTCATCAAGGGTTTCACACTGAAAATCATGGTTTTGCGTGGTGTTAGGGGTTGAAAACGTATACATACTGTGGATAGACAAAATCCTGCACCACTTGGTAACTATTGGTAACTATGAAACACGGTAAATGGGATTCAAAGGGACACACCATCAGCTGCTGCAGGATTTCGCAACCGGCGGGGTGGACCTTGACGCTGTGATCCAGCATCTGTCAGAATTCCTTCTTGATGTGGTAAACCTTAAGATGGATATTATATATATATATATCTATGTGGATAGAATGATATATGTATATATTATATGTATATATATAATGATAGATAATGAGCATTTAAGATAAAATATATCCGATGGGAATCTACTGCTGCAATTTTTCAAGAACTACCATTTGGAATTGGATTTTTACACCCCATAAAAAGTGGTCATTTTGGGGTGAATCCCACATCACTTCCGAAAGGAGATGGACTGCAACAAGTCCGATGATCAATGAAGGCTTTGCAGTCAGGTGCTCGGTCGCAGAGAGGTCGTTATAATTTACCCAGATATATAATGATATATATATATATGTGTGTGTGTGTAAGTGATACCTGGGAATTATAAATCAACTTACAACCGGCAATGGACATTAAATCCCAGTGAAATGGGAGGCTATTTTTTGCACCAACTTAGCGATTTAGCTCCCTGGACCTCATTGACCTCCATGACATTGTGCCAGTCCACTGCAACCCTGGTGTTCTTGTTCTGCTTCAGGATCCAGGTGCCTTCAGGCTCTGGTTCTGGCATTGGGTCCATGGCTTGTGCCCTTTTGTCAAGATTTCTTGGCCTTGGTGGTGGTGGCACCACCTTGAATGACACACAAACAGGACTTGCCAGCTGCATCTTCATGTGCTGGGCCTGAAACATTTCCTGTCGTGGCACAAGAATAAAGTAGTGTTTACTACTCAACTGAGGTGTACCCGGTGTACCCCAAGTTTTGATGGCAAATGCACCACAGTTTGGGTTAAAACACGATTTTTCATGGTTTTTTTCCATGTTAAACCCGCAAATCCCATGGTGATTTGATCCCCCCGCCGAAAAACGCGCCTCATACAAGCCGTCTCAGACACGACCGTGAGAGATTTGGCGGAACCTCACGAGCTCTCGACCACCAACTGAGATCCCCCAGACCGAGCAGTGACTTGGTGCGAAATGACGCAGAACTCGTGAGTGGTTTATAAGTCCATGTATTTAACATATATATGTATAGATATTCCTTAAAACAATATAGCATCACATATCTATATAACATATATATATGTATATCACACACATTAAATATATATAATTATATATAGATAGATTATCTATATAAGACATGTTTAACTGGGATCTGATGAACACCAAGTAAAGTATTCATCACTCCGGGGAGACTCCAAAAAATGCCCCGGATCCACAAGAATGGGGAGATCGCGACGGCCAGAAATACTCTGGCTTCAGCTATCTGGCATGAACACATTTTTTCGTTGGAAACTGATATTTTCTACCATCTACCATAGTTGAATTTTGTGTAGAAAACTAACGAAAACACAATTCTTAGTCGAAATTCTGATATTTTCGCAGAAACCAATCTAAAACTCAACACTGACTTTTCTATCATCTACCATAGTTTGGACTCTTGGACATGTTTAGACAGTGACAGAGAGAGAAAACAACAAGCAAATAAGCAACATCAGTGAGATAGAAAAAAACATAGAACCACAAAATAGGAGAAGGAGGAGGAGGAGGAGCCGGAACAGCTGTGATAAAATCTAACAACCCTCACCTGGCAGGTGGGGAATCAAACCTTTAGAATTCTCCAGGCTGGGTTCACATATGACATGATGGACCTGATTCACTCAGGTCCAAACATAAAAACATTGCCTGCTTAGTGGTGCCGACATTTTTCAACACAAAACATTTTTTCAACGTCATTGGGCACAGCTGCGTCATGTAAATGCTGGATTTAAAATCCCTTGCAGATACATTGGGAGGCTCCAAAAAGTGATACATACTTACTAGTTGGAACTCCTCAATTCAAAAACCCAGGGTTCAACATTTGTCCAAGGTTAACATTACATATCAATTTCAACACATGCCATTATTTAGTGATGCAGGCCCATGAATGTTGGTATGACTATGGGTCGAAATATGAGTAGCCATCTGCATCCTTCGGGCCTTCGGGCTTTAATTTCGATCGACACACATTTCCGGAAACAGACATGATCAAATGCCAGTGGCTCTTGATCAGAATTCATGGAGTTCCTTCAAAACTTTGCTACATCAGTCCAACCTCACCAAAGATACAAACCAAACGAGCACTGAACAGTTCCCTTTCTTTTGATGCACTTATAACCAGTTCTTTTTTGAGGACGTGAGTATTGTAGCCCAATGGCAAAAAAACGACCCTTCCACATGTTGGTTTGTCCTGCACAAGTCGGTAGAAACCCTTCACTATAGGCAAGCATTTGTCTTATCCATTGTTTTTCTCCATTAAGAATACCCAATATCCCCTCGCATTCATAGTGGATCACTTCTTGTTGCAGCCAGATTTGCGACCTGCCTTGGTATCTTGCTTCATCATGTGGATCATGATCTGGATTCTTAGGATTCATCTTGACTTCGCCAGTTGCAGCCAGATTCATACAATGTGAGGCCCCCAAACGTGATGTGAACGTTGGTTTAGATTCGCCCCAGTAACTAGTTCGTTATTTGCGTACCATTTTTACCATAGTGAAATTGGAGTTACGAACGCACCAACTGAACACTATCCAATGGGGGCCTCACATTGTAGCCAACATCTGGGTATGGGTCAAAATTAGATACCCCAATAGTTGGATGGTTAATACTAAACTAGACTAACATCTGTGGTCCCCTAGGTCTTCCATTTTGACCCACATCCATCTGATCTTTGTTCATCCGCTTCTTCACGACGCACATCATCTTGCACTGCACATCTTGCTGTGCGGATATTGAGATCCTGATGACGTCACAGGGCCACGGACGCGTCGCGTTGGTTTTTGGAAAATCACACGGGCACAGCAATGATCAGCCAAGTTGGGGTTTTCCCCCATGTTGATGGCTTAAATATGATCGTAATATGATCTTAATATGATCTTAGATACTTCAGCATAGATACTTTGGCTTATATCCATATACTGAATGATGGCTTAAATCCATAGATACTTTGCTTTGAGATGATCTTAATATGATCCCTTCCCAGCGATGAATTTCAGTATATATTTCCCAAACGAATCCGCTGCTTGTCGATCTGGGTCGCCCAGCAGTCGGCAGTGAAGAAGCCGGTGGTCTCAGGATTAATGCCTCGGGAGCGGTCCGGGGAACCGTCACTTGGATAAAGAAAGTGGAGGGATTTGACCAAAACATGGGAATTCACTAAGTGGATTACTGGTTGGTGGTTGATCTACCCCTCTGAAAAATATGAAAGTCAGTTGGGATGATTATTCCCAATATATGGGAAAATAAAAAATGTTCCAAACCACCAGCCAGTAGTGGATTGATGTGGATTGGAATTAAGTATGAGTAGCTCTTTGACAAACAAAGCGGCAACATTGGAATCTACACAATCTACATGAGGAAAATCAAACTTAGCGATGGATCGCTCACTGGAGCATCACCATGACAAGTGCTGCTTGAAGTCTTGCCTTCACTCGTTTTCGGAGGTCATGGGCAGACTCGAGAACCTTGTCCGCCATGTCAGCTTCAAAGCGCCGCTTTCGACGTGGATTTTGTCCGGTGCAAGCTGCTGAAAATATGCAGAACCATCCCAAGCAAACTCGGGTGACATGTCCTTAAGCCATCTCAATAAAAAGAATCAGGCGTTCCAAAACTGTTTTTTTGGGCTATCAACCTGATGGTTTCGAAAACAATCAAACGTATATTGACCATATCTCGATGCTTAAATCATCTTAAATCCACTGACCAAACCAAAGGCTCGCCAAGAAATGAGTCATCAATAAATTCTCATTTATTCCCATGGAAACAAGTCCATGGTTCTGTTGCAAATCATCCACTAGTCTCCAATATTGTGAGAATCAGATTCATGCTTTAATGTACTGTACATGTTTCTGGTTGATGGTATACCTACCCCTCTGAAAAATATGATTTCGTCGGTGAGTATTATTCCCAATATATGGAAAAATAAAAGCCATGTTCCAAACCACCAACCAGATATGCCATTGATATCCCATTATATCCAGTTATATCACCATCATATTCCCTGTTTAAAACTGACTAATGTATTGATATCCCATTATTCCCTGATGAAAAATAAATGTTCCAAACCACCAACCAGGTAGATAATGCCATACCAAAAGACTATTTTGGATTAGTTTCTAGCCATCTAATATTCTCCCATTAACATCCAATGTTTTAATGTTTTGATTATTGAGTAACTCCCAATGGATACTGCTTGAATCCAGTTGGATCCGAAAAAAAAACTCTTGTCGCTTTTAAGTCTCACCATAAAACGGCTGGTGATTGATCACCAACAAAAACACGATGTAAAAGGCAACGAATTCATCTGAAAATCTCCATTTTGACAATGACATGTTCATTTTAGCGAGGTAAATCACCATTTTAGACCCCAAGCCTTCTTCAAGTTGGTTTATAACTATAGCTGAACTGTTGGGGTAGTGGTAGATATCTCCAACTAGTATTCATGGGCTAAGGCTAAATATGGGGGCACCACCAATATCTCCGGAACATTCATCTCGGAAGGATCTGGGTCGAAAAATGAAAAATTCTTACCATATGATTCCCATAATTTGAGTGAATAAACATGCATAAATTTTTAAATCCAAGCTATTTAAGGGTATTGTCTGGGTACAAGGTGGTAGCCCATGGTGCCCCTAGTGATGTTTGTTGGTTTCAAATCCCCATGAACTAGTTCGATATAACCCCCTATAAACCCTAGATATTGGACTTATAAAGCAACTTAGCAAACTACTACTGGTTGGTGGTTTCAACACTCATAAAAATATGACTTCGTCAGTTGGGATGATGACATTCCCAACTGAATGGAAATTCATAAAAGCCATGTTCCAAACCACCAACCAGTAATCCCATTTTTAATCCCATTATTAATCCCATTGTTAATCCCATTATTAATCCCATTATTAATCCCATTATTAACCATCATTAACCATCTATATGGGTGAAACAACCATGGATCATACAGTATGGGGCACCACCTTGTACGAGGCTTTTGACCAAAGACCAACTGCTCCCGATCCCCCCGTTTTTACCACGGCACTATTGCAGTTCATCTGCGCTTGTGCTCCATGTGCCGTGGCCGTTTCCAAGGGAACGACTTGGGAGGCCATAGAAAAACGACGCAACGGCGCGGTTTTTAGCGCAAAGGGAGTGCTGGGATGTGTTTACCCTCTGGTAATTTAACATAGCTATCGAAAATGGCCCATTTATAGCTGATTTACCCATTAAATATGGTGATTTTCCGTAGTTATGTTAGTTTACCAGAGGGTAACCATGAACATCATGGGAATTCAAAAAAATAATGAATTTAAACAGTTTAAAACTGCAAAAACAAGAATTCAAGCAAGAAAAACGGTTTGGAAAGCAAGACACATGTGAATTTCAGAGATCATTTGTTCATGATTTCGTATCCTTGGCCCTGGAACCCGAAAACAAACTATGCTTGGCGAGTCATCCCACTAAGTAGGTCATGTACCTGATTAAAAGTGGAGTCAGTAGGATGGATCCACTTACAATTGGGGTTGCACTCCAGCAACTCTGTCGAGTGAAGCACCGGAATGGTTCAAATTGATTCAAATGGCAACATTTCAGTGCCGGCAACTTCTAGACTTTGACAATTTTCAATCAAATCTGCAGATTTCCCAACTTGCACTTGTACTTGTACTTGTATTTGTACTTGTTGTTGTTGTTGTTGTTGTTAAAACCATCATTTTGCCTCAGAAACCCATTTTTCAGCCGACCACCGACCACCCGACGGTGTCCCCGACGGCCGTGACGCCGTAGATGGTGCCCTGCATCAGAAGTCCCACCTCGGAGCGACCGAAAGTGGCAGCCGGGTGACCCGATTGGATCTAATGGGCAACAAAATAATGGAAGTGTTCGGAAGTGTCCTAAAAATAGTTACCATAGTTACCATAGTTACTATAGTTACTATAGTTACTATAGTTACTATAGTTAAATAGTTATATACATATAGAGATATCATCTAAAGTTACTATATCTGGTTGGTGGTTGAGCCCTACCCCTCTGAAAAATATGAGTTCGTCAGTTGGGATGATTATTCCCAACATATGGAAAAATAAAAACCGTGTTCCAAACCACCAACCAGTTGTTGGCTGAAAAATCTCCATGGTTGCTACAAAACCACCCAAAAACCATGGTAACATCTTCAAAACATTGCAGCCTCCCATATTTGAGTTGCTTTCCAACCTCCATGAAAAGCACTTCGATGATGTTCCTGTGATCATTGAATCATTTTTTCGATATATTTCGAAAAAACACAACCCAATTCAATAGCCATGACTATTAAGTTACATCATATGTGCCATGGTGAAAAGATGGGATAAATATATGGGATATAACTGGTGATATTGATATAATATATTCCTAGTTATATAAATCTGGGTAAATTATAACTGGGTAAATCATTGTGAAAGTGATGGGATAAATATATGGATACATTTTTTTAAATCCATCCCACAATGGGACTCCATACATAGTGTGTACCATGAATATGAAGCCCTACAATGTGAGGCCCCCAAGATAGCTAAGTTGGTGCCAATAACTCCAACAACTATGGTTTATGGTACTTAAAACTATAGTTACTGGGGCGAATCTAAACCAACTCATAACTGGGGGGCCTCACATTGTATGATCATGGATTGGTGATTTAAATGACCATCCCGCACCCCTAATATGCGCAAACAGAAAAACAAAATTGACCGTGGCACAAATGACTATTGGGGGAGATGTTGCCCAATGGCCATGTAGTACCCCCACAAATTGACCAGCAACACATGGGTTTCTAGAAATCAAAGACAATGAGGATATAACTGGAACAATATAGGATAATATGACCAATTTGATATAACATTTTGGTGTGTGTCTGAAAATGGTTTATACTCCCAAATGGCCATTCAAACTATGATGATAAACCGTGGGATTTTGATGGTATCCTATTTTCAGACAAACCCCTAGCCCCTGTGTTTTATTGTGTTTTGATTTTTTGCCTGGGTTTGTACATAAGTCTGGGATACCCCCAAATTGCAAATTTCAGAGTGTGAATGATAATCAATCATCAGAATTGAGAACACCCCCTACTATTTTCAGACAAACCCACATATACCCTATGAAAAATGAAAGTATCTTAACTATCAAAATAAGGATAATATGGGCAATCATGGGCAATCCAATTTTGTGGATATTGTAAGTACCAGAGGGAGGTCCATTTGTTGGGGGTGTCCTAAAACGAACCATTTGAGCATTTATTGATATGATTGATATGATATTGATATTTATTTTCTTACATCAATTCGAGATGCTGGTGCTCCAAATGGATTGACCCAGCTATTTTGGGAGATCTGATCTGATGGATTCATCACAACACAACATGACTAGGAAAAAATGGGACATCCCAACTCTGTGAACTCTCCGAATTTGTGATCTGTTAGTATGTTGAGAAGCATTACCCTCTGGTAAACGTTTACAAAGCGAACTGGAAAATCACTATTTTTTAAGGGTAAATCCACTATTTCAATGGGCCATTTTCAATAGCTATGTAAACGTTTACCAGAGGGTAATATACTAAGAGATCAATCCCATGAAAGAAGTAGATCTGCATTTCTGTTGGTGAAATCATCATTTTCCGATGATTCCCGAATGCGTAGCAAGGGTTCCCGTTTCACTCTGGGGGTCTGGGGGTTGAGGGTGTGTTCGCTCGACGTTGCGTTCACGATCGCAACCGTCCGCAACCGTCCACGCGAGGACCATATGGCCGTGCCTATGGGAAGTTCTACAGGGGTGGTCATTTTTGGAGGTTTCAGACGTGTCGTTGCTTCGTTTCGCGTGGCAGGCGTGGCACTTCGTGACATTCAGACGTGTTTTGCAACGTGTTGAAAATCGTTTTGCGTGGCAGGCGCAAT
>Ga0126342_10019662_pt1 | contig 11445 bp, 13 predicted proteins | sample Cyp1metagenome_FD_92528 | JGI IMG/M metagenome (GOLD analysis project Ga0126342, IMG submission 92528) | Coral microbial communities from Lord Howe Island, Old Settlement Bay, Australia - Cyphastrea 1 metagenome | ecosystem: Host-associated > Invertebrates > Cnidaria > Coral ... | reverse complement strand
GCTCGAAGTAGCTGATGTCTCAGCTCAAGGGCCCTTGTGCCCATACAGCCACAGATGATCATACATCTTTACAATGAATGGCAATGCTGATGCAAGAGGCATGTGCATTTCAACATATATATATATATATATATTTTTTTTCCTGTTTTCATATAGATTGCAGCATATTGCAGCATTGTTCCCCTTGCTTTGCTTCGATGCATCACCAAGCATACCAAACAGTTCTATATTTCGAGCTGCTGAATGAAGTAGCGCCATTGCAACTTCCCAATGCCCAGCTTCACGACATGCGCTGATGCCCATGCTGATGCTTTCCTCACATCTCAGCTTGGAGGTCTCACAAAGTGACACCAAAGGATAGCGAAGTTGACAAACATAACTAGGCTAACTAGAGTTTATGGAAGTTATATCTTATAGTATATATCTGATATCTACAATTGGATGATTTTATACAATCTGTAATTCTTGACGTAAATGTTTACCCCTAATTATGGCTTGACTGACTGATTAAAAGTAAATCTGTCTATTTATGGCCCAAAACAGTACTGTGGCAAAGCCAGTGGGTGGGATCTCAATCCCTAAAGGATTTGCGTTTATGGCAGACTTGCCACATGAATCAGTCGAACTCATGAACAAATTCTAATTTTCCATGGTTTAAACTAGTTTAAACATAGTAAAATGGTGATAAATGGATATATATATATAAATGATAGTTCCCTCTTCCGTTTATGGATGATTCTCCCATTTTAATCCTCCTGCACCCCCTAACGTTAAGGCAACGGTTCGATAATTGTTATGAAATGACTGGCCCCGACGTCATTTTATTACGCATGTGGGCCAAGTTTGCTCTTACAAAATGATTCGCCCAGCTAAGAATTAGCCTTTTATATGCATCCTTTTACATCCTTTTACATCCTTTTACAAGATGGCAGGATTCATGTGGCGCGGGTCGTTTCAAAATGAAACCGTTTGTTATAGAAATGGCTTGTTAAACAGGACATGGGTGCACCCATTCTGTAGTGGAAATGCGCACGGGAATCCATTTTACCATTACTAAACCGCTCAAAATCAAGGTTTTCCCCATGGTTTCCCCAGACAATCTTTTTGGCATTCTATAGCTGCTAGGGCTAAGTTTCCAGTTCCGGATTGCACCGCTGAAGCCGCATGCAAAGCAGCAGAAATGCGGCAGTCAACCACTGGGTGCCAGTCTCACAGGCAGACACCGAACCTGGGCCCCGGGGAACCGCAGGGTTTCATCCGTGGCAATGGACAAGTCCATTTGGGCGTCTGAAAATTGGCCATGCCCCTGACATTGACATTTTGATAGACGGGAGACCGATGTTGAAACCAGTAGATTGCTTGGTGATTTGCTGATCCCCTGCTCAAAGTTTGATTTCTAGTGAGTTATGGCAAATCCATTTAAATTTACCCTCTGGTAAGCTAACATAGCTATGGAAAATCACAATCTTTAATAGGTAAATCAACTATAAATGGGTCATTTTCAATAGCTATGTTAAATTACCAGAGGGTAAGTCTAAAAACAATGATAGTCAGAGTATATAGTTATAGCATGTTATAGCTACAATCCATCCATTTTGTCAATAGCTAAATTGTGGAAATTCATCTGTGGCAATTGGTTGTCTTGCATTTGTTATCATTTATTGACGGTTAAGGCATATGACCCAGATCTTTGCAAGCGAAATCCCCATTTATTGACGGTTAAACAGCCATGTTTAACCTAACGTGCAGCAGATGGACAAACAAATCAAACCCTACAGACATCTACCAAGTAAAACCCCACACCCCAGATTTCAATGTTGAACAAAACTCCATCTAGACCCCCGTCTGTTGCCGGGGGCGGGGGGGTGGAACCCCTCAAAAAATAAAATAAAATGCAGGGGCCTAAGGACAAAAATGCCAATAAAATGAGAAGGCATAAGGTAAGATAGGAAAACCCAAGCAAAATCCAATGGACAGGTATAAAAAGAATATGACGTCAGGCACCCTCCACCTGGCAACTGTTGGACCTCGGGCTCCGGCATTTTCTTTTGGGTTGATCTTGTTTCCTTATTTAATTGGTTTTAATCATCTTCGAAGGAAAACCACCAAAATGGCAAGACCCAGACTCATATATCCCAGCATCTGCGAAGTAAATGTAATCTTTTGTCACGTGCCAACAGGAAGGAACAATTGTGCGGATTTCGACCAATATACATATATATAATATTAAAAAAATTGGTTCCAATTCTGACATCTGGATGGTTTCTAGAAAACATATAAATAAATTGAAGGAATCTCATTGGCGGCTGTGAGCTGCCCGTGTGTCTTTGTTGGCCAAGGGAGGCAATGGAAAATGAGGGCGGCCAACCCATTTTCGAAATTAATATCCAAGTGATTCCAAATCTCTGGAACGTTTCACAAAATGATCAGACCGTTCACAGCTGTACATCTTTGCTATCATGCTATCTCTGTCAGTTAACTTCATGGGTTAGGCACCTCAAAAAATAAAATGCTGGGGTCTGACCCATTTTATTTTCAGTTTATTTTCTTTTTTCTATTTTAAAAGGGGCTCCTGCACCCTCATTCTATTTAGGTACAAGCATGGGAGGTCATCTAGCTTCCTCTGTGTTCAGGGTTTGATTTTTGGTCCGCTGGACCATACCGGACCCAAGCGCGCAGCCCAAAGACAACATTGAAATTTGGGGTGCCGGGTGTACAACAATACAGCAAGGGTTTGATTTCATCGTCCATCTACGGTAGTAATGGAAAACCATGGAAAACCTGCGTTTTCAATCCAGTTGATCATAAAGCATCTGCACATTGGATATGTTTGCCTGCGGGCATATTTGATTTAGATTTTTCTGTTTTGATCCCTATATTCCTGATTTTTTCTTATTTCATTCCATTTCTATGGCTTTAACCTTTATATTCAACATGCTTCAACCAGTTTTTGGCTGCCATGATGCTGTTCCACGTTACCACGTTGGCCAAGGGTTCTGCGGAACCTCGAAATCGGCCAGCTGGAAACGCACGCTGCCACTGGGAGTCCCGGGCTTCAGCTTCCAGGCATTTGTTGTGACCTGGGGCATTGGTTGTGGTAGAGCCCTCTAAGCATACCTTCAAATTCCTAAACATATCTAACCAATGGGCACCCTGGCTTTACCATGTTTTAACGGGGATGGTCTAATTTCGATCTGTATCTGGGCATTTGATGGCATTTGTGCGTGGATGATTGTTGGTGGTCTGCCCACCGGAAACAAACCATTGCACGCGGGTTTTCATTTGATGAAAATGGAATTGAGGATTCACAAATCCCGAAGGTTCTTTGATTGGGAAGCTCATGCTTCAATGGCAATCCACCGCTGGTTGGGTGTGATGCCCAGTGGTTGATAAATCGGAGGTTGACATCACAATGGCTGTTTTCAGTGGACCCTCTTCCCCGATTTTATTTGAAAGCAATGCGCATTGGGGACCCTATGTTCTGGGTGGTGCTCTCCAACCAAATATTGACCATTGCAGTCTGTGCCCAGTTGCTCATGATGCTGGGCTGCAGGTTGAAACAGCTTGACATCATCCCCAAATCCTGGGAGGAAACTGCAGCTTGGGAGGTGCCCGTGTGCGGAAAGAATCATTCTGGGTCAGGATTTGGATACCCTTAAAGTGCCGGCCATTCAGGAGTCTTGATCTAGTTGGTGGTTTCCATCCCAAAAACATCATTAAGTCAAGAGGGATCATCCCAAATGTGGCGAAACAGCTAGACGTAACAAGAATGTTTGCTACCGCCAGCCAGGATCCATTGCCACTTACTTCAGCATCCCTGCTACACCAGGCATCACAGACCTTACAAGGCAGCCAACTCTCCTGTTTGAGTACCTCCAGGGGAATCAAGCATCACCTAAACAGCAAATCCAATATAGGGTATGGGGAAATCCGACTTACCTGCATGCTTTTCCATTTTTCATTGCTTAAATTAAATCACCATTCTCACTAGCTCATCATTTTTTTTTTCCCCTGCCATCATCCATCTTGTTGACTTCAAATTCACCAGTTTGTCCATGAGGGCTAAACCCCAAACCAGGCCAAACCAAGCCAAGGCTCGTGCAAGGCCATGTCCCAGGGGCACCCTCCCAGCAGCGAGTTGCAACTGATGAGATCTGCTTCGATACCAGGAATCTTTGCCAGCTTGGCCAGCAGATGGTGTGCCCATCGCCAGGGTCCTGGAAAAACCATGGCGCCCGGCAGGCAACCAACCGTTTCCCTATCTTTTGTGGGGATGATAATTTGCTGATATAACACCATCACTATCAATATATAACATACTGATGTTCTGTACCAACCAAGTTACTTCACCAAGTTACTGAACTTGTCAAGATATTGGATGTGTATGAATGTGTGTTGCAGCTTACCCCAAATTTGTAAAATCTGGGCGTTTTCTTTATAAACCAATGGAGGCTTGTCTTGGACATCATACCCGGTACCGCAACATGAAAGGCGCGGTACCAAAAAAACGATCGACTTAGGGTGAATCCCACAAGAATTGATCGAGATTTTTTTCGGCATCATTTTGACCCATTTTTTTTGAGGGAGGCCCAGGCCCACGATTGAGAGTTTTAGTGATACATCCGTTGTATTCGCACTATATTCCTATTAAATTTCCATTTATGGATGCTTAGTTATAAATATATCCTATTAACTATAGATGTTGTCTTATACACTCTAGAAGGATATAACCATGAAATGTAGGGAACCCATTCCCATTAACATCCTAGTAATTCACAAACAATCCTTATTGCTGGCTAAATCCCATTAAATCCAATTATGTTTTCCCTAGACACCTGATGTCGCATGGATGGCGCTGTTGTGACTCACCACACTCAGCCGCTGCCCCAGCGCCCCAGCGCACTGGAGCACCTGCAAGGCCAGCGGCCAGGCAGCGCTGTCCTCGCGATGCCGCGCTTGAAAGTCACGGGGATACGGTGATGGTTGCGAAATCCTGCACCGCTAACTCTTGGTAACTATGACACATTGTAATTTCAATGGGATTAGAATGGAATAAACCATCTACCAACTGATGCAGGATTTCGCAACCATCCGCAGTATGATGGGAGTTTAGTGATATAGACATGGGATATTTATGTCAATGAAATCATCATTGAATGACATATTTCCACAAATATCTTATACCACCATTTATAGATATTTAAAGATCTATATAATCAAACATATGTATGGATATGAAGATGTACTTGATATAAATGATTCAAATGGTGATGTTCATGGGATTTCACCAACAAAACATGTGATTTGAAACTCTTTATGGGATTTAACCACCAACAATTGTGTTTTTATGACATTTAATGGGTTTCAACCAGCAAAAGTGATGATTTAAACAATTTTTATGGGATTTAGCCACCAAGAATGTTGATTTCATAACATTTAACGGGAATTAGCCAATATCATGGAGGTATCATGCATATTTATGGAGGTATCATGGGGATATTCTTTTGGTATAATTGGATTTGTAACAGCGATAAAAACATGGTTAAATGTGTTTTCTGGGTTATACGGTATTCGTTCCCCTCCGGGTACACACCCTCTGGTACTCAAGCATGGCAAGCTCGAGAACCCCTATTTAGTTTGATGTCCCTGGGGATTTCCCAGCTAGCCATGTTGGACTATGGGATGGCTGGATCCTGAAATCTGAGCATGAGCTCCAGCAGCTTCCAGCTTTTTAAGGGATCCATGTGAGATTTTTGGAAATGTTGGAATTTGAAGTTAGATATGCATAGAACATCATGAAAACCTTCAGGATCAGAGGATGGACATCTCACATCTAATCTCTTACATCTGGAATCCATCAGCAGCTGGGGTGATTCTCAATGACCCACAATCAGTGGCATGTGAAAGGCGCGTGGATTGAGAGTGACATCTCTTGACAATCCGGTCATCAAACGTGGTTGGACAGTCCCGGCACTAATTTTTTGCTCGCTGGGAGAATCAGCGAACTATTGCTGGTGGATTTTCGATTCCCGGTTGGATCCACCATGTGGTCCACCCCTTCCGCTTCGGTCCGCTGCCGCGTGAATCAGCGAGTTGAAGCTCAGCAGGTCGGGCCTTGTTTGCAGCTCACCTGAGTGACCCCGGAAAGGCCTTGGAGGGTTCCCATCTTTTTGAGAGACCAAAGAATAACAACTTACCAAACATGGCTGGCTGGAAGATCCACTAGAGGATTTCAAGTTCGCCATGTTTGATGCCACCGGAAGGTACGGTGAAACCACTGTTTAAGAACCTGCTTCAATAAGAACTTAAGGGGCTGGATTGCTGGGTGCCCTGAATTCTAGCCGCTGGTTCTTATTCCCCTTCAATATACCAAACATTGATTATTAGCAGTTATTTCCCAAAAGAACGATTGTGTACCGCAGAACTCTCCAGAGAGAGTCGACCCCTTGCGTGGTCACCAAGGCTGACACCGACAGCTTCAGCCAGATACCAGCCGGACTCGCTGAAGGTCATCCAACCTCGGCGGCTGCCCTTGGCTTGTGTTGGCTTGTCTTGCCTGTGCTGCCTTGTTTCGCGCGCCCAAATCCAAAAAAAACAAACTTTCGGGACCTGTTTTTTTTTTCTTCCCCCCGCCTCCTTTGCATCCTAATACCACGCCAAAATAAACTTTCAAGCCCTGGCATGGTGGAATATCTGGCCTATAGCTCTGTTTGGAATGCCTGCGCCTGAAAAAGCTCTTCCTTACCTAAAAAGTTTTTTCTTCCCCCCGCCTCCTTTGCATCCTAATACCACGCCAAAATAAACTTTCAAGCCCTGGCATGGTGGAATATCTGGCCTATAGTCCTATAGCTCTGTTTGGAATGCCTGCACCTGAAAAAACTTTTCAGGTCCTAAAAAGTATTTTTCTTCCCGGAACCTTTGCAACCTGATACCACGCCAAAATGAATTGGCAAAACCCTAACCATATGAACCCCTTAAGAACTAACCCGTTAAGAACTTGAGGGTGCCTTGTTCATAATTCCCATATTTTCCACCTATAGCACTTAAGAACCCCAGGGTAGGCTGGAAAATTCTTAATCGGTTCTTAATCTAACGGTTCCGCTGTAATCACAATTAAAAGATATCCGAATAATTTCCCTAATTGGGGGAATCAAATCAACTAGTGGGCTAAGTCAACGCATTCTAGCTGCTAACTTGTAACAGCTACAGTAGTTCCTCAAAAAATGCTGAGGGGATACCCTCTGGTAAACCTGCTAAACTAACATAACTATGGAAAATCACTTTTTTTATGGGTAAACCAACTATAAATGGCAATTTTCGATAGTTATGTTAAATTACCAGAGGGTAAGTGTGACGATCCTACACGTAGAATCATCTAAACCTCGACAGGCTATGTTCGAGGCCAACGCCCGGACTCAAACTTGATGGACCATGCTGGTATGACACGTATGCCTATACTGGACGTACACAGAGAAACACAACCAAAACATCAGCATTATATGCATTATTAAACTTAAACCAAAGATGCTTACTGAATCTTGATCATCTGCCAATTTGGCCATGCTTTCGTTGGAGCAAGCCTGCGTTCCTCCCATGCCAGCCCAGTGGCGCATGGAGTGCGTGACCAGCAGTGCCAGGCTCCATCCTTGAGACAAGGTGATGGCAGTGTTGAACATCACCACATTCCTGAGCTGCAAGATGTGGCTCCCCCAAATAGTTCAATAAAATTAATCTACCTAGGTAGCCTAGGTCAACACTTGGCATGGTATATATATATATGGCAGTGTGTCAAAACCAATAGTACCCCTTCTGTTCACATCAAAATAGCTGGGATTTATGGATGTTCATCCCCCTAAACATGGTATTAATAGGTATTGATCCATACCCATATATATATATATATACACACTATATTGAACTAGTGGAATTTATAGATCAACTTATAATCCGGGACTGGGCACCACATGCACCACCTGCACTACGGTCTCTTGGGATCCAACTCTCAGCGCAAGGCGCAAGGCGGTTTGGACACTTACATTGAATGTTCCGTGTTTTTTTTTGGTTTCCTTGTGTTGAAAAATCTTGAATTATATATATATTATACAATATACATACTTACTACTGGTTGGTGGTAAAACAACAACCTCTCTGAAAAATATGAGTTCGTCAGTTGGGGTTATTTTTCCCAATATATGGAAAAATAAAACATGTTCCAAACCACCAACCAGATTAAGTCCACTTTGTTCGGTGGACAGTTGTTTGTCCCCTTGAAATTTAAGGGTGAGCAACCGACCCACCTTGATGTTCATTGCTGGCTAGCACGGAATACAATCGTCACACTTGGGAAAGAGATTCTCGCATCAGAGGTCATTTTATCAAACATGAACAAACATGAATCAACAAATCAACACACAGAAATATATTACACTAATATTGCATTCAGGAGATTGTATGCCATGTACATCCCGTGCCCATCATTGCTGGATGCCTTTGACATCGGGCCGGGATGCGGCTCAACGGTCTGCCGTGCTGAGGACAGGATGAACATGGCATGTCGCCATGGGGCGGCACCTCAGCTGCGGTCCGGCTGAACTCCTGCTGGTTGATGAGTTCAGGGCTTGTACTACCCAAATCTACCCTTGATACCTTAGGAAACCTTAGGGATCATCCATGAGCTGGGACTCCGGTTCTGAACCAGAACCAATATTTCGTGGAATGACACTTTCGGTCAACGTATATCACCACATTGTTGGTTCTATTCTCATAATCTTATCACCAAAAAACCCAATCAAACTCAACAAAAAAACCCATAAAACTCCATAATATCATGAAAAATATCCTCATCCATCTGGATAAAATCCATGATTTCCCCCATTTTGACACCTTGCAACTCCAGTAACCACTTTAAAAAGTCGCCACGACACCCATGGCGCTGCCGTAGGTGACCACATTGCCCCGTAGGCGCCAGAGCCGCCAGAGCTGTAGGGAGAGGCGCCAGTGACCTGGGACCCCTGGGACCGATGAAATCCGATGAACGGCACCCACGGTGATCAATCTGGATGGATAATATAAAGTTATTACCATCTGGTAATTTAACATAGCTATTGAAAATTGTGATTTATAGTGGATTTTCCCATTGAAAATGGTGGATATTATAAAGTTACTATGGAAATATATGGATAATAAATGGATAATATATGGAGATTCTATGGTTAATGGTTAATTTGATACCATCTGGTTATGACATTCACAGTTCGCCATGGAAAGATCCACAATGCTTTTTTCAGAACGGTAAACCATCGAACTAAATAGGCCATCTATACCACGGCTATGTTAAATAACCAAAGTTATAAACATTTTGGTTATTCATCATTAGGGTTTCACTATTAGTTTCTTTTTTTCCTATGATCCCAGGATCAATATTCAAGATGGTGGCTATGGGTTTTTAAAGCTTAATATGGCTTGGATCAATAGCTCTATAAATACCATATTTTTAGGAGGATGAACATCTATTTGTGAGCGATGTGAACAGAAGGGGTACAGGGTTTTGACTCATAAACATATAGCTTTGATATGGGTTTATTATCGCCTCTGGTAGACTAACATTGGTGTTGAAAATTGACATTTATCGATGATTTACCTCCTAGTAATGGTGATTATGTTTAGTTTACTGGAGTTTTTTTTTCCTTTTCGTTTGATAGCCGTTTGGTACAAACGGATCAGCCCTCTTGTTCCCAAAAAAAGTGGATTATGGCCATCAGAGGCGAGGCCGGGATCTGATGGGACGATCAGGGTCTGGCTGCCGCCGCTGGGCTTCGTGTTGCGCAGGCACTGATGCACTTGTTGCATACCTTGCCACCGAGAGTATCAGGTATCGTTTTGTAGCTGTATGCTTAGGTGAACAACTATAAACGTATGAAACCAATCACCAATCACAATCACATTTACACACGCATACATGTGTATATATATATATATGTGTGTGTGTGTTGTGTGTAATATATATGTCAACAAATCCGGGGATACACGCGTTGTAACATGTATTGAAATGTTATGAATGTATGTATTGTCTGGCTAGTATCACATCCTAATAGAGCAACCCTGCTGGATATGTTAAACGCTGCGATCCATGCTGCTGAGTTTTCCAGCTAATCCAACGGTCAAGTCTTGGGAGGCGCAACTTGAAGAATTCCATCCAAGCTGAGTCGTGAGCTCAGTTACCCTCTGGTAAACTAACATAACTATGGAAAATCACCAATTTTAATGGGAAAATCCACTATAAATGGCAATTTTTAATAGCTATGTTAAATTACCAGAGGGTATGTTTGTTGCTTTAGTTACACCCCAACAACAACTAGCCACTACAGATGTATCCCCCATAAAGCCTAGCTAACCCAGCTAAGCCTTGCCCAAAAAAACTGGATGCCAGGCTTGCCAGGCTGCTGAGATGGAGCTGATGGAGGTGCTGAGATGCAGAGCCTTCCTCCAGTCGAAAACCCCTAAAGGCGACGGGGCTTTCCAGCCTGGAAACGACATGGCAAGGGACTTAAGCTGGTAAGGTCCAATGGCCCCTGAAGATCGAAAACAAAACACAATACACATAATATATCTATATATATATATCATGTAATTGTGTAATACGATATAACGTGATTTAAGCCAAAGCCCTCCGCTAATCAAACGTGCCCTATGTTTGATTCCCGTTATATCCCACTGCCAGGTGGGGAAGCCATTGCTGCCATTGCCTCGGTTCTTCGGCCATGGCTCATGAGCGACCATCAACCACCAGCCATTAACAATTTATTCAATTTATAAATCTAATAACTATGGTTTATGGGTAATATTAGTAATATGTCTATAGCTAATGGGCTTATAACATTTTTTTAATTTACAACCAATCACTCACAACCCATCAAACATGAAATTTGTGTCCTGTAACCAGGAGAAACAAATAGAAAAAACACACATTGATCTTCAGCATTCAGCGACAAGTCTCTTCTCAAAACGGGTGCTGAGGACGGGAAAAGAGCGGCAAAGTCGGGACCACAAATGCCAATGCTGCCCCAGTGTGGACAGTGCAAAACAATCAAAACAACCAAAACAACTCAAGAGATAAATCAGCAGCTCATAGAAATAACATGACATAACTGATCAAATTGATGAATTCATCATCACATGTGTCCCATTTCTGTGTCGCATTTCTGTGCCCCGACTTCCAAAACTGGGGCTCTCGACCTCCACCAGACTTGGCTAAGTTGGCCGAACCTCAGAGGGCTCAAAGCCGATTTTCCGACCACAGATCCTCAGGATGTTAATGATGGTGAGAATAGTCCTTTCCTAGGTTCGGGCTCAACGGGCCCGACGGGCCCGACGGGCCCAACAGGCCCAACGGGCCCAACGGGCCCAACGGGCTCCAACGGGCCCCAACGGGCCCCAACGGGCCTG
>Ga0126342_10019661_pt1 | contig 11445 bp, 7 predicted proteins | sample Cyp1metagenome_FD_92528 | JGI IMG/M metagenome (GOLD analysis project Ga0126342, IMG submission 92528) | Coral microbial communities from Lord Howe Island, Old Settlement Bay, Australia - Cyphastrea 1 metagenome | ecosystem: Host-associated > Invertebrates > Cnidaria > Coral ... | reverse complement strand
GTGTTTTTTTACAAATAGATTTAGATATTTTAGAAATAGCTCTATATATTTTAGAAATAGCACTTTATATGTTAGAAATAGCCCTGACATGGCCACAGACAAAGAGGCCAACCGATGTCTTAAAGTATCCATGCATAAACAATGAAATGCTTTTCTCCAACGGCATCCATGAAACCTCACTATCTTGCAAACCAACTTCTCTGGGCACTGGCGCTGGTCGTCATTGCAGAGCTGACCGAAGCGCTCCAACTTCTCCAACCAAAACAGGAAACCTCTTGCCTTCTCTGCTTTGCCGTGCCACTGTATCACGTTGGTTTTGTCCTCCTCGACGTGTACGTCTCTTGTACTCTTGCTCTTCATAGGTGGCGGTCAAAACATGCGCACGTGCAGGGTCAGCCTCATCAAATGCAAGGAAACCACGCCCTGAGCTTGATGCTGCTGAAGAGTCATGAGCTGGTTGCTGTTGATTCTGCAAAGCAGGAGTTGATGAGTTCTGAGGTTGAACATGGTTGGTTTTCCTTTTCCATCTTCTGGTTTTCTTCCTTTGCCTTCAGCATCCTTGCCTTTCTTGCCTTTCTTTCCTTTTCCTTTTCCTTTCTTCTGGAAATATCCATATTCATCTAAGTAGTACATATCTTCATAGGCCCAATAGCCTTCATTCCAATTCTGATCATCGGCCCAATAGCCTTCATTCCATGATTCATTCCATTCATCTCCTTCATTCCATTCTCCTCCATATCCTTTTTCACTCACCATGTGAGAGCGGCCTTTCTTTCTTCCCTTTTTTCGGCCTTTCCCTTTCCTTGATCTGAAGAATCTTCGTCCCCCTCTGCCTTTTCCTTTTCCTTCTCTTCTTCCTTTACCTTTGCCTCTTCTGGTCTGTCTGCCTTGGAACCTTCTCTGATACCATGTGAATTCAGCGTCATCATAAACCCAGAAGACATCTTCTAAAGCATCCAGGAATCCTTCCGCGCCATCTTCATCGCCTTCGGCCCAATAGCCGTCGGTTCCTTCTAATTCACCTTCATCCAGAACGAGGAAAGATCTTCTCTGTCCAATGCCAGAGGGTTGCATCATAGGATTGTCAAATGCTGTTCTTGTTGTGCAAAACATCTCCAGGAATAAATCTCTGAGTTCTTGCATATTGTACTGATCTAATGTTCTTCCACGATGTGTCGTGATACTTGTGGGTGTGTTCCACCGATCTTGCGTCAAACCTGCCAGACTTACAAGAATCAATGCTGACAAGTTGTCACCCAAGGGAAATGCCATTCTGTGTTGTGTTCTTCTGTTTGCATTGAGTTGCACACATGCTGCTAATGCCATTTCTTCTGTCCAGGGTACAATCACATGTGGTTGTGCGCCTGGAGTAGCTTCAGCAATGCCTGCCGGATTCACCTGTTAAGCTTCATGAGCGGAGGACGTCGCGCAATATGCCATATGCGCAATTGCGTCTGGACTAGTAAGTGACTAGTAATCTCCAGATCTGTTACGAGATCCATCCAAGACTCAATGAGTCTATCCCCGGTGAGCTGAAATTTGGTCATCCATCTTTGTAAATCCATTGTGCCTCTGTTGTGCTTCATGAGCTGCATGAATCGATACAAGAACACGGTTTGGGCTCCCTTGATGAAATGGGGTCGCAAGAATCTTTCGAAATAGTTCACACCTTCATTTGGGTCTCTCAACACCTCTCTGTTCAGTAGTCTTTTGTGCTGAGATGCTTCACCTTCTAATCTGCTCCTCAATGCAGGTCCACGTTTTTCAGGTTCCAACTCTGTGATATCACACCAATCATCAATTACATCTTCAAAAGCAAAGAAACTGGTCCTTCCATCATATGCAGGGGTAACCTTTGTGGTCATCTTCTGAGTCGTGTGATTTGCTGGTTGTTGGGGTGCTCTTCGACAATGTCGAAGCCATCATCATAGCCATGGCTTGCCATATTGACTCTACCTGGAGCTCACCTGCAATGCAGGATCACAGCCCCGCTACCACTTGAAGAAGGGCAATACAGGATCAGCTAGAGCGTCTTCCCAGGCTGCATGCACTAGTTTTCCTGTGTCGGCCAATAGCCAGTCAGTGCAGCGCCTAGTGACAAGCTATACTTCTATATCTCTCTCTTGAGCCATGACAGCATATATAAACTGTGCTCAGTACTCATGCTATGCCCTGGTAGGATTCAATCCAAAACAAAAACAACCCCCCCCTCCCCACCATTCGATTCCCCCCAAGTCCACCTCCTGAGCAGCATGCAGACATCCTGTCAAGACCTTCCACGTAAACTCCACAATGTAAGATGTAAGCTGTAGTATGGCACTGAAGTGTAATGTAGCATAACGTAATGTCATGTAACGTAGTGGAACGTTAGGAGATCCAACTGTAGTCATCACTTCAGTTCTTTGTTAATTTTCTCAAAATAATTTGCAGCCGGGTCCGGGGATCCGTCCCCGCCGGACGCAAACAAAATAGTAAGGGGATTGAGGAACTAAAGTAAAGAGCAAAGAGGTTGCCAGACAATTTTGTAAGCAGAGCTTAGGTGTTTAACCGTGTTATAAGTAGAACTTGCTTGCTAACTATGTTGTAACTAGAGCCTAGTTGCCAAACCGTTTTGTACAAAGAGCTTGGGTGCGAAACCGTTTTGTACGGAGAATTTGGTTGGCAGACACATTTTTTTTGTAACTCGAGCCTGGTTGCCACACAGTTGGAAGCCGTGCGATCTATCTCACATCCATTTCGGGTTTGTACCCCATTTTGTAATATAAAAACAATGTGCATAACCCCTCTATCGTTTTGCAAGCAGAGCTTGGTTGCCAGGCCGTTTTGTAAGCAGAATTTGCTTGCTAACTGTGTTGTAACGAGAGCCTGGTTGCCAGACCGTTTTGTAAGGAGAGCTTGGGTGCTAAACCGTGTTGTACGTAGATTTTGGTTGCCAGAAAATTTTGTTTTGTATCCCCGTTGGAATTTCCCTTATACTATGATAGAGCTTGAGTCCGTTGCCCCAGAAGCACGTATGGATTCATATGGATTCACAACTCTTGGGTTCTTGGTCCCCATATTTCTGCGGTTTTTGGACCCACGTTTTTGAACAGAAAATACCAGGGTCACGAAAAAACATGGAACCTTCTTTACAAAAATTGGTTACAAAGGGATTGTGATGCTAAGCATGGGAAGGCATCAACCAAGATAGGCAAGACCTGGGAAAAAATAGTTGAGCTTTTGGACGGGGTTGGCAAATCATGACGACCATTCTGACCCTACAAAAAGTTTGTTTGGGGTAAACCGTGGGGACATATGGGGACATCAAAAGACAGACAAGCAGTTGGTGCCATTTTTTTTATAAATCCTGTGGCTCGTAGGTTCCAGAGGCACCCTTTTTGTAACCATGTTTTTTTTGTTTTTGGTTGGAGCCTGTCTGTAAGAAACCAAGTTGGGACCAAATTATACGTATAAAACTGGGCTCCAAGACCTCCCCCGATCTTTCATGCTTGATTGTTTTGTAAGGGGAGCGTGGATGCTAAACCGTTTTGTACGTAGAATTTGGTTGCCAAATGTTGCCAAAGATTTTTTGGTTGTAACTCGAGCCTGGTTGCCAGACCGTTTTGTAAGGAGACTTTGCTTGTAGTGGATTTGTTGAATTTGACGGGTGAACCATGGCGAACCTGTTGTTTTATTTGGTTGTGTTGTTTTTTAGGGACTCGGCCTTCGCAGGACTGTGGCCGTGATGTTTGGCCGACGACGGAAAGGAACACAACAACATCCAGAGGTCGTGGAGTAAAGGCACTGAAGGCATCCTGGGTTTCTCTCGTTTCTCTCTCGCACAGAAATACCTTGCTTTTGTCGATTCCACAGGAGAACGGTCTCCACAAGAAAGGCGTACTTTTAAGATTGAACCTCCAACATCAAAATAGGTAAGGAAACATACATAACTATTACATAACTTAAATGGCAATTTTTCCAAAGTAGAAATCTGGCGATCCAAACACATTGCAAGATGCACTGGAAAATTCACTGCAAGATCCGGCAGGTCGGAAATTCAGTGTGTTGCTGGGGCATTCATATTCCCACGGTGCCCACGTGTTCCATTTGCATTGCAATTTCTGTTGTAAAACGTGCTGGGCCATCACACATCGTGTGGTGTCAATTCCCTTCGATAGATCCACCTGCCTAAACTTGGATGAATTCATGGACAATGCAGACACTGCGTGAGCCAAACATGACATGCCTTTCCTGCTGTTTCCACCTTGGCCTAAAGAATATTGAATTGAACAAAATGGAGTTCTAGGACAAGTTGAACATAGTTGCGACAGTTGCGACATAGTTGCGACATAGTTGCGACAAGCAAAGCCCATGTGCCTTTCGCCACAATGTGCCTGTCACCTCGTGCCTCGATTTTTGTTCCATGCCGCTGGAGAGCATGGAGAGCATGGAGAGCACCACGATGCAGTCACGATGCAGTCACGACGCGGATGATGCGGTCAAGCCGCCGTGGCAAAGGCTACGCGATGTTCCGAGGCACCGAACGAAGATGCGCATCGTACCATATCGTACCATATCGTACCATATCGCACCCTTGCTACGGTGACAGCCAGGGCTGAGTTAAAGTGTCAGGCAGCGGTCACGTAGCGTCGCCTCACTTGCCAATGTACGACTCAGATGGACAAAATGAAATTGTTGAAACGAATCAGCACATGTTTGGCCAAGATGATTCCTGTGTTTGGTTTGCACTAGCTGGGTGTACTGGTAGACCTGTGAGACATTCTCGATAGTCAGGAATCCAGACGAACCATAAAGCTGGCCAGATAACATGAGGACTTTGACAACTTTGACAACTTTGGCGACTTAACAGATGGATCAGATGGGAACATGTCTGGCCTTGGCATGGCCTTGGTGCGTCGACAGATTTCCGGTCCAGCCTGCGCATCATCCCCGTCCTTGACACCGTCCTTGACACTGTCCAGACCGTCCTTGTCCTTGGATTCTTTGGATTCGGCAAGGAATGGATCATGAAGCTGAATGAATCATGTGCGACCTGTGCCACGTGTGCCACGTGTGCCAAGTGTGCCAAGTGTGCCACGTGTGCCTGTGCGAACTGTGTGATCGCCATCTTTGCATGAGCTGTTGATTCTGGAATTTGCGTGTGGCCGGGTTGAAGTTTCAACCTGAGCTGACAACTCGAAACAGATCCCATGAAGCATGAAATGGTCCGACTATGTCCCTCACTATGTCCCTCACTATGTCCCACTTGGGTGCTGGAGATTCACATCCTTTTAGGATTTTGCGGAGAATGGGGAGATTGCTGGAAGACGCCCTGGAAGACACCTGCCAAGCCAAAAGCATCTGAAGTTGAAACCGTTGAAAGCGTTGAAACCGTTGAAGTGAAATGCTTTCAAGGTACTTTCAAGGTACTTTTGTTCAACAAAAAATGGCGTTCCGTAGGCCTTTCAATTCCTTTCACCTTTCCATAGACAAACGTGGTGTCCGTCGGTGACACCGTCGGTGACCTCCGGACTTCGAGCGAGGCGACCGTGAGGCTGAGGCTGAGGCCACGGCCGGGCCGATGCCAAGTCTTGGCCAATTGTGACAAAATGACACGAAAATGACACTTGTGACACTTGTGACACTTGGCAAATGACGTCAGAAGGCCAAGGTGAACAAGGCCCCTCAGAGCTGTCTCGAAAACCGTGACGCTTTGTCGCTTCGCAATGACTTGCAAGTGAGGAAGATGATTAATTAAAGATGATGAAAGATGATGGAAGATGTAGATCACAAGACATAACTAATAGATGACCAATGGATTAATCATCGACAACATTGAAGTGTGCTATCCGTGCTATCCGTGCTATTCTGATGTTTCTCTTGAGCCGGATGGTGACATATGGTGACAGTTGCGACAACAAAATCATGGGGTGCCTTGACGACTTTCTCCTTTGCCCAGTGTTTTGACAAACCTTTGACAAACCTTTGACATAAATTGACTATAAATTGACTTAGACAAACCTTCCTCGGTGTTGTCTCGAAATCGTCATGTGTGTCTCCAAGTCTCCATCTCGCACGGAGTGAGCCCGTCATGAGATCCTTTTCGTCCATGTTGGGACCGCTTTGACCCCGGCTGTGAACCCACCGTGACCAAAGTGACCAAAGTGACTGCTGTGGCAGCTGTTCACATCTGGTCAAAGTTTTGTTATGCCGCACGTCGTGCTATGTGATCAGCCCAAAAACTTGAGCCGATTCATCCAATTTGCCGTGGCAGTCTCTCTAGCTTTTGATTGTGCCGTGGTCAGTGGCCATATTCAGATGACCTATGTTCCATGTTCAGTTGAGGCTTTGATATGCTTAGATAATTTGGAATATTTTTCACAGGCAATGAAGATGCTGAAGATGCTTGCAACGCCGAAAACGCGAACCCCAAAACTCCACAGCACAGGCAGCTCCGCCACATTGCAAAGCGCGCAGTCCGCGCAGTCCTCATCACCATCGTCACGATGCGACTGCCACCCGTTGCCATTGCAACTGCCAGTACGTCTGCCAAGCGCCACGAATCGTGCCACAATTTCGCAGTTTTCAGCCGACTTGGTTCGAGTGTGTTGAGGCAGTGAAAATTACCAACACATCGCAAGGCGAGCAAAGTGGTAGATGTTGGTGTCACGGTGAAATTTCTTTCCGCCTTTGCTCTTGATAAATCCTGGAGCTCTTCGACGGCCCGTGAAGTCTTTCAAGTGCGGCGCGCATGGGATTTAGCACTTTCTGGCCCTGGTTCTGTTCGATAATTTTGAAGAGTTGGACTCAAGTCTCGGGCTGCGCCGTTTCGGCTACACACCGCTTGCCTTAAGACTGAGAAAGGATGAAAAGATCTCTTAAACGCCATAGCAAGAGAGCTGAGAATCGCTCAGTGCCTGTGCAAAGTTTGCAAAGTTCATGAAGTCACGACATCCATGACATCCATGACATCCATGACATCCATGACATCCATGGCCAAGGCCCACCGTACCAAAGACCACATTTAATGTTTGGTTTGCCGCTTCGGTTCTTGGCCTTTCTCAGCATTCAGCATGTAACAAAACCCTTTTGCAAAGACAGGAAGGTGGTTGGGAGTCAAGACATGTCAAGACATGTCAAGACATGCCATGGTGCACGATAGGTTACCAAAAGTTAGGACCAGGATAAGTCAAGATGGCAGGCGCGGCATGCGCGGCAGGCGCGTGCGCTTGGAGCTCCTTGGAGGCGCAGACCTGGAGTGCGCCAGAGTGCGCTCCGGATCGACATTGAGTGCATTGCGTCGGACGTTCTGATGGACTCTGGCGTTCGATCCCTTCGATCCCTTCGATCCGTTCGATGTTGGAATTTCCATTGGAACTGGGAAAACGCATACGGAACTGTAACACAGACGGAAAACATGTAAATGTAAACGTCTTGAGAAGAACTTGAAAGAATGAAACATGGCAATGCGAGAAGATGGGAGAAAATCCATATGCTTTCCATGTGTCTAAATCAAAGTTGAAGTTGACTCCGTCGATGACTCCGTCGACTTGAGCTCGAGCCGGAGGCGTCCAGACGGCGCCAAGTGTGCGGATTGGAAAATGGATGGCATGGACGGAATGGATGAAAGGATGGAGAAAAGAAATGGAGAAACGCGGAGAAAATGGATGGAGAAATATGGAGAATGCAGAATGGAGAAGTTTTGGAAAGGGACGAGACATGACATGACCTGGACATGACATTCTGACATCCGAAAGTATCAACATATGGACGCTCTCTGAGGAATTCATCCGTGTAGAATGCAATGTCGCCAATGTCGCCAATGTTGCCAATGTCGCCAATGTCGCCAATGTGAAAAAAACACGTGAAGGCCGTCGCCAATGTTGTCCAAGGAGCTTTGCAAAACTTTTCAATGGTGGAAGCAGGATGAACATGATATGAATGATATGAACATGAACGTGAACATCATTGCCAATCAGAAGCCCAGGTAGCCCAAGAACCCAAGTACGGCTGCCCAGAGTGCGGTGGCTGTTCGGGTTCCTCACAGTTCCTCAGGTAGACGGTGGCAGAGCCTTCGAGCAGAATCCATTGCAATTCGCAACACGGGCACAGCCCGAACCAAGCTAAGCTATGCTAAGCTGCTGAGCCTAAGCCAATGTCAATCTGCTTTAAGCACGAGCATAGGGCCATCATAGTGTCATCTTAGGGACACCACAGGGCCATACAGTGCCGTCACACCTGAATGATAGGGTTTCGTACGTCTTTTGGGAATGTTCTCAGTGAGCTCTCAATGTTCCAAGATTGAAATGGCGGTGAGAAGGCAACAAAATGGACAAAATGTGAATAGACAAAATGGACAACGCCAGAATCGAACTCTCGGTTCAGCCCGGTCCAGCTGTTTCGTCCGTACAGTGACACCAAGGCGATGCAACCGATGCAATCGATGGAATCGATGCAACATCACAGAACCTCTGAGGAGATGAAGCCGGTTAAGCCGGTTAAGCCAGTTAAGCAGCTCCACAGCTGTGGTCACTGAGTCCCCTCCGGCTTCATTTGTTGGGCAGGCCTTCAGTTCAAATGCAATTGTGAGGCAACGCTGGAGTGATGGATAGTGATCGGATGACTGGATGACAGTGTAGATGACAGTGGAGATGGGATTGAATTCGATTGAACACAATGTGAAGTGCGGTAGTGCGGTCCTGTCGCTGTAGGTCCAGGATGCTCAGGATGTTCAGGATGTTCAGGGCCATGTTTTGACCTTTATGGATGTTCAGGTGACATTTCTCTTTTTTGAGCTCCATGTTCCCCACGTTTCCACCGTGCGGTTCCACCGTGTTGGTCGACGTCGGAGACCTTCCGTCGAACCTGGTGCTACGAGCGAAGTTGAGACGTGGGTTTCACGGCACGCCCGTGGACCAGCTTCGCCGGGCGTCGAATTTTTCGGAAATGACCAGAAATGACAAGAAATGAGGTAAGTTTGAAACAATTTGAAACATGAATTCATGAGAATGAAATCTGTGTCATCGTGCTCGACCACAAAGACAAGTGTGAGAAGTGTGAGAAGTGTGAGAAGTGGATGTAAAGATTGTCAAGCTGTGTCCGTCGTGTTTGCTATGTCTGCCATTTCTGTCAGATATTTGTCTCTCGAAGATTTGAACTTAGAGGGTTAAGCTGTGCAGCTTTAGGAAGAGGTACCCAGCAGATGGATGGATACTGCATATTCCTCTACCGTGCGCTCCCACTTATTTGATGTTGCTTGACCTTGCAGAGCATCCCAAAGTACTCCAGAGTGTTAAAAGCAAGACTGGACAGGCACTGGTCAGAAGTTGTTTCAATACAATTTTCAATGCATTTCACAGATTTTCGAAAAACGCTTGGTGTTGCGGTTAGCAACCTGCCTAACCTGCCTCCGTCCTGCAAGCGGCTGGGACTTTGACATATCGTTGCGGGCTTCGGGAAGTGAGCGGTATAGCAGAGCAGCGGGCATAAGTTGCGTTGGTTGCGTGGAGCATTTGGAGAGTGACTCACAGCTGTGACATGCTGTGACTCACTTGGATTTGTCGCCATCTTGTCGCCATCTTGTCGCCATCTTGTCGCTCTTGTCCTTTGTTACCGTTGTTCCTTCAGTCGCAACACTCAGACTCACAGGATCTTCCAGTAAAGTCAGATAAATTCAGAATCTTCCAGTAACAAACACATGGTGTGTAATATTTAGAGTCTGGATGGGTTGAACGTGTGAAAGGTGTGAATGCGTACGGTGACGTCGAGGTCGGATTCTCGCATCGAAGTGAAAGGCCGAGGCCCAGCCAGTCAGTCCAGTCAAAGTCAAATTTTGGGGCAGAGTTGGTGGAGCCATTTTGGTCCCTCTCTTTGGGCTTCTTTTTAATCTCTTATGGTCCTTATGGTCCTTCCGGTGGTCACAGCCAACGCTTCGGATCTTCCAGCGCTTCCAGATTCAAGAACTTGTCGCGCTCTTTGTGACTCAATCGATTGAGTGGCTGGGCATTGCACCGTAGTTGCAGCTGCCCGAGAGGCTGTATGTCAGAAATGTGCATGCTTTTCTTGAACTACCTTGGTGGAGCGGCCTTATGTTACAAGCAGCACGGTTTGACGTGCACATCCAACCGACCCGGTGGAAACAGGAAACCAACATTGACAAGACAATCCAAACTAGTCAAGTTCGTCCGTTTTAGTCAGTTAGTCAATCCAAAAATTTCTTTTCGAAGAATCAAACTGCTTTTTCATCAGCTCAGCCCTCGTGCACGCAGCATGAAAGGTGCGAGAGCGGTGTTGTACATGTCAAGCCCCCTGTGTAAGCCTTAATTACACAGGTAGGCAAGTGGCAACAAGTGGCAACAAGTGGGAACAAGTGGCAACAAGTGGCAACAAGTGGCAACAGGCAAAACTTGTTATTTTAGATCAATTGAGGCTTTAAGGCTGGTGACGCCGTGAGATGTGTCCGGGGGCTTCGGCAAAAGCTTGACGGCACCGCATGGGGCGTCAGGTAAGGGCTCAGGCTCAGGTCAGGTGTGAAACGTGAACAGAGCGAAACATCAACTCTGCAAGCTTTGTTCATATTTCGCCGCATTTCGCCACATTTCGCTACATTTCGCCCATGTAGCCGCTCAACTCTCTCCAATCAGGATCCCTGGATATCCAAAAGGCTCCAGTTTTGTCCAGAAAAAATCTCCAGGGTCACCTCGGTCACCTCGGTCACCTCGGTCGCCTTGCCGACAGTCCGACCGCGTCGGAGCGTCGGAGCGTCGGTGCTGAGATGAGCCGCGATAGATCGCCGTGATCGCCGTGATCGCCGAGTGACGCCAGAGCTCTGCCTTGGAAAAGTTAGAAAAACCACCACAAATCAGTGAAATATCCACAAATCATTTACACAATTTACACATGTTGCGTAATTTCGTCATTTCGATCCATCAACGAAAGTCCACATCATGTCAAATGCCAATTCTTGTCAGGTGTCAGGTCGCCAGTGTGTGACATGACCGCAGCATGGCGTGCAGCATGGCGTGCATGGCGTGCATGGCACACTGTGTCGGTGCGTAGAAAGCCATTCGAACGCAAGGATTGTCAACAGGATTGTCAAGAGGATTGCAAAAAATGCAGCAAATGCAAGGCCTGGCAAACGGCACAAGAAGATTGGCAACCACGGCGACCCCTTCCATGAGTACTTTGCAACATGGAGTTGGTAGAAAAAAGATGGCTCGATTTCCGCGTGTTTTTCTACAGACTTGGCTTCTTGCAACCAAGTTTGGAATTCGGAAGGGTTTCGCAAGCTCTTATTGCCATTTCTTTTTCCAAATGAGATGCTGACAAGTGGAAAATTGCCTAGGATTATGTCTATGAGTCTATGACAAAATGCTGCAGCTGTAAGTTTTGCAATTTGGAGGCCGAGCCTTTTGTTGAGAGTGAAGATGGAGGTTGATGAGTGCGCTATGGATTTCGATCAAGGAG
>Ga0126342_10019660_pt1:10000-11445 | contig 11445 bp, 11 predicted proteins | sample Cyp1metagenome_FD_92528 | JGI IMG/M metagenome (GOLD analysis project Ga0126342, IMG submission 92528) | Coral microbial communities from Lord Howe Island, Old Settlement Bay, Australia - Cyphastrea 1 metagenome | ecosystem: Host-associated > Invertebrates > Cnidaria > Coral ... | reverse complement strand
TTTGCTTGGGTTTTCCTATCTTACCTTATGCCCTCTCATTTTATTGGCATTTTCTCCTTAGGCCCCTGCATTTTATTTTATTTTTTTAGGTGCCTCACCCCCCCCCTGGCAACAGACGAGGGTAATAAACGTGGCCAGGGGTTATGAAGCCCTTGAGAACGTTAGACGGATGCATGGATTGAACGGATAGATAGATAGATAGAACCACATATTTACGACAATATTTACCCAATATTTGGTAAGTTGTGGCTTGGGAATCTTGGGATGTCGCCCCAACTATCCGCCACTTGGCCACCGATCCTTCGATGGTGGCGTTGCTTCTCTCCCGGACTGTCTCACCCGTTTTGAGATGATTCACCATGAAAAATGGTGATTTTCCACAGGTATGTTAGATTACCAGATGGTGAATTAAGTTGGTTTATAGCAGTTTTAACATGTTGTAGAATTTTGCAACCCGGTTAACGGGCCAACTAGGATTTATGGTGTATTTTGCTGTTATATGGAGGAAACCAAACACAACTCCTAATTGGGGGAAGCCTGCTTGCATCCAAAAAGGCACCTCCAAATAAGGTAAAAACACCATACAGAGATGCAGATGAAATTATGCAATGTTACTATTCCATTATGCTATCGGTACTAAACCATAGAAAACGATCATATATACGATATTATATTGAATATTACACTATTCCAGTATTGTTCAACTATATCCTTATCCCGTGGTTCAATTTCAGATGCCCCGGGCTTGCACGCCATCAGGTCCACTGCTGAGGATTAATCAAAAAACGGTTGTGATGGCTGTGATGGCTTCCAGCCCTGTTCCTGAGCCAGCGAAGATGATAAACCGACTGCTTGGGTAGGAGTTTAACAAGCCAAACTATGGGTTTAACAATGTTCAACTGGATGTAACCAACCAAGTCAACCAAGTATGGAAATGTGTATCGAAATTACAGTAACATGTTTTAACGATTTTTAACTGGATTTCACCAACCAAGTATGGCAAATTATATCCTAGAATTGAAGATCACAACCTGGTTTGCAATGCAATCATACTATTGGATACTATAGATATATCCGCCACCAAAATAATCCTTGGGCAACTAGGGCGACAAGCTGACGTGACTCTTTGCCCTATGGTGTTAGCGTGGCTGGCTGGGTAATACCGGAACGAAATGGTGGGTTTTCCAGCCATGTTTGATGAGACGGGAGGGTAGCTGTAAATATCTGATGCTTAGTAGGGAATGTATGGGTTGCTGGGGGAATGGGATGATGATTAATTACTAGTGATGAAATGGATCATTCCCACATTCCCTACTAAGCACCAGTAAGCTGTAAATATCTAATCAGTTTTGTTTTGTCTCAAAAGAATCACACCATTTTCTGGAGCAAGCCTGTTTAATTGCCGGGTTGGACTAGCAGAGGGTGAAGAGAAAAGCTGATCATTT
>Ga0126342_10019660_pt1:0-7500 | contig 11445 bp, 11 predicted proteins | sample Cyp1metagenome_FD_92528 | JGI IMG/M metagenome (GOLD analysis project Ga0126342, IMG submission 92528) | Coral microbial communities from Lord Howe Island, Old Settlement Bay, Australia - Cyphastrea 1 metagenome | ecosystem: Host-associated > Invertebrates > Cnidaria > Coral ... | reverse complement strand
TAAAATTCCATGATGGGCCGTTTTCCTTTTTGTGCCAGGACATGCCATTCAGAATGGCAAGGGCACAGTGAATCATTTGGTGATGCGTCAATGCTATTTTCATAGCCCCTGCGAAGTACCAGCTAACACATACTCCAACACTGTATCCCCAGAGGTGCATAAATGCATAGTAGTAGTTGTCGCAGAAAGGTGTTTTCATGTTTCGGAATCGCACTGCTCAGAGAGGTGTTGCCAGGGATGGCATGAATCCACTCGATGCCAAACTACACTCATTTCGGAGCGTGACATCCCGATTTTGTTTGTTTTGTTTCTTTTTTAAGTTTATCGTACCACCATTCTGTGTAGTTTTAAGCCTGTAAGTGTCAGGTATCACGGAATTGATTCAAGGAAAACTTACGACGGAAGTCCCTTGATTTGATTTTATGACGACCCACGGGCTTCCCAGCTTGATGAGTTTGAGGAAAACCATCCTAGATATCTCTGTGGTAGTCTAAGGTCCTTACAAAGTGGTGCCCCCTAGAAGTGGTTTGTAAACCCATCTAACTACCGTTACAGTCCTACAGATTCTTACAGTACGTATACCGTATATTTATGATCATTGCAAACCCTACTTAACCTACTAAGCTTAAACCAACGTAACTTAGCTAACTATGGGGCACGACCTTGTGGAAAAGTAAAATCGTACCAAAATATGGCTTAACTACCTGTCAAGGCCGTTACACATTCCTTTGCTAATTCTGGAAACATCTAAATGGGTTTCTTTGAAACTAGGGTACGCCCTTAAATTTGCTACTTTAACAACATTTTGCTATTTGGCGGGCACAATTAGTGGTAAACCCAATTGTAAACCATCCCCAATATGACCATAGATGGGGTGGTAAATGTCATTCCCAAACGAAAACTTACCCCCTGCTCTCAGCCCCTGGGATCAGAGCCGCACAAGACGTGTGGCTGCCACCTTGGGGCCTGTAGGCCGCGCAAACGGGTCACTGTCCAATCGTGTTGGAATATAGGTTATTCTGTAGAGAACATGAATATGGGCGTCATTGGCATGGAATGTGGAAGATGAATGATCATGATGGTTAGGCCCTGTTAGGCATCAATATTTTGGAGCATGGCATAGCCTCCTTTGAGATAAACACATCAATCTCCGCTGTGAACCCCAGCTGGACATGTTACAAACCTACTGACTCATCACACATCAATATAAATCAACTATAGTAACTCGAAATCCTCCATGTTTTGTAGGTTGGCCCCAATTTTAGGAAGAGATTGCCGCCAGCAATCACCACAAAAAGATGGCGCTCCAGTCCATCCGCCTGTTACTATGGCTGCTGGCGCTTTGGAGGAATGCAGCGCTGGAGCAATCATACACGGAACCTTGCCGTGTTCTAAGAATGTTCTTGTTTTCTCTTCCAAAAACCTTACGAGTATTATATGATGGAATATTTACCTCCAATCTATGTGCGCGCTTTTTAGCCATCCGGAAAAACTTGTCCCCAAGACTCCAAGACAAGCAAATAGTCAAACAAAGGATCTTATTTGCACATGTTCCGCACATCTGAGAGTATTTTTGGGGGGTTGGGGAAAAGGAAATCTTAAACCAATGGATCTGGATGGTGAAACATGTGGAATTTGCGCCCTTTCTGACGGGCATGCCTTGGCGGCCAAGACATGGTGTACGCATGGCAGATCTACTGTATTGATCCACATGGTCATGTTGTTCCCTGAAATTTGACCGCAGCAAGAATGACATTCCCAGGTGGCCCTAAAGCAAACAGGTCCAGACCGTATAGGTACAATTTATGGTACAAGATGAGGCTCCCCAAATATAAGTTGGTTTATAGACCCAAAATATAGATAAATATGATGTATATATAACATACTGTAGTTATATACCCCATTAGCACCCCATTAACCCTAGTTAATCACCTTTCATGACATATATCATAATATATATATAATAAAAATAATATTATATAATAATATATACTGTAGTTATATACCCCATTAATACACCATTAAAATGACTCAATTGGGGTCCGCCTAAGAGATATCATTTTTTTGACATCAAAAGCATCAAAGTAATCCATTCTCGAGATGATTCCATTGAATCACCCTTTTCAAAGTATTTTTTGGGTCAAATCCCATGAAAATCACAACAGGAATCACCACATATCACCACATATCACCATGTTTGCTTGTTTTCAACTATCACCTAACCACATATCACCACGTATCACCTAAGCCCCCAGGAATACGCCACCTTGTTGCGAGCGCATTTGATGAATGGCCTGGACGCCGCAGTGCCGCCAAAGAGTGTGCGGACCGTCGATTATAGCCAGGCTGGAACCGAGGTGCGAAACTTGACTGGAATGACTGGTGAAGGGTGGTGAATAGGGCTGAACATAGATGAACAATTGATGCACATGGATTCGGATGTGTGTTTTTGTTCCCCTGTTTTTGAGGGCATAATAGGTGAGGTATGTGTTATACTGTTGTACCATGCTTTAACAAAGTTTGAGTATTTTTTTTTGGCTGGGAATCAGTACCGCTCAAGTTTTGCAAACGCATGAGCCGCATGAGCATTGCAATCCTTGGGGATCAAAGGGCAAGGGACCGCCGAATTTGCACAGTTTCGCCCCCACATGAGCACTTGATCTCTCCTGGATCTTTAAAGTCATTGCTTGCAACTAGGTGATCATGATGCTGAAGGGTGCAAAGGTTCTGTCAACCTTCAAAGGGTACAGTGCTTCTAATTTTTTTTGTTTACAATATTTTACAATACCAGCAAGAGCCTACAAACATCTTTGTGTACACAAAGATAGAGATAGAAAAGTGAAATCCCAATAACACCGTCGATAGTGGTACAATTACCCTTCCTTAAACTAACATAGCGAACTGGAAAATCACTGTTTTTTACAGGTAAACCAACTATAAATTGGCAATTTCCATGGCTATGTTATATGACTGACCAAATGGTATCCTTTTCTACCAAGAGATTGAGGGTTTGAGGAATGTTATGCCTTAAGGCATGGTGTTGTAATTAGATCAAATACTATGTTTTCTTCTATGAGGTGTTTTTTCCCTACTGGGAATCCGACCGTTTCTGGAAACCTTGGCGAACATAGCATTTTCTTTGCGACTCTCAATGTGAATTTAGATGAATTGAGTAATGGGATTCATAAACCCCAAATTGCGGTTAAATTGGGTGAAGATACCATTTATCATCATATATATATATATCATCAATTATCGTAGATTATCACTAAGTTTGGGGAGTACTCCATCTAATTTAACTAGTAATCATAGATGATCACTATAGTAAATTTATCACTATATCATTTATCATAGATAATCAATCACTACATAGTATCATCATCATCATCATCATCTTATATACATATATATATATAATTATAGAGATTTTCTTTTTTCAAAGAGTATCACTAAGTTTGGGGAGTACTGCCCCAGTAAACCATCGTTAAACAACTGGCCTTTTCGGCCGATGAAAAAAAACCTGGCCGCCACGATGCCAAGAGGAATGAGCATTCGATTCTTCAAGGTCCAAGGCGTGTCTTTTTTCGCGCTTTGGCGTGACGGGTTTAACGTGACTTCAGAACCGAAATGATGGTTATAGATGTTTATAGTTATGAATTATGAACTGTTATGAACTGTGAAAAAAGTTGGTTATAGTAAGTTATATGTTTCTGAGTTATGAACTAGTTATAACTATTAAAGTTATGGCCCTTCACAGTTATGGGATGGTAACACTATTAGAACTCCTATAACAAAGATTGTATATCATTATAATCCCAGTTATGACTATTAAGGCCATAACTGTAGTGTATATATTATGGTATTCGGTATTTGTATATAGTAATTTCTATGAAACTTCCAATTTTTGCCTTCCAAGGTAAGGGTAACTATCCCAAACTATTCCTATTCTAGCTGGGTGAAGTTACATGAGAATTGATATAGTTATCCAGATGAATGTGTTGGAGCAGCTTTAAGGCTGGGTAGGTTCGATTTATCTGGTGGTTTCAAAGACATATTGATTCATATCGATCTGCTCCGTCCCATGCCTACACAAATTTTCCAGCGTACAATGTTGTGGACTCAATCGTCAACAAGCATACAATTCTTAGAGGTCCAAGACGCCCCCTAGCTGGTAGAATAAGCCATGTCTATCTTGCCCGGATTTGGTTTCCGAACACTTAGATATCCCCGTTTTGTCATGAGAGTATTCTCATCTCCATCCAAAATTGTCATTTTGGGTGTTATACGGTTATAGTCATACCTTGTTATACTGGGCTCACCCACAAATATATCTAAAAGTGATATCCCAAAGTATCTCCCCATTTTCCTGGTTGAATCCCACGCGCGAACTCGCCGCGCACTGCGCTACTGATGGGTTCGTGGTGAGTGTTCATCTTACGCATGTGAATATGTAGAAGTGTAAGTATATAATTATGTATATAATTGTATTTGTTTACAATAATATATATACATATATATATATATATTCATCCTGAAGTAGATAGAGTATGGAATTTCCGAACATATTGGCATTTCGATGGAGGTTTCTTGACATTTCCAGATTTTATATTCACTATATTCAGTATTCCATCTACTTCAGCATCATAAATTTTTCGTATGTGGATGTATTGTTACGACATGTGTACGTACGATACCTGTTATGTTTCGACACGGCAGGTGTGTCTGCCTCAGAGGGGCAAATGCGTTTGAAGGTTTGGGTCCGAATGACCTGGAAGCTGCGGCGCTGGCAAAACGGGCATCGGCTCTGGTGACCAGAAATCTGGGGAGTTTCCAATCACAAAGATCATAGAATTGGATGATGGGAAAAACCCATGGGTTTCCTGTAAATTTTCCACCATTTATGGATGATTTGGATGATTTGGATTGGATGGGGATGAGTCATAGAATTGGATGATGGGAAAATTTTAACCGGAAAGCCCGATCAATTTGATGGTAAAAACCCATGGGTTTCCGGTTAAGATTTTCCCTTAAACCAATCCAATGACAAAGTGGCTATTCTTTAGTTTTTTTTGCAGATAACCAGGAGATTCAGAGGCCACTTGGAACAACATAGAGGAGAATCATTTAAGCGAAACTGGTTGGTGGTTTAGAACATTTGGATTATGTTTCCATGTATTGGGAATAATAATCCCAACTGACTTTCATATTTTTCAGAGGGGTAGGTATACCACCAACCAGGTAAGAGGTTTTTTTGGGGGGGGATTAAGTTCTCATAGTAAAAACACATAGATGGATGAACCTAGCCGAGGCGGATAAAGCCACGTAGAACCTCGGGGTTCGCTTGCGCGCAAGCGCTGGTTGAAGGGTGCCACTTTCAGACTAAGAATTAACATCAATATACTGTAATAATATGGTTTAAAGATGTTTAAAGGCATGTTAATATGGACATTAAATATGGCAGATATGTTATTAGTTATTTCCCCGTTATGATAGAATACGTATGGGATATATTGTTTTATCTAATCATTTAATAGGCATAACGGCATAATGATGGAATAAGAATGGACTAATTGACTAATAAAGGAATCTGAATGGATTTACCTTCTGGTGTAACGTGGCGATTGTACAGGGAGATCCCCAAACTACAGTGGTGGATCAATGGTCATTTCAGGTACTCAAATTGGGGGTACTGTAACATATAAAGCCAGACTTTGGGGCATAGATCCCCTTGCATAGACCTTATATGTGCATTAATATTATTAATTGAGGTTCCTGAAATGGCCAGTGAGTGGAGATTGACTCAAACCAAGATTGCCTATGCTCTAAAGTCCGTAAGTTTGCAGTGTTCCCGGAGGGTTCTTTCCTAGAGTCCTAGAGTTGAGCAGATGGTAATTCCGGATGTGTGTTTTTTTTTCCTGCTGGACACACCTGTGTTTGGGTTGGTCAAAACCTTGGTTGAATCAATTCATTGAGAAAACATGTTCTTTGCTGTTGCCTGCTTGTTGCTACAGTGCGGTCTCATTGCCTACATGTGCTGCAAGTTGTTTTGGGTATGCAATATCTATACATATACGTATATATATATATACATATATACATACATAGAGAGATATAGCATGCGTAGGTTGATGGATCGATGAAGGAACTAGACAGATGGGTTGAGATATGTTGAATCTAAACATATTTAGAATATCGCACCACCAACAAAGACCCAGCGTATAACATGCGATACATGGACAGACAAAGCCTAACCTTGTTGTTTCGGTGACATAAGCTGCAATTTTCTTCCCCCGTGAATTGATCTCCCTATGGATCCAGCCATGATGTGGGACATTTGGGATGAACATCGGTTGGAAATGCCCATCTTAAACCATGAGAAATCCCATGGGTTTCCGGTGAAGATTTCCCCGAAAAAAAGTCCCATGGATTTGCTCCGAAATCTCGGCTTCTTAGGAGCGATCTAAGATTGGCTTGGGACCCTGCAGCTTTCGGCCCCTTGGTGCTGAAATTGAGCATGGCAACTTTCCATGTGAAGTTCCATTCATGTTGCAATAAATCATGTTAAAAGTTCTAACCTAAGTCGGATTTATTGGTTTTTAGGTGGCGTTTGACTTATATTATGCCCGCTTTATTGCGGCTTCACCCCATCAGAAGGTTGTACAGAACCTATGTTTTTCATTGTTTTTCTTTTTTTTCACCATTCATATCGGTGATTTATAGGACATAGGGATGTATAGGGTTGCTAGGTACTCGTACCCGGAAAGCATGGTCGTTTGATTCATATTTCTGCTTGTTTCCATTGATAAATCCCCACTTAATGGATAAGAAAATGAAGTAATCTCATCCCCCTAATCGAAGGATTTTTTAGAAGTCAAACTTCCGACAATATGGACAGATGAAAAAGCAGAGGTGGGAAGAGTCAGAGAAGAGAAGAGAAGAAGAGAGAAGATCAGACAGAGAAGAGAAAGAGTCAGCAGAAAGAAGATGCAGGTGTGCGAAAAGGTAGAAAAGTGGCAAACCACTGTGTTTTTCCAATGATTTGGGGCTCCGGAGGTCGAAAGTAGGCTCGCTAAAGCGGCGGGTGCCGAGCCATCTGGCCAGATGAGAGATGAAAAATTGCACGCCGCTGTGGCGCGAAGCACATTTCGAAGTCAAAATGTACAAAGCACACCATCCTGGGAGCACTTTTGGAAGTTGACATGTCGAAAAAATGCAAGCTGTTGTGGCGCGAAGCACATTTCCAAGAAAATGCACGAAACACCTCAGTGTCGGACCACTTTTGGAAGTTGACATGTCGAAAAAGTGCAAGCTGTTGTGGCGCGAAGCATTTTTCCAAATCAAAATGTTAAAAGCGCCACATGCTCGGACCACTTTGAAGGTTAGCTAGGTTCAAGATAGGTGGTAGAGGCCTTAAGTAAGATCCAAACATGTCTGGTACGTACGGCTGGTAGGTTTGGTTTTCTTGGTACGGTACGGTTGGTACATGTGGTACGGTACGGT
>Ga0126342_10019659_pt1 | contig 11446 bp, 11 predicted proteins | sample Cyp1metagenome_FD_92528 | JGI IMG/M metagenome (GOLD analysis project Ga0126342, IMG submission 92528) | Coral microbial communities from Lord Howe Island, Old Settlement Bay, Australia - Cyphastrea 1 metagenome | ecosystem: Host-associated > Invertebrates > Cnidaria > Coral ... | reverse complement strand
TCATTGGCAAACTCCAAATGGTCAATTTTGCATCAAGATGTCCAATCTGAAGGAATTGAACAAAAATTCTTGACCATTAGCATGTGGGCTGAAAAAAGTCACCTGTGGATTTTGTAGGTATATGTATTTAAATATGTATATATATATGTATACATATATATATATATATATATATATGTATATACATATATATATACATATATACCTATACTATATATATATACAGTATATACGATTGCCAAATTCTGATGGATTATGATGAGTTTCCCTATTAAACAAATGGGGGTACACAACACTTTCAGACACACCCAGATCATTGTGAATAGTGATCATGTAGTAGACAAAGTGTGATAACAACCCCCAAATCTGCCAACACATGTTGGTGACTTAGTAGTATCAACATGTATTATTGTCTATAACCATTCATTTGTCGTCTATGTCTTGGGTTTTTTAAACAACACCCAAGAAAAAATAGAGTTTCGTGTTTCTAGGATGCTAGTTCGATATGGCAACCGGTGTATCCAACTTTTCCACATCTTTTTGGGGTTGCTATGGACCTTATAATCCATAATCACCAACTGGTTGGTGGTTGACCTACCCCTCTGAAAAATGATGGAGTGAGTAACAGTTGGGATGATGAAATTCCCAATATATGGGAAAAATATTCCAGTCATGTTCCAAACCACCAACTAGCCAAATTATACCCCATAATCATCCCATGATATACCCCATAGTCTTGGGGTTGCTATGGACCTGCCATGGCACGTGCCACACTGATGCTTTCGCTTCATGGCATCCTGGAGCCTCGAATCCGCGCCGTGAATCCGCGCCTTGTTAGGTGAGTCATGGGGGGTCCCCAAGTCACCATAGGTTGAAATAGTAATCTGGTGATTAACATAAAATCTGGTGATTACTGGTGATTAATGGTGATTTAATGATGGTGAATATCTACTGGTTGGTGCTTTCAACCATCTTAAAAAATATGAAAGTCAATGGGAAGGATTATCCCATATATTATGGAAAAAAAATGTTCCAAACCACCAACCAGTAGTTGTCTAATGTGAGAAACCGTGGCTGACAATAAACAACTACCATGACTGGGGATGGTTTTATATTGTCAATAACACTATGTACCAGCCGTTTATGGTGATTTTGGGCATTGGGTTTACCACTTGAATGATCATAAATGACTTGGATGATTTGCGGATAGCCTTATTTTGGGAATCCCCATGATCACCAATGTTTCTATAGATCAACTATTGTTGAACAAGAAAAATCATGAATTATCACTATCGTTTGTTTGCTCCTCCTCATGTCCAAACAAATCTGTTTCTGTGGTTTGCCTCGCCAGCGCTGCCGCGTCAAGGTTTACCATGCCAAAATGATCCTAGCACCCCACCCAACCAAATAGAAAAGTAAAATCCTACAAAGCAGAGTGGTAAACGACTTTTCTATCGTTTTCAAGGCTCATGATCATGCTATTCTCATGTGTTAAGTGGGACATGTTCTGTTTTCAGCCCTGGTTTTAGATCAATCTCCATAAGACGGCACCGGCCTGATATCGATCTTAGGACCTCGGCGCAGGAAGATCGCCATTTTTTTGGATCATTATCCATGTATATCCATGTCATATATTGGAAGTTGCATATAATTAATCAAGACATGATGAATGATGATGAATGGATGTAAACCAATACTCTACCATTGCTACAGTCGTATTCGGAGGGATCTAGTCAATTGCCCTACAACACCTCCCTGAATGTGCAAGTGTCTGTTGGGATCATCATCTCATTTCTAGGGTTGATTGATTGAACAGAACAAATATTGGAAAACCACCAGCCAGATCCTGATTTTTGTTCACTTTTTGTGGTGGTTGAAAAATCTTATCTTTAGATGTACTGGAAGAGGGAATTCCTCAGTCTTGTCGCTTCATACCAGTGTTCTTCTTGGCAAATCTCGATCTTCCCGGGGCTTCTTGAATGGATTCTCCTGTCAATCAGGATGATTCGCCGCGCAATCAGTGTTCGTGGGCGTGTGTCCCAGAATTGTTTTTAGGGAAAACTTGAAGGAACAATGGAGAATATTAGGCAGGAGTTCCTGTAAATACCAGGTATTTCCTGGTTTCAATTCAAGTCCATTTTTTTGTTCCGGATGTGTTTGAAACCTCACATGAACTTACAGGACAAATACCCTCTGGTAAACTAACATAACTATGGAAAATCACCATTCTTAATGGGAAAACTCACTATTTCAATGGCCATTTTCCAGTTCGCGAACTGGTAAACGTTTACCAGGCCGGGTTTTTTTCCCGGGGATTTGTTTGCGTTGCCACAAACCATCCCGGACCATCCAAATCCCAGACACCATAAAAGGCGCCATCGCCAGGGTTCAAGGACCATTCGCGACCAGATTGATCCAGGGCTGCCTACGTAAGACCGTCGGGACCGGCATGGGACCGTAGGGACCGTGGGGCTTACGTAGCAGGCGGAGGATGACTGGTCGTGACACATGGGGATAATTATCCCTGAATGGCCATCGATAGGGAAATCCATTGGAGGGCTACGCTATTTTCAGACTAACCCATATATATATATATTGTCAGTGTTATGCTCCCAGTCTTCTCAAAATAAGCAAAACAAAATTACAACATTGTTTTATATAATTTTCATGGTTCATGGGGTTATCAGATCAGGTGTGGAGCATTGTTATATGTTGTCAATGCTGGGTTGACTGAAATCGGTGACTGGAAATCATGGCTTGCCTTAGATCCTTCAACAGATCATATGACAATGGAACCAGTGGAACCAGTCCCATGGGAGGCACCAAACACTGTTGATGACAATGGCCCAATGGCTTGTGATTAACAACTAGTGACTAGTCTCTGGGTGAAAGTCACATGTTTGTTGATCCAATGAAATAATTGTTGCAAGTTGCAATATCTGTTAACCGCATGGTTTTGTTGCCACCGCATCATCATTCATTTCCCCTATATAATTCCGCAGCTCTTTCAACGGCGCCTTCAACTGGATTTCTGCGTTGTCCCAAATCTCTTTGGAGCCCAACGCCTGCACAAAGGGGAAAACCATTGCTTCACTGCTCCTCCATCCCATTCCAATGTAAACACCTAGAGTACAAGAAACCATGGTTAAAAAAGGAATTGGGATCAAACACCCATTCCTAGTGAACAATGGTACAATCCCACTTTAACCATTGGGAACTATCCCATTATGGATTTGCTGTTTTGGGAGAGTTCCCCAATCCTAGTGACGTCGCACTGAGATCGCTAAAAGGTTGCCGAATATACAATGGACAATGGATCGATATTATGGTTATATTTGATGTGTTCTTTTCTTGTGGATATCTAAAGACATATTGTTTACCAAATGTCAAGGTCAATAGATTGAAGGAAATAATTTATGGTTGAAACAATAGTAAAAAAACAAAACAACCTATCAACCATGGGGGGTTCCTGCAGCATCTCACAACGGGCCAAGGATGCAGTACAGACTTGGTTGACATCTACGTGATGGGTATATATGAAGTACACCACTAATATTGCGTCATTGATGTGACTTTGTATATCTGACCATACATATGTTCTTATTTATGTGCATATATTATATTTATGTATATATATATATATTATATCAAATATATGTATACATCAAATAATCAAATAATATGTACATGAATGTATACAGTATGACATCTTTCCGTAAAGTTGCTAGATCTTGGATAAGCTGTTTCTTGGAAACGCTCTTGGAAACGTATCGAACTATGATCATCCCTGCCACTCCCGACCACTAGGCACTGGACCACTAGGCGCCTTTTTGGGCCTCGTAGATAAAGCATAGCTGGCCTTGCTTTTGGGATCAACATCACTCGTTTTTGTGTCGATAAACTCCGATAAACCCCCCAGTTTCTTTGTGGAGTTCTTAGATTCTTCAGCCATGTTTGGGTTGTTGGTCGTTGACATACTTTTTTCGGATGGCTCACCATTAAATACCTTTGATGGGGCCATCTGGAGGGGATAAGATAACAACATGCAGTAAACCATTGGATTCAAATGTGTGAATTTTCCATGGGCTTTTCCCATGGGTTTTCCGGCCGGCTTGAACCCATGATCTCCGGCAGGTTAGGTAAAGACTCTCGCCTTGAAACCAAAGACTTTGTACACATAGTCCAAGAAGTCCAAAGCGCCTCAGACAGAAGAAAAACACCAGGGCCATTTGGCACACCAGCAGAGAAATGCGGGCCAAACTACTCCAAACAACCGCCCCCGTTTGTACCAAGAGTTTTCAGGTCTATCCGCATTTTTGCATTAAATCAGCTAATCTTCCCTGCCTAACATCTCCTATGATTATTATCATGTTGTTGACTAAACTTTCCAAAAATGATTGGATCCCCAAAAAAAAACTGAACATAGACCCAATATGGATTGGTTTTGTTGGGTTTTTTTTAACCGGAAACCTTCGCCATCCATGTTTTTTTCTCCCAGTTGCTGGCCACTTCTGACTTGATCTGATCGGGGCGACAGAAGATGTGCGCATCCTGGCATAAAAACGTGGAGCTTTGAAATAGTGGTTAGTGGTGCAATAACCATCCTGAAAAATATGAGTCAATGGGAAGGATTATCCCATATATGATGGAAAATCAAAGGATTATCCCAACCATTTTATAGGTCTACTAACTAATAGATGATCAAAATCATGATTTAGTAATCTGGTTGGTGGTTGAAAAACCATCTTGAAAAATATGAGTTCTTCAATGGGAAGGATTAATCATCCCATATATGAGGGAACATAAAATTGATGTTTGAAACCACCAACTAGCCATGATATCCCATGATATCCCATAGAAATAGTGGATTTACCCAGTAAAAAATAGTGATTTTCCATATGTTGAAATGATCTAAACAGGGTCAAAGCATGTCAAACCAACCCAAAAATGCGGGTCTACATGGGTCAACATGGGTCATCATGGGTCAACCATTAATCCATTCGCGCCAACAAAAAGGGACATCACCGACATCACCGAGGATTTGGGATAACCAAAAGGGTCAGTTGTGTGGTCCTAGCTCCACCAATGCCAGGAGTTTTTTAGGTGGTGTAGCCTCTGGTAAACTCACACAGCGAACTGGAAAATCACTGTGTTTAATAAGTGAATCATCAAACTCAATGGGCCATCTATACCATTGCAAACTGTAAGAAATTACAGAAAAACATACATAAACCACAGTGAAATTGGAATAGTCCAACTTAGCTATTATCAATCAGCTATCAAAACCCACTCATGTTAGTAAGACAATAATAAACCAGCCACATAAATTGATGGTTCCAATCCCACCTACAGAAATGGAACGTCATTGGGGGTGATGGATCCTATTCTTTTTCCAACATTAAATCACCATGTGTGCTGCTTCTTAGCCATCATCAAATATCATCAAACCGCTACACCCCCAAAAAAAAACACGTTTCTTGGTTAAATCTATATAAACCCACTACCCTCTGGTAATTTAACATGGCTATTGAAAATGGCCATTTATAGTGGAATTTCCCATTAAAAATTGTGATTTTCCATAGCTATGTTAGTTTACCAGAGGGTAAATCACCATTCTTTTTTGGTTGGATTCCCGATTTTTATCCCATCTCCGGTCTGAGACGGGCAGACGTCTTGTTGGAAGCGGCGGACGCGCGTGAGACCCGTCAGGGCGCCAGAGGCCTGACTCGAGGCGAGGTCAAAATTATTTCGTCTGGTCGAAATGACGGGTGTAAATAAACACATGTTATATATATATATATGTAATATATGTTGGATATATATGATATGAATATATGTTATGAATATATGTTATATATATATATGTGATATATATATGATATATTTTATACATATGTAGATAGATTAGATGTTATATCAATTATATATATACACATTATATATAATGTCAACCCTGGATGAACAAACCCTTAGGCTGTTTAATTGGGGGCCATCTAAATATTAGATTAAAACTATTTGGGGAGTACCCACCCTAATTAATAAACCATGGTGTATTGGTCCGGGGTTGACATTATTTGTATCATAACTTGTCATTATGACATGTGTATATATATATATATTCTTTTATGTAAAGTTATAATGGGAAATATTATGATATATATATATAATTAAATAAATAATTATATATATGGTCACAATTATAATATGTATATTTGTTTCTGTGGGACTTATAATGGGAAATATGATTGCTGCGTATCTATATATATACATATATATATATACCTAGACCCTCCAAGTAAGTACCCTTGACAATGCGTTTTTTTTTTTTTACCTTGACAAGTATGTGAAAGGTATTTGGAGGGTCCGGTCTAGGTATTTTATTATATTTTTTACCTTGACAACTATGTGCAAGGTATTTGGATGGTCTAGGTGTATATATATATATATATATATTTATTCTAAATCATCATTACATTTATAGGTATATATATATATATATATGGGATTTATAATGGAAATATTGTGGGATATCAAATACTGCATATATACTTAGACCCTCCAAGTACCTTGCAAAATGATTCTTTACCCCATGAATTTGTCATATGATTGTTATTGATTGTTCATTAATTACCATTATATACAATATGGGATTTACAATGGGACATATACATTACAATTTAACAATAATAATACATATATATATATATTATATCATGGAATGTAATGAGATAAAGTACGTGGAATATCAACTGTAAAGTAACTTGTGTAAATAGCTGGGATATTCCAACAGAGCTTTCCCAGAGGAAGCTACAGGTATGAAAAAAATAAACAAGACGTTTGAACGGACAGAAGCTGTATCAGGTGGAAGCTGGCTTTCTGCAAGAGCATGTCACTGAGAGAAAGTGAGGAGAAAACCTGAATTTTATGCCAACATGGGATATTAATGGGATAGTAAAGGACTATGTTAATAACACTAATAACCTCCAATAACCATACAGCATAAATCATGGGCAAGTATGTTTCCCCAACTGCAACACGTGTGAAGGGTGGTACCTCCAGTTTGGGGGGACTCATCAGCCGCAGTTGCACAGGCAGAAACTAGCTGGGATGGTCACACAAAGTGTTGACTTGGATCATCATTGATTATGTGACAAGAATTGTTCATCACCGTGCGACGATCGGAGGTGAAAAAATGTTCAACACTCTGAATCTATTTCAGGTGACAAGGCAACAAATCATTTGGAAACTTGAGCAAAACACTCTGAGTTTCTCAGGTGTCATATTGTTTCTCTTATATTACTGTATATGATCATATCTGTATCTGCAAGATTATCAAGATCTGAATGATATATGTATCATATGATGGCGTTTGTACAAATAAGATAAATAAGTATCATGATCAACTACCCTCTGGTAAACTAACATAACCATGGAAAATCACCATTTTTCATAGGTAAATCAACTATTTCTATGGCCATGTTCAATAGCTATGTGGCAGTGTGTCAAAACCAATAGTACCCCTTTTGTTCACATCAAAATAGCTGGGTTAAAATGGATGTTCATCCCATTAAAAACGGTATTTTCATAGGTATTGATCCATACCCATTTCTTAGTACAATGAATTCCATCACCCATCACCCATAACTATGGAAAATCACCATTTATAGTGATTTTTTCCATTAAAAATGGTGATTTTCAATACCCATGTCAGCCATAACCAGAGGCTAATCGGTTCGGTGTCGCTCGATCACCTCGTTGCGATGTAGCACGCCGAAGTCGGCGTAGCGCATCGGCAACTCCTGGATCGAGACATCCCCCGATGATGGGACCCCAATATGCAGCACCAAAGCCATAAACAAATGCCATCAAATAGCCATTTTTGGGGATGAACATCCACAGAAAGATCATATATATATAATCATAGATATTAAATATATATATATATAATTATATATATATATATATATATATATTATATTATATGTATATCGATCTATCAGCTATGTCGATGTTTGTTCAACTTGGTTCAACCCATTCCCAGGTGCGTGGATTTCCACTGCCATGTCGGCCATTTTTTTGTTGGCAGCTCAACATCTAGAGGATTCTCCCGACATGGTTGGTGAGTTTTGGACCAATGGAGTTGTCTATGATTGTCTCATGTTATCCTCTGGTAAACATACAAAAAACTATGGAAAATCACCACTTTTGATGGGAAAACTCACTATTTCAATGGCCATTTTCAATAGCGAACTGTTAGTTTAACAAAGGGTTTCCTGTTATAACGTGATGATCATATATTACAAACACATCAGTTCCTCAGAAGTGGGATAAATTCATCATGACTCATCTGGTGCCTTAACAGCTGTCCATTCATCCAAATAATCCGCCCAGTTAATAAGTTAGGATCCATCAATCCACTAATCCGAACTGAGCATTTTCAAAAAACAGCAAACACGTGTATATATTTCTTACATGTATTATGAAGCCACCTTGACCACTCACCTTTGAGATGCATAATGAGCTATATTAAATTTAGTCCCCTTGTCATTTAGTAACCACTCAAAACATGTATACCCTCCCGTAATCGAACGTGGCAATGGAAAATCCACCACTTATACACTTACATGCTGATGTTCCCATATATGTTCCCATTAAAACCTTCATGTGTAGAGGATTTCCTGGCCACCATGGTCCCCCACCTTATAACTGCGGACGCGTGCGTCGAACATCACGAAGTGTCCAGGACAGTTCATGGGTTTCAGCATCCACCTTAGATCTTCCAAGATCTTCCAAGCTTAGATGCAAGTTGGCTGGTGGTTCGAGTGGAGATTGGAAAAATGATAGACTCGAGGAGCATTCGAGGAGCCGAAGAAAGCCAACCAACTAATCATGATCCCTACGGGTAAAGTCGTGGGGAACTCCAAGAATGGAAGCTAGACCCGTTTGGAAAACTGAAACAGTTGGGTATCCATCACTCAAACATTTCATCGTAACATCATCTGTATTCCGTTGTGATGTGCTCACTTTGCAGTGTGCAATTGTGTAACTTCATGGTCATAATAAAGGTTCCAGCCCTTGCAAAGGCGTCAATTGCACAAGTAAACAGGTCAGTAGGATGGAGCCATTTCAAGCTCAGACTGCCTCGTCCAACGGTGACTTGTTCAGTCCACAATGACACGTCCCTGGAGCATCTTCGACCATCATTCCAACAGAATTGGACATAGTTACTGCCATCTCTTCTGATTTCAGGAGGGTTCAACCGATTTCAATACATGTCAATGGGAACACATCGATCCCTTCTTTGAGTTTCCCATTGATACACACACATATGTATAATTTTATATATATAAGATGCCGCTAATTGTTTTCCATTTGTTAAGTATCCCATCGAGTTTTCTCTGTTATTTGGTCTATAAGTATCACTACCACCAGGAGCCCGAACTCCTGTTTCTCCACGTCCAAGCTGTACATATCATCCTGATCGGAGACGTCGTTCAGAATGGTTAAGGTGACATGCCGGAAAACGCCGGAAAACACATGTTTATGCCATGTTTATGCCATGTGATGTGGTTTTTCACATTTTTTCACATGATCATAAAATATATTAAAATATCATCGGCCTCTACACTCAAGCAGCACGATCATCAGCAAACAAATGCAGTCTTGAACTCATGCCTTGCGCTGTTAAACCAAGTTTGCGGATGTCTTGGGAACCCGCTTTGAACCAGCCAGGCCCAACTGGGCGGTAACCCCATCCCATGAAATTTACTGGTGGAGTTGGCACATAATTCCTATGGGACCCCCTACTGAAAAATAACCATCAACAGGAGTATAACTTCAATGGCGAAGAAGTTTAAAAGTTTATCCCTTAATATATATATATATATATCAAAACATCCTAAAACATCACCAATCAACAGGTTTCTTTTGCTTTTTATGGGTTCTATTGGCCGTCCTTGTAGTTTTGGTAGTGACCGGACTGCAAGAAGAGCCGGGAGTCGTACATGTTGGGCGTCACCACTTCCTACACAGCCATGGGCGCCACAGAAAATACGGTCAGCTATGGAAAAATGCCTCGAAAAACAAGGGGAACAACAAATCTATATAGTTATATAGTTATATATTAAAAACAATCCCTTTAAAAACGGAGGTTTCTAGTTTTGAAAAACACCTCTAAAATGGTGGATTTCCAGCAACATAGACAACTGATCTTCCTTGTCACATCTTGTCACTCGATGCTCAACGTTGATCTTACCGCATCATCAACGTTTGGGAAACCGGATGGGCTGATACATGGCTGCAGAGATATGCAGAGATCATGGTAGGGAAGCCATCAACATAACCACGGATCCACGGATTCCAATGACAATCAGCTGCTGCCTTTGCTGGTGTCCCACATGGTAATGTTGGATATTGATTTGAGGGAGACTTTTTAGGCTGGTGAGTTTTGAGCACATTGAGGCTCTGAAGAATGTTGGATCATGATCTTAAGATATAAAGTAAGTAAGGAATCCAATGATTTTAATTGGGTTTTACTAAGCAATTTGATATTTTTAGGAATCTGGCATTCTAAGGATTCAAGCTGAAAGCTAGGTAAGTTACAATCTATAGCTATTCCAAAGACAGGGATAAAGGGATTTATGACAATGTTGAGCCAAGAAAAAGTAGGACACAATAGAGGACCCCACCAACAAACATACGATAGGAGATCTGAGTTGCTCATGGCTTACCCCCTTGAACAATTGTTTGGATGCTGTTTTCGAATTGGGTTTTAATGAGCCATTTGATATTTTGGGAAATTTATTAAACTTGATATTTTTGTTGAATCAAACAATCATTAACGGACAAAACATCCTGAACAAAAATAACTACTGAGTAACTACTGAAAAAAAGATGTTGACAAAACTATGTTGAAACACCTCTGGAAAAAACAAACTGAAACATAATAAACATACATGCTGAAAAAATCTTCAAAAAACACTTGACACAATTCCGAAGCACCACCTTCAATTCACAGGTCCTCTTCAGTATTTTCAGAAAACTTGACACAACAGTGAGTCACAATACCGAACCATTGGGCACTAATCATATATATATAATATATAATATATATATATATATATATATGTATATGTATTATGTATATATATATATATACATATTATATATATTTATATATATACTATATAAATATAAATATATGCAACATTATTCCATATATATATAATGTTCCTATGTAAAAATTGCTTTTCTCTGGGATCCATCATGAAATCCACGCCTGAAATCCACGCAGCCGATATTCGCTGCGCATGAAATCGATGAGTTTGTTGTAGACCCTGACGCCGCACGAAAATCGCGGACTTTCTTGGGGACTTTGAAGAGATTTTGAAGACCAAAGGGAACAACACAATGTGAGGAAAACAATGGAAAACAATGGAAAACAATG
>Ga0126342_10019658_pt1 | contig 11446 bp, 14 predicted proteins | sample Cyp1metagenome_FD_92528 | JGI IMG/M metagenome (GOLD analysis project Ga0126342, IMG submission 92528) | Coral microbial communities from Lord Howe Island, Old Settlement Bay, Australia - Cyphastrea 1 metagenome | ecosystem: Host-associated > Invertebrates > Cnidaria > Coral ... | reverse complement strand
TGATTTAGAAATTATCATGGGATTCCGTGGAATCCCGTCATCTTTGACAAAAAACGGTTGGCTGCAGCCAACTCTGATTTAGAAATTATCATGGGATTCCGTGGAATCCCGTCATCTTTGACAGAAAACGGTTGGCTGCAGCCAACCTTCCCCCGAAAAAAAACTCAAAATTCCCATGAAACATCAGATGATATTCCAAACATGAAAGTTTCATGGGATTCTGGAGAATCCCGTCGCATTTTCATTAAGTAAGCAAGGGGGGCATGATGGCAAAATATGGGATTTAAGATTTTTGGGGTGATTGGAACCCTCCAAACCCAGGAATCTATCAAGGGATTCCCCAGAATCCCGTCGCAATCTGGGTATAAATCCCAGCTCCCAAAGTTGATTGGAATTTCATTTTTTTTGGGTGAAAACCCCACGGCCACCACTTAGGTCCTTGGACTCGGATCTCTCTGGGGTGATGCGAGCGGCACAGCCCTTCGAGTGGGAGCGCATCCCATTTGTGCTTGAGGACTAAGGGTTTGTGGGGTCAAGGGTTATAGGTCCCACAAAGCTGTTGTATCAGTCATATCCCTGAAACATAGATGGATGTTAGTCAAAGCTTATAAAATACCATTCAATGGGGTGCCTTGTTAGGGAGAATCATTTGATGCCGTGTATACTTGTAATGTTTCAAAGGGAACTACTGAACCGTTCAAGCCCCAAAAACCATTATTGCCTTGGACTGATTTATTTTTTTGTGGTGTACATCACCCATTCGTAAGGATATCAGTCAGGGAAGTGTAATATAGGTATGTCTCAAAATTAAAGGTCTTGTTTAATTAATAAATTTACAGTAATTAAAAATAGATAAAGATGGATCCAACAATTTCGAGACATACCTATATTCACTTTAATTTAGTGGCGTATTGTATACTGATAAGAATATGCTTCAATGGGAAACTAATCTACATGAGGATGTTTGTTGATGTTCATAGCTCACTTATGAAAAACCAAAGGAACTGGTATTTTGGACTTGCAAGCAAAAGGGACGGATGGAGACATTACCCAGCATGAGGGATATCTTGGTCTATATGATGTATGTTTATTAACATTTTTTAAAGATGTCAATAAAGAAATATATTGTACATACATGGGCGATTGTGGGGGTGTTGTATGGTGTATGGCATACATGGATCTTCATTCTTAGACCAATTACCAAACTATGTCAATTTCAGGTAATCGCTGGATCCCCTTACAGCTCTCCCCGCCCTTCAGGTCAAAGGGGAGTGTGTGGATGACTTCATAACCCAAGCCCAAGACAGAACCCGCAACGCACAATCGAAGAGCTTGCAAGCGGCTTGGTTGGTCTGGCGGGAGATGCTCCAAGCCGACCAGATCACCTTCGAAAGTGAGAAGATCTCGATGCATGTTTGCATTGCAGCGTTCAGCCATGAAAGCAATGAAAGCTACCCACAGTAGGATCATGTACATGTCAAAGAAACTGTCAAATCAACGCCGGTGTAGAATGTTTTGTGCACTTTGAATTCCCGTCCCCAGTTCCAATTCCCAATCTAATTCACTCAGCCTCCTTCCACTGGTTTGGGAGATCTTCTTCTGTTCCTGCGTGCCATCCCAGGAGTGAAAAGGAACATGCAAAACGACGTGCAAAAATGGTTTCCCAGCTTGAGGCTGGATCATTCCTGATCATTGCCCGTACCACTTCGCTCTAGAAGAATCGTGAAACACAAAAACATATTATGCCATGATAGGGTAAGCCCAAGCATGTGTTATTCTCGGACATGCTGCACATGTCTTTTCTACTTTAACTGGCTATCCCTTTCAGAAAGATGGATTTGTCTTCGTTCCCAGGCATGATTTGGGGTTTACAAAATAAATTCGCAAATCTTCAGGCGATGCACAACAAAGCGTGGGATTTGGTCTCGTCCTACATGGACCAGAATCTGAAAGCTTTCGCGGGGCGGGCCATCGAAGCGGAATCAACTCTGTTACCGCAGGTCACTGGGTGGATCCATGACACACTGAATGACTTGCCAGAAGCTTGGAACCGATTTAACTTTTGATTATTGTGGGCCAATTGTGGGCTTCGTTTTCCATGGTTGCCTTGCGGCAAACGGTCAAACAATTTTCAAAACCAAATAAAGGAAATCAGAAGTGTGGACGATCATTGCATCGTAGTATGGTCCAATTTGACGACCGTTGGCGTGATGCCAGCAGCCAAACTGGATTTTTTCCTCACGGCGATTTCAAACATCCTCGCCTCCCACAAGAGGAATGCACTGGCCATTTTGATTCATCCGAACCGAGCATCCGACACTGGGAGGATGGGGTTTGACAACTATATAAATGTTTTCATGGCAATCATAAATTTTAAATCGTTTTTTTTTAATAAATGGGGCTATGGCAATTTACAAGACAATTTTTTGACTGGATATGCATCTGTTGCAGGAAATCGGGGGAGAAGAAGGAGAAAATGGAGAAAGAAGAGGACGATGATTTTGTCCTCAAAGGGGAAAAGGAGGAAGATGCTGAGGATGGTGACTCTGATGGCCTGTCGGAGGAGAACGAGAAGGACAACCCTGAAGAATCGGACATTCGGGACATCAAACACAAGTTGGAGAAACTTGAATTGAATGTAATAGTTTCTTAAAATCATTTTTTCATGCGATGTTCGACAAAACTGCAATGTTCTTAATTAGGAAAAGTATGATAGAGGCCACGCACATGTGCACGGGAGTCTGGGTTTGTGGACACTGTCCATAAGGAAAGCATTGTCAGCGAAGTCGCGGAACCTATGGGTGAAGAACCTCACCTGGGCATTTGACAAGGATGCCTGGTACAACTTGATATATTTTTTTATTCCACCTTGCCTGGGGATCTTACCTGGGATGCTTTTGCACAGAAACATGTCTTCTTACTAACACATTCAGAGTGAGGCTACCGTGTACGGAAAAAGAGATGCTTGCATTCATGGTTTGGCCATTGTCCATCGGGACAAAGCTAACCTTTTCCGGAATGCTGCCGCCTGGAAACATGCCCTTGTACGTGACTGTGTCATGCTTCCGCGTTCACAGATGTACAAACCAGAGGCGCGATATCTTATTAAAAGTTTATCTCCCTCCCCGAGTTTAAGATGTGTTAAAAATGTTGGAATGTCTACTATGTAGCAAGTTGATGCAAGTTGTTGGGTGTCATTAGTAGTGCTTTGCCCCTTGTCAGGCCCAGGCAAACACTCCGCATCTGGGACGAGCCTTCACAGATGCTCAGGAGCTGCGTCAAGCTTCTCAACAAAAAAGACTCAGGGTAAATTTTTATTTGAAATTGTTTGATTTTTGGGACTCTGTTTCTAAGGCTTTCAAGGGTCGCTAATTCCAATCTTTTATTGATTTTTCTGTTGGCACTTAGGTTGCAGGCGGAACAGACTTTATAAGGAGAACTTTGTCTTCGTTCTGGCCCGAGACAGTGTCTACCTGCATTCTCATCGATCTCCACACCTATGACTGCTTTCCGGCACTTGCAGCCCTTGAGGACTGACCATGGTAGGCCTAGCTTCGTACCACCATTAAATAGGATTTACATCTGAAAGGCTACTTTCCTACTACATAGTAACAATGAATCCAGTAGTTGTACACTCCAGTAGATCCCAAATTAAACAATGATAGGCATCCCACAAAACGATGATTAACCCATAATTAATCTTAGGATTTGTTATGGTTTATTGACACCAGGTTGCCATTACCACATCCCTTTCAACCATCCCTTGCAGGAGTCTTCAGAGAACCGCAGGGTCCTTTGCGCCAACATTCTCCTCGACCGATGAATCCACAGTCCAAAGGATTTCCAACGCAATCTACAACTCGTGCAGGGCTGGTGATTTGAAGCTGGTGGGATTCCCAAATTTCGACCCGGTGATCAGTGCACTTCAAACGATGAAACCCGAGGATTCTGGGAAGGAGTATGAGGTGACCATCAAAAAGCATGACCGTCTGGTGGTGCTGCAAAGCTTTGCAGCCAAGTGGATGGACACGGAGTTCAAAGACCAGACGATCACAGAGCTTGAGAATCACAACCAAAGGTACAACCCTGGTGGAGAATATTGGCATGAGACGGAAAGGCGAGGTTGGGTCTGATATCCAGACCTGGGCGTAAGATGTACCAATACTTGATTTAACAACTCCCAAAACTAGTGTTATGCTAGTCGTGTCGACATATAATATTATATTAGCAATTTTATCGTTCACTCTTGGGATTTGAATTTATGATGTGCTAGAATGCAGTGGTCTCCCAAGACTTTTCACAGGGGATCGTGCCTCGACACTGGTCGCCAGGGCTCCAAGCGACGAGGAGAGCAGCCGTCCTCACAAGCGGATCAAGTTGGATGATTCCGAGCTTGGCAAGGAAGCCGACGTGGTGAATCTCACCAAGCCGACCCTTGGGTTAGTTATGGATGGATGGTGGTTTGCAAAACAATATTGGGATAGTATGAATGGGACCATAATAGGTATTAATTACTGGGGAATATCAATGGGACATTTCAACCAACCAAGATGGGATAATGATGGATATGAATCATGAAATCATGGAAAGTATGTGGCTGATAACCATTTCACAACCAACCATCTATTTTTTTAATTGGGTGTATAACCAACCAACCAAGGATAAGCGCACCCACTGTGATCCAAATTATCCAAAATCGTTTACGCTTATTTCCGCTAAAAAACAATGTGGGGGGTAGGAAGTCAATGCTTTTATTGGAAGCAACAGTAGCTATGGAACAGAAATAGATCAGGCAGGAACGTGTTTTGGCACAAGAAGCAACTCTACATTTGGCACCTCATAACAGGACATCAAAAAGAATTTCACAAGATGGTCAAAGAAGGACCTTCTATATAGAGGATCCTACAAGACCTTCATACTTCATACAATAACTTCTATAAGCGTCCCAGCAGAACATTTATATTAGACCACCGTCTAAATATATTTGTCAAAAACTATTTGTTTTAACATCATAATATTCATGCATCATAGAAGTAAGTCCATTAACCCACCCAACTACCCATCCATTGTGTCCATACACCCATCCGTCGACACATAGATTGATATATCCATACCAGTTTCCTCTTTGCTGGATAAAACTATTGAGGTACTCCTTCTCTATCAACAACATTGCTGAGATGGTGTGTGGCCAGGACGGTGTGCCGCTGTATTTGGTCTCACGTGGCAAAAATCAGTTTCTCACCCACCGTGAGTTGTTTCTTGGTTGCCAATTGTTAGTAATAGTGCTAAAAGTCGTGTTCCACCAGGATTCCTTCAAAGAAATTTGCACCCCACATCATCAGCCAAGGGGTTTACTTGCAGCCGCCAGCCCAGGTTTAGCTTTGGATCAGGTGACTGGAGGATGTCACAGGCTCCTTGGATACATCCTTGATCTATTCGGAACAAACTTCATTGTAAAACAAAGACAGACATATGGTCAGTATTTCTTGGATCTCAAAGCTATTTAAAAAACATGATAATTACCGAACTGAGATTCCATATCTGTCAGAAAATTGGTGGTAGGTCAAAAGCATTCAAAAAAACAATATCATTTAAAAGATGATGCTTTCCTCTTTGAGTCAGAGAAAGCCTATAATTCTTATGATGGCCTTCTCACCTCTTAGGACGCGGAGGAGCTGATGCAGGACAGCAACGGCCGCTGGTTCAGCTTTTGCATTGACCACCAAACTGTTATGATTTTGGAGAAGAAAGGGTTGCCGAGTCACCTGGGCAATTTGCCTTGCGTGGACTCACCGACCTACTTATCCGCCATCATCCGAGAGTTGGAAGATGCAGGGGAGGTGGGGACCACCAAAATTAATCAAACCAATGCGTTCAACATAACTAGACATATTCCCGATTTGTTACAAATGTAGTCCAAGGTGGGGATCCATGCCCTCATCCGCCCTCATCACACCCGTCAAGGTCAAGCTGGCGGTGACACACCACGTGCTGTCCTCTGACAAAGTCTCGCAGGAGAAGCCCTTGGTCTTCTTGATGGATCCTCCGAAGGACCCAAAGGAGGACCGTGAGGAGGGTGGCAAGCCGAAGAGGAAGAAGCAGAAGAAGGAGAAGGGTGCGGGGACCATGACCAACAAGAATTTTGGCTCGGTGGTTGACATCGCAAAGCTGAAGAAGGCCAACCGACTTCTCATTGGCTGGAGGATCAGGCTCCTAGATTCCAAAATTTTGTTTGGTGGGATCCCAGGTTTGTGTTGATTTGTCTGAATCTGGTCTCATTGTTACCCCAATGACTATTGATTACCTGGGCACCATCCTTTGTTAGGTTGGACTGCAACAACTCTTCCGGATTGAAAACCATAGTGCCGATTCGTCCGGTTGCCTGCGTCACTGGAGTTCTCGACCTTGGAGAAACTGTGATCAAGATCTATTGAAAGGGTGTCTGTGGTATGTAGCCTAATTTGGCTTTCTTGGGGAATGCATCAGGTGTGATATCAATACCCTATATGAAGCATAGATAAACATATTATATATTATAATAGTTGTCAGCTACTTTACCAAAGTTTGTATGTTTGAATCTGGGAGGCACCACGATGCGTCATAGCTGATTGCCGGGAAACCCTGGTCAATCAATTCTTGTCTCTAGGCCACGTCGGCTCGGATGAAAATCCTGGAACTATGTCCATCATATTCATTGGCTCATACGTGCTCCTCATGAATTATTTTTTTAGTTTGATGTTTAACAACAATATCAAAATAATGTTCATTTTGGTTTCTTTGGCAACAATGTGGAAAGTTTGAGCACTGGGCGATGAATACCATGTTGAAAAGCTCATGGGCCGGACACCGGACACCGATGACACCCGATGACCCAAAAGGCAGTGCACCTGCAACTCATCTGCAAGAGGGCTGCTGTATTGCCTGCAATCATTCAATTGCGTTGGGGGGCTGGGACCAACTTGTCAGAGCCATTGCCACTGCTATCGTTGTGGCTTCTTTAGGTAGTGTGTCGGTTGTCGGGGGTAAGTAGAAGGCGATATGGCACCCAAATCCAAACGGACTTTGGGCAGGGAACATAGTGATGATTCAGATGTGATCTCCGTACCCTCCTCGGAAGCTGTGGCACACACTCGTCGCCCAGCCCCTTTGTTGCATTTTTATTGTTATGAAATTTCAAACTCACTGTCCTGCGGTTTGCTTACAAGTACACCCCAAATAGAACAGTTGGAAACCTGGAGGTAAATAAATTAGGAAAATGGAACCATCCCCGATTTATCGCTATTGGGGATGCCTCTACATGACGTTGGGGGATGCATATATATATATATATTAATATATATATATATACATATCTACATATATATTATACGTATATCTATATATAGTATATATATATATACATTTATACATATGATACACATGAATACATGTAAGATACATAATATGTGTGTGACTGGCACTGCCACCTAGGCCTTTGATCTCAATGCTATGTTGAGATCCACGGGGACTGGGAGTGGGTCAGCGAGACCGCCGCCTGCAATTCGATCATCCACTTCAGTGACTACAAGTGGAACCAGTCCCCTGGCTATAATGTATAGATCATGTATAGATCTGAAGTCGGCCATAATCATTATATACTATTATTGAATTGTGACAGGGTTTATGTTGGCCTGTCCATGTGATCTGTTTGTGAGTCAAAAGTAATTGTTGAACCAAAGATCTGGAATCTGGATGACTTTTTTGTGGTACTACTTGGATCTACTTGGTGATAGGTGTGTATGAACCACGTTACCCTGAGGTGCTCCTGCCCGGGCTCCCGCTGCCGCTGGGGAGATCTTGCCTGACCGAGTCCAATCTTCAGACGATTCCTCGGCACCGGCAGCGGGGAGGGAGGATAGCAAAAAAACAAAGGAACACAAAGGAAAGAACGATGGCAAGGAAAAGGAATCAGGAAAGAAACAGAAGAAAGACAAACGAGCCAAGAAGGATAAGGAGGAGGAAGATAAAGATTTGCCCGACGCAGATCACCGTCCTGTGGGTGCGGGCCGGGGAGGAGATGATGATGATGATGACCTATTCGATGGTCTAGAGGGTCTTGATGAGATGATGTCGGGGAGTGAGGCTGATGATAACCAGAAAGGAGGAGCCAAGAAAAAACCTGCCTCTACTAGGGGGAAGGGTGGAACCAAGAAGCGCCCGTCCAAGAAAGCTGCCGATATGGAGGCTTGCCCTGTAATTTTGATTTCAAAACTGACATTCTTTCAGCTGAAAACAATTTGCAGAGACACCAACCAAATATATACTGAGTTTGTTTGAAATAGTTGGCACTGGCACAGGTTCCAGAGATGGAGCCCTTCGCCTATGTGATTGAAGACAGCTACGCCACCTACAGGCTGCAATGCTTAGAACTATCCAATGGGTGACCCACCAAGTGGACTGCTATGATCCATCAAAAATTGTGTCAAGTCTATCCAATGGATGACCCACCAAGCGGACTGCTATGACCCATTAAAACTTGTATCATGTCAACCCATTAAGACTTGTGTCATGTCACCATTGGCATGTCACGGCTAGGTCGCAGCCATTGGGGCTACCTGATGATGATGACGTAGTGATGTATCTTGGTAAGACCTGGGATTCTGTTTCTAAAGACGAACATATATAGAAGCCGCACTGCCCGTGATTGCCAAGGCACGTGCCCAAGATGGAGTATCAGTACCCAGACAATCAGGAAGGCCTGTCGGACTATGAGAGAGAGGTCTGCAGTGGGTGGAACGTAGCTGTCTTGGGTGGGGAAACATTGTTTAGTAGAAATATATCATATCATTAAATACTTTAAACTATTATAAATATATAATGTGCATATATACATATATATAATACGCTTACATCTATCTATATATATATATCATACTTATATTATCTATGTTTATATACAATATATGTGGGATGAATTCAGGTGTTCAACACCACCCAAGGTGTCAAGAAACCAACCATCCTCGATAGGCATATGTTCAATGTAACGCTTCTTGTTTGAAGAAATACCGTAGAAAAACAAATTATATATAATAATTTCTCTTTTTGGCGGAAGGTAGTGAAAGGAATGTCAACACTGTTTTGAATGTTAGTTGGGCTATTGTTTTCACATGTTGGTGCGATCTACCTCTCTCCCTATTTGAACCTCTGTGTTGTTTTTTCTCTCTCTCTTTCTCTATCCACCCCTGTCCCTCTACATCTTTATTGTAAGTATGCCATGTACAATGTGCGGACCCAACAAGAGTGATACCCACCAAGTGGTTCCAACAAATGTGATGCGGATCCTGACATTCTTTTTGCATCCCTCCCTGCCAAGGGGATGGCATTTGTAAGTGAGTATGCCTGTGAGGACAATGTCGCTGCAACACAAGAAGATCCCGAGTCCCAGGGACAAGTTGATGCAACTTGGTATACAACGCCTTGATGAGCTAATGTTGAAAAAATGTTTGCAATGCTTCTTTCACAAAGGAGCCTACTCAGCCTACTCCCGAGTACCACCGCAGCTTTGCCCATGAAGATCTTGGCCCTGTCCTTGAACACGGTGAAGAAGCAGCATTCAAGTGCCAGGTCAAGGACCATGCCACATACCTTGTCATTTGTCAAGATAAAAACTTGTCAATGTGACACATGGAATATGAACCTGAAACAGGACTAGAACTCGAGCTGTTGGGATTTACCGATTTACCCCGTGTTCTCCAATCATATGTTCAGGATGGCTCTGGGTATGTGGATGCGGAGCTGCTGACACCTCAGCCTGTTGCTACTTGGCAAGGGTAAGATAGGACACCTGAGGACTCCCCTGGACAGGATACTCACAATCCCAAACATTAGACACCTCATCCTGTTGCTGTTGATGATACCCCTGGCAAGGATACCCGGACTTCCAAAGATGACACACCTGAGCCTACTGCTGCTTTGGACTCCCTTGGCAACGATGTTGAGGGCTTTGCCGAGCATTCTCTTGGCGAGGATACCCCGGCTTCCAAAGATGAGACACCTGCGCCTAAGACACCTGGACCTGGGCCTGTTGGAAATGAGAATTCTCCTCAACCTGTTGTTGAGCCCGCGGAGACTCCCGACCAGGTTGGTGAAACCCCCACACCGGAGATAAAGAAGGCTCCTACCCCATGTCGCAGAAGAACAGCGGCCAAATCAAGCGCAAAAGCAAAAGCAAAAGCAAAAGCAAAGTCGTCCCGAAAGAACCCACGGAGCAAGCATCACCAGCCTTCTGGCTCCAGTGTGGCAAAGGCGAAGGCACAAGCAAAGTCAAAAGGGAAACACAGGGAACAGAGTAAGAAACCCGATTCCAACAAAGGGAAGGTTGCAAGCAAGAGGGCAGAGAAAGATGCGGTTGAAAGAAAGCTGCATTCCGTCATTAGGCTCAAAATGGTCACTGAAGTCATGGATGTTGCTTTTGAAACAGTCACTGCGATTCAATTTGAATTGGATCAACTTCACGGAACCAGTCAGTCTGTTGAAGTCACTTTGAATAATTTTTGTGTTTAATTTATCAAACTTTGTTCTCTCCAAGGTCTACTCTGGCGCGCATAAGAATGCCAAAGCTGCTGGGCTGTCACCGAAGTCCGCAAAGAGGGCAGCACTGGATGCCCGCAAAGAGTGGCCCGCCATGGTTGATGGGTGGGCCTTTGGCCCATACTGAAAAGTGATGAAATTTATGTGTACTTCTCTGTTGTACTTTCTCTGTTGTACTGTTGGGGTTCTTTAACCCACCCATACCAATCCACAGTGGGTGTGTTGCAAAACCAATTACATCATGACGCATGCTAAGGTGGATTATTTCAGATGGCCCGCTTGATCACCCTGCAGTGAAGCGCTGCCTGACCCTGCCGGGATGTGACTGATGCTCTGGTCACTTTTTTTGTGAAGGTTTGATTTCAAATTTCCAATGTTGAAAGCTCGTTGGCCACATCATGGTGGAAACCAAATTTATTTTGACACCTGACATGGAATCTGGACCCAAAAAATAGTTCTCAATCGGTGGCATTGGAGCTTTATTTGGACATCATACAGCACATGAAATGGTGCTTGCTGCAATTTGCGATTGACCGACTTGATCGCTTGGGGTGAAAAAACATCAGAGTTGAGCCATGGGACCCCAACCTGTGGGACCCAAACCCCTAGGACCCCAACAACCGCTAGGCCCCAGTTGCATTTTGGAAAGGTGCCAGTTGCCACTGGACAAGACTTAATGTTTTCATGCCTTCCCAAAGCCATTTCAAATAGAAGATATTCACATATATTATTCCTGCCCACCCCTGCCAGTGCAGATTCTCCAATTTCGTGTGCAAAACTTGGTGTTTTCTCATGCCTTCCCAAAGCCATTTCAAATAGAAGATATTCACATATATTATTCCGGCCAACCCCTGCCAGCGCAGATTCTCCAATTTCG
>Ga0126342_10019657_pt1 | contig 11446 bp, 8 predicted proteins | sample Cyp1metagenome_FD_92528 | JGI IMG/M metagenome (GOLD analysis project Ga0126342, IMG submission 92528) | Coral microbial communities from Lord Howe Island, Old Settlement Bay, Australia - Cyphastrea 1 metagenome | ecosystem: Host-associated > Invertebrates > Cnidaria > Coral ... | reverse complement strand
TGATGGTTAAACAAGTATAGGGATCCCACTTTTCCTTTGCTCAAATCCCAGTTTTCATTTCCGAAAATCTCACTTTTCAATGGTCAGTTCTCTCACTTTTCAATGGTTAAAACCACCAACCAGTAGATATGATAGCACCAATTATTCCATGATTTGCCTGATTTTTCCGCCGATCCCAAAGGATCTTCTTCTGCGGCCCGGATTGGACGCTCCGGGGCATCCTTCCAGTCTGCCAGAGGCGGGTCCCCGGTGTTTGCGGGTGAAACATGGTCATTTTAGGAGTGAAAAATGGTGATTTTACGGGTGAAAATGACATTTCAACTGGTGAAAAATGGTGATTTAACTCATGAACATGATGATTTCAGTGGTGAACATAGTGATTTGACTAGTCAAGAATTGGCATAAAAAAAACCAGCAAACATTGAGATTTCACCACCAAAAATGATATGATTGGGGATTGCGCCAACATTTTAGGTAGAACTCGGTATTTTGGTTCTTATTTTTGAACATTGGGTGTTGTTTTTCTTGCCTTTTAACCGATCCCGCCTTGATCTATGCATTCAAAATCACGATGTTACTATCCATAAAACCACATATACCCACAGAGTTACAGCTTCTCCTCGCCGAAAACCATCATTTTCCAGTTCCAAACCCAGTTCGTTTCCTCGTTTTTTCCACCATAAACTGACCATTTCTCCAGCAGCTCCTTCTTGCCACGCCAGGATTGAGTGCTACACGGGGTCGCTGCCCGTTGTGGAGGGGGCCAACGTCACGGACTGCCTGCGCGGCGCTGATGGACAACCCGTGGGGGCAGGGCAGAGCTGTCAGGCGGGGACGTTGTCAATATTGGTTGCGAAAAAAGTTGGGGTTACAATGGATTTTTTTAATGGTTTATAATGGTTTATTTAATGGAAAATTATATAGTGTTTGATGGGATTAATATGACTATATGGGGCTTTCCATAATTGGGGGTTGATGTCAACCCTGGATCAATAAAAACCAAACGGCTGTTTCATTGGGAAGGTGCCATAAAAAAGTATCACATCATGAACATTGCGGGAATACCCCCTAATTAATAAAGTATAGTTTATTAATCCGGGGTTGACATTACAATTGAAGCAATGTATAGTCTAATAGTAATGGTTAACCCATCATGGTTACTACATGTTACTACTATATAATGAACCACTATGATATTAGTAGTGGTTAATCCAACTTATATCCAACTATAGTCATGGGATTAACCACTACTCTTACTATAATGGGATTATATAATGTGGAGTTGGGAGTTGGGAGTGGTATCATAGGTGGACGTAACCATCAAACATGTGGGAATTCAATTGATAAATTATGATTGGTCGATGATTATTTCCGGGGTTATACTATCCAATATAATTGTGGGATTCACACAATGCCATAAACAACTACCATGACTGGGGATGGTTTATACCACCCATTAAAATGGTGATTTTGGGGATGGTTTATGGCATTGGGTTTACCACATCAAGTCTATTTTCCGGTGCTGAATGGCCATCAACGGGCAATACTACGACTTTTGAAGAATTGTATTTGGATAAGTTGGTAATTTAACAGGTTGCTATAGAAAATGACCCAATTATAGAAACGTTTTGTTGAGCTAATGAGGCAGAGCATAACTAGTGTATAGTTGAAGATGGTGCCGGGACCCCAAACGATTTCTGTTGGTGACTTTTTCACGATTGGGGTGAACATCAAGCAACCCGACTAGCTCACCATTTTACAAAGGTTGGTAAGCTAGTGGGGACCGCTATGAAAGTATGGTGGGTCTATGGTTGGTACTGCCCAGTAGATTTTTCCTGACGTATCAAAGTGGGTGTGGCTCACCACCCATACGCAAAACTAAAGTTGTATATGATTGTTATCTATCATGCTATAGTGGGCAATATGACCTAGGTTTATTTCACAATAATCTGCCGTGATTGGGATATGAATATTAGTTAGCATGAATTCCCTTTGTTTGTAGCTGCAAAATCCAACAAAAAATCTTTGTCAGTTGAAGTCATCATGTTTGTCTATGAATTTCCAATGTTTGTTCATTACGTCAACATTTCCGAACGGCTGAAACTCCAAGCAAAATCGGATGGTTGATGATTTCCACCCCCCTCTGGTAAAACAGTTCGATCGTTCGACCCTGAAGAAAATAACCGATTTTTAGTGGTTTCACTCATCCAACCCTAGTTGAAAAATTAGGTTAGTAACTTTTGCTAGAAATCATTTCATATTTCCATTTGAAGTCCCATATCATTAACTACCCCATGGATCTGGATGGATTTTAGCGACACTGCGACGTCACTGGAATGATGGCTAGTAGTGACTAACACCAAAATGGCCGGCATGGTGTTGTTCTTCTACTGGAAACGCCATTTTGGTATATGAATGTATATGAGACATATGATAGTTACTGGTAAATGATCTGGTCATTCTAAACTTTAGGTGAATTAATGTGAATTACTTACTGGTGCTAAACGCAGGGAATTTTCGGGAATGATCCATAATCACCAGTAATAATCATCCCAGCAACATCCAGCAAACCATCCATTCCCTGCTAAGCACCAGTAAGATTATAACATACAAAAAATCTCTAGATAGGTGAAGATACGCCCGTCAGATTCACGGTGCTCCGCCAGGTCTCCTGCAACCATGGCTTCTCGGGTGGCCTGGCTTGCCGACTGGCACTGCCAGCAGCACTTCATGGTATGAAGTGACACTATGAATATGACATTAATAGTTAGATAATAGTTAAATAATAGTTAATAGTCTATGAACTATTAATAGTCAATAGTTAATAATTTATTATCAACGATCAATCCATCAATGAACCATATTAATGATTAATATTAGTTGATTAACCATATGTAGGTTTCCAAAGTCATGGGGGTATCCCGCATCATCCATGTTCATAGGATTTTCCATCATAAAGCATCCAGCTATTGGGCTAGTCCCATGACTATGGAACCCCCCATATGAATATGACACGAATATGATAATATGGAACCATAAAAATATGACACATGTGGAATGAACATACTTAAAACTTAACGACTTAACATTACATTTTATGATATCACTACATTTTTTTTGATGTTACCATAGTATGAATATGATTATGTCATGGCTTATTGGGAAGAATCATCATGGGATATATATATATATATATTACCAACTCTAGTTAGTTTAATACATATATATGGTATATTCTGCATGTTGCTATACTGCTATGAATCATCATTTTGTTAGTTTAATTTGAGTGTCTGAAAATGTTTTTTTTTTTTTTATCGCAGATTTTGAGCGTCCCATGATTTCTGCCATTTTCCAAGTGTCACTTGGGGATGGGTCATCCTGGGACCGGGAAAATCATCGGTTTCCAGCCATGGGAAAGTGGAATGGGACAATCCATGGGAAAATCTCCGGACATTTTAGGGGAATTTTCCAGCCATGGAGTAACGACCAGAGGAGTAACTTTAAGCCATGTTACCCTCTGGTTATGTCAAAATAGCTATTGAAAATGACCATTTATAGTGGATTTTCCCATTAAAAATGGTGATTTTCCATAGTTTTTTGTATGTTTACCAGAGGGTATTTGATTTGAAACGACCCAAGCTTTGTTTGATTTTAGACTGGAATTCGACCAAATGACCAGCATATCTCATTCAGCCAGATTCGTAGACTGGTGGACTTAGCAGAGGATATTGCCCCGTATTTGTCCATATTTTTCTTGTCAAAATCCAACATTTTGAAGCCATTTTTTTTTTTGGTTAGTGAAAAACCACTTTACCCCCCAGTGTTGCTTAAATCCCTCTATTCCGTAAATTTTGTTTGGCATACAATGCTGAAACCGTGTCGTTCAATCATCATTTTTCATGCTTCAATCTCTAGTTCTTAATGTAAAACCCAGCATTTTTGGTGGCAATTCATCCCTTGATTTTGGACGAAAACTTCCCATTGATTGATGTTTCACCATACTAAGCCACCATTTGTTCTCATCCCCTTCCGGTTCCCCATGGGTTTCAAGGCGTTTTTCAACGGCGACTCGAGGTACTACAGAGACGATGAACTGCCTCGAGTCGGGAATCTTTGAAGGTCAGGCCGTGACGTGCGCCACTTCGCTGCAGCTGGTGCTGGGTGAAGTTCGGATTTTTCATGGGAAATTAAGGAATCTTAAAACCTATTTCCGCAGGAATATGGGATATTAATTGACATTAATGCTTTTCATGGGGAATATGGGAAACTAAAGTTTCTGGGGAATATTAAAGACCTGGGAGACCACAGATTGGAATGTCATGGAATGTCTATTTTTTAGTATTCAGCATCCAATCATTGGTGTTCCCAATCTGGACCCATGCCGAAAAAAAAGTCATGCTGCGGTAGCAATATATAGGAATACAATCTATCATATATACACAATTATCCTGGAGTAGATAGAATACGGAAGTTTCAAAAAAACATCACTAAATTGGGAATATCTTTGAACATTCGCATATTCTATCTACTTCAGGATGATCATATGTATAGAATGAGAATGTAATGGATAATTATGGAATATTGAATATGTATGTATATATATATAAATACGTGTCCAGTACATAATGGGGATGGAAGGGGGAACATTGTGATTTCGCGATATATGATTGGGGGGGGGTAAAAAAAAACAACTAGAATGGGGATAGGAACATGCTGATATCCCATTCCCACGTATTCAGCTCGCACACTATCAAAATTTAGGAGATTCCCTGCCACAAATTCGTTTCAGAAATGAAACCCGATTGAAAGGCAATGTCAATGAGCAAACATATGTTCAGCAGTCGAGTTGCAGGTGATCTAATCTTGGACAAATCGAGATTAGCCTCCAGTAAATTAAGATGACGACCCTGCCAGTTGTCGGGGAAGATTGGTTTCCATTAAAAATTGACCATACTTTCAGGGTCGAACTGTTAATTTACCAGAGGATATATCCCTAAACAACATATTGTTGAGTATATCCCACTAGACCTCCATATCATGGTTGATTTGATGCCCCCACCAACAATATTTATCGATCATATCTGGGGAAATGATTTCACGACCTCACATCGTTCTCCCGAAACCTGGAAATGATGGTTTATTTATGGGGAATCATCCCAAAATTGCCTTATTTCAGGTTAGTGAATTATTATAATTTACCCAGATATTTGTAAATTCATATTTTTGCTGGTTAAAACCATGTCTTTGATGTTTCATTCCCTATTTGGGTTGCTGAACATCACTGATTTTGGAAGCTTTGCGAAAACCATCGAAATACCATACATCTGCCTTGCTATTACCCATTGAAAAATCCCTCTCAGATATGAACACACATCAATTTTCCCATAAGTTTCCCCTTTATGGTTTTTCACTCCACTAGATAGGCTTACCGCGCTCGAAACGCGCCTTGCCCATCAGGCGCGCAAGCAGTGTAGCATCACCTGGAGCAACGCAGACTTGGAGTTGGACTGCCGCAGTGTTCCCTTGCACTGGAGGGGAGAAAAATATCATTTCAGCGTCAAAATCCATGTTTTTTTCCAATTTTGAAAGCGCAACATGAAGCTTAAAATTGGGATTTTGAATGGGAATTGATTGGATTTAATATGAAAAAGCGATTTGGGTGTGTCTTTTTACATGGTGGTGTACCCAACTTAAATGGCAACTTAAATGGGAAAATGATTAAAACTATTGTGTTTTGGGATAGACTATTTTCAGACAAACCATGGGGATATATGGGGACTTATGATACACCGAATGTATATAGTTGATAAGGAATCGCTTTTTGGTGGCCAAGTGGGCTTAGTTTATCCAGTTATAAATGGGACAATCCACCAGTTACGCTTCGCGGGATGATTCCTCGTAGAAAACCCATGGATTTCGTATTGATTCACTGCTTTGTTTTTGTGGAAAATCAAGCATCTCATGGGGAGATCAACGGATAGTATGGGGATTTTATACCAACTTTACATGATTTGAGGGTTTGCCCTCAAATAAAAATTAACATTTGGAATACATCAGTGGATTTTAGGATAGTAGATTTTCAGACAGACCCACCCATACCGTCTTTTTTCTTTTAAACAGGTTCATGCCTTAGTGATTTCACAATAAAATTGGTGGTTTGGACAGTCGACCCGCAAGAGCCAGCAGATGATTCCAAGCCCAAACTGACTCAAATTTTCTCGGATTTCTGGAACTTTCTTCCGGAAATTTGGGAATCTACCCTCTGGTTATGACTAACATAGCCATGGAAAATCACCATTCTTAATACGTAAATAGAAGTAAATCATCCATAGATGGACCATTTTCCATAGCTAGCTATGTTAGTCATAACCAAAGGGTAAACATTTTTCAACAGACTAACAGTTTTACCCTTTGAATACCAATTTTTCCATAGCTATGTTAAATAACCAAAGGGTAAAGAACTCTTTGGATTTCCCAATTTTCCCAATTTTCCAATTGAAAAAAATCCATGCGCTGAGGGCTTCACAGTGAACACTGCCGCAGTGCACGGTGATGTGAGGGAACCCGGGAACCCGGTTCCGCGTGGGTTCGCCGTTGCTGAATTTTGGGGTTTTGCAACATTAATGAATTTTAGGGTATTAATACCAGTAAAACTGGTTATCTAATTTAAATAGCTGAATACCAGTTAGCACCTGATAACCAGTTTAGCTAATTGTAACATTATAAATATCAGCTATCTTATTGCTGGGTTAAGATAGGGACTTATACCAGCTAACTGATTGGAAAATGAAAAATACAAGTGTGAAACCGGAAAGCTAGTATTTCATGAGATGAGATAGGCTTATTTTTCACTCAATTTGATAGCCATCATTAGAAATAGCTCCAATATGACTGGTTCATTTTTTGTGGGCTTTACCTACCTTTCATTGGGACTCACCATTCAACATGCGAAAGATTGATTGAGATATGATGGGGGATTTGATGAAATGGGCCTATATGGGCTACCATTTTTTTGAACGTTAGATATATGATGGGATACACATTCGGGTCCGGGTGATTCGAGTCGATGTGGCCATGACTTGCGGTTCACTGGGTGTAATAAATTGTCCATTTCCAAGCGGTTAAATACACTTACAAGCAATTTCTTTAAACATGCATTATTAATCTAAGCTGAATATGGATATATATATATACTGTATATATGTATATATGTATATATATTTCTTAAGCTGCAAATAGTTTTGAAGCATCTAGTAATCCATTTGTACAAACCATTTGCAATTCCAATTTACAAAAGGGGATATTGGGGTGCTTCATTTCTTAAAGAATCAGTCACTCAGAAAATGCATGCGACTACCCATGCCTGCCATTCATGGATCGCACTGAGCTTCAGAAATGGCTCTAATGTTTCAGAAATGGGATTAAATGGGATTTCACCACCAATAATAGGGATTTAATATGGGATTAAATAGGGTTTCACCACCAACAATAGGGATTTAATGTTGGGATTAAATAGAATTTAACCAACAATGATGGTGATTTATAGGTGATTGTCCCATCAAATAGTGGGATAATGGGCATTTTTGATAGGAATTATCTGGGAAGATAATGGAATATCTATAGTTAATGGGATGAAGTCAACCATAAATGGTGATTTATTTTTCGGATGTCATGGGAATATCATGGGATAGAAGCAACAAAAAAAGGGCCTCCGGGAATCAAACGTGGCTGGAAAATCTCAGTGACTCAATGCACATAGCTGAGACCATCATCGATACATGCCGATTTGCCGTTGCCACCTTTGAAGACACGATTTTCGGGTACCCGGGGTGATGATCTTCAATGAAGGATCCATTCTGCAAGCGAGAAACCCTTGTGCCATGCTCACCCAAACCTGATAATGTTGTTGAATTGTGAAGGAAGCCTTCATTTTATAGACCTTTCAATATTTTTCATCCGGAAACCGGATAATTTTATGATATAAATTCCCTCATTATCCCACTATTTGATGGGATTATCACCCACTATCCCATTATCCCACTAGAAATGGTTTACCTATTAAAAATGGTGATTTTCCATGGCTATGTTAGTCATAACCAGATGGTCAATTCCCTGATGAGATCTATGGCCCCTAAACCCGTTCCGCCCCGCGTCTCGTCTAGGTCTGCGTGGCCTACTGCGTGCAGGGTTTCAGTGGTCCGTCCACTGAGATGAAGTGCGTAGCGCGACGAGACGATGGGTGAACTGATGACCATGGAGGTACGTTAGTACCATATTTCAGGCCATATTTTCTGGTGATATTCACTTACATAGGCCTTATATATATAGGCCTTATATATGGTAGGTACCTCCATTTTAGGATCCTGGAATTCCCATTGAACCATGGTCATTTCCAAAGTCAAAGCCCTGTACGTTTTCCATAAAACTGATGTCACTGGAGGGTATAGTTGATTTTCCCCCAACATTAGAGTTTCCGCCAGGTTATGGTCAATGATGGCACTGAATGCCAACGTGGGCGCAGAATTTCGTGTTTTTCCCAGGGTTCTGCGGGTGAAAATCGCAGATCCCACAGATTCTACACTCTTATTGCCCTCTGGTGTCATCAAACGGGGCTGGAAAATCATCCATAAATTGGTATTTCAATGGGAAAATCATCCATAAATTGGTATTTCAATGGGAAAATCATCCATAAATTTGTATTTCAATGGGAAAATCATCCAATTAATTGGTATTTCAATGGGAAAATCATCCAATTTATGGGGGGATTTTTGTCATTCTGCAGCTATTTCTTTTGGATGGTCACTTATGCTGATTTGCCATCGTGGTTGGCACATCCACCGTTGATGTTGATTTTCCTAATTAGAAAATATTGTTGTTGTAAAAACTCCTGCAGTAAAACCTCATGTATATATTTTACCCCATTAGTGGCTGACCTGGTAAAATAGAATTATAAATACTCTAAAGCTCCATTTAGTGCATTTCTTCAATTTCTGCTGTTCGAACAGCTGTTCGAACAGCTGTTTTTTTGCTCAGGAGGATGGCTCCTTCCAGGGATTTCTTCCCAGCTGCGTCCCGGCGATTTGTTCTTGGCAGGGCTTCCAGCTCCTCACCAACGTGTGCCTTGGGCTCAACGGATGGATGGCCCATGATGGGAGCACGGGAGCAAGGGAGCAAGGAAAACCGTTTTTTGTTGGGTTGATTCGTATGTAACCATGAAAAACATCTGGGGATCTGGTTGGTGAAGGATGATCATGATGATCGAATGATGGGTGATTAGGATGACATGATGAAAATTCGGGAACGATGATCCATTGCCAATCGGAACATCGTGTTTTTTGTCAGGGAAATCCATTCAACAATCTTAAATTCCCAATCTTCACATCTTTCAGATCTGCTAGCTTCTTCCATTGCCATGTTTTGATTCCTAGATTGTGTGGTTTTCTTTTGTAAGATGCATCAGATGCTTTGACTCCGTGATGATACACTCTTGACACTTGAGCATGCGATCCCAATATTCACTCATGTGATCTAATGTGGGAGTCCCATATTGCCATTTGGGGATGATCGTTACCAGTCATTTTTGTCATATTTTGTTTCATGATATCAGGGATGGTTTATGATTGAATTTGAGATGGAATTTACCCCATGAAATCCAATTGATTGTAAACTATTTGTTCATTACTTCAAGCAAACTACTCCAGTGATCAAACGCGGCTTGCTGAAAAATCCCCTCATTTGTAGATGATTTTCGACAACACCAGAGGGTAGATTGCCACCATCAACTTTCTAAACGCAGGCCCTGCTTTCAAGGCCTGCCAAATTTCCACGAAACATGCAGAAACCTTCCATCTACCCTCTGGTAAACTAACATAGCTATTGAACATGGCCCAGTCGAAATAGTGGATTTACCCAGCTATAACATGGTGATTTTCCATCGTTTTTTTTTGTATGTTTACCAGGCCGGGTAAATTCACAAATACACACATCAACGTCCAGGGGGAAACACATTATGACATGTCCAAACGCCGGAAGATGGTCAATGTTCATTGCGAACAAACCATGATCCCAACTGGCGAACTCCATCATTTTTCAGAGGGGTTGTTTTACCACCAACCAGGATTATATATATATATATATTATAGTTAATTTGCCATAATATATGGGATAATCCTTCCCATTGACGAACCCATATGTTTCAAGATGGCTATTGCACCAGCAACCAGATGAGTTCTAACATATACATGAACTATAGATCCATATAGCCTCTGATGATTTAACCATGATAAACCATGATAAAACCACCAACCAGATATGATATTTTGTTTCAAGTAATTCCCATTAAATCACACTTAAATCACCATTAAACCATGATAAGCCAGTGATGAAATTGTTTTTTCCCCTTTCTTTTCTGCTCAGACTTGTGAACATCTCGTGATCCCAGGGACAACCGGGACTGCAACGATGTGCAACTGGGAAGTACTTGTCACTTGGCTCAGCCGGGTGGGGTACCAGGCGCCCTACCCTATTGGGAATGTTTAATGGTTTAATGATGGTTTAGTGGACAAAATGGTGGTTTAATGGCGGTTTAATGGGATTTAATGGGAATGTATCCGCTGGTAAACGTTTACATAACTGTGGAAAGATCCACCATTTTCTAGCTGGGAAAATCCACTATTTCGACTGGGCCATTTTCAATAGCGAACTGTTACAGTTATTACCAGGTTGGGTAGTCGAAATGGGTCATTTGACCTCCAGAACTGATGTATCACCCTGTTCAAAGGGCTGTCATTTGTTTTTTTTTCCGATCTGAACCCATTTTTTTTTGGGGGAAGTGATCATTTTGACCTTGACATTCTATGAAAGCTGCTAGGTGAACCTCCAATTTTTGCGTCTGATTTGCACCATTTTGATCTCCAAACTTGGGTCACATTCGAGAATGTGGCTGAAAAAAACACAATTTTCAAGGGATTTGAAAAAGGGGAGCTCAAAACAAATGGATCTTTCGCAAAAAAATATGATATCTGGTTGGTGGTTTGGAACATTTTTTTATTTTTGCATATATTGGGAACAATAATCCTAACTGACGAACTCATATTTTTCAGAGGGGTGGGTATACCACCAACCAGGACATATTTCAGCCCCAGCTGCCTGCATCTCCATTCGGATAGAATCTATGGATAATCTATGGTTAATCTATGGAAAATCTATGGTTAATCTATGGATAATCTATGGTTAATCTATGGTTAATCTATGGTTAATCTATGGAAAATCTATGGTTAATCTATGGTGAATCTATGGTTAATCTATGGATAATCTATGGAACATCTATGGTTAATATATGGATAATCTATGGTTAATCTATGGTTAATCTATGGTTGATATATGGATAATCCATGGTTAATCTATGGTTAATCTATGGAAAATCTATGGCTAATCTATGGTTAAT
>Ga0126342_10019656_pt1 | contig 11447 bp, 9 predicted proteins | sample Cyp1metagenome_FD_92528 | JGI IMG/M metagenome (GOLD analysis project Ga0126342, IMG submission 92528) | Coral microbial communities from Lord Howe Island, Old Settlement Bay, Australia - Cyphastrea 1 metagenome | ecosystem: Host-associated > Invertebrates > Cnidaria > Coral ... | reverse complement strand
CGAACCGAACCGAACCGCCATGTCACGCGAACCGAAACGAACCGGCCTGCTGATGAACCGAACCGCCCCTATTTGAGGTTTCCACGAACCGAAACGAACCTAAACGAACCGAAGCCTTCCTGAGATTGGCAAATTAGACTTTTAATTGATCCCCTTTAGAAAATAAATTTAAAACCAAGCTACAATTTGTGGGTTTTCCCCCCTAATGCTAAAAACTAGTCAGCCCCGGGGTGTTTATTAATAGTGTCCGTCCGATTTTTTTAGTTTTTTATATTTAGGTTTTTAATTTAGTATTAGGGGGAAGCTTCGAAATCCAGTTTTTGGCAATATTTTAATCGCGTTATATAAAGAAATTTGATTGATTTTGAGATCGGACAAAATAGTTTTTATTATTAAAAGGGTTTTAATTTAATATTAGGGGGAAGCTTCGAAATCCAATTTTCGGCAATTTGTTCAATCGCGTTATATAAAGAAATTTGATTGATTTTGAGATCGGAAAAATAGTTTTTAAATTAAGGGTTTAATTTTATTAATAGGGTTCCCTAATAATAAATACCCCCCTAATACATCCTAATACGAAAAACTACCTGCCGTGTTTAGTAATAGGGGGGGGCGTTTAGTATTAGGAGGAAGGGATTAATAATGATACAGCATGGGATCTAATGGGATGTGATGGGATAATCCCATGCTGGTGGCTGAACCAGCCTGAACCCATACGCTCGTGATTGGCAACACATATCATCCCATTTCTATGGTTGAAACAACACATATTTGAAACCATCAACGAAAAAACCTCCGAGACTGGATTCTTAAAGTTCTGAAATTAAAGTACTAAACATATCTAAACATCATATCTAAAAAATATAACTTGACTCCCAATTTTGGAATCATTCCTTCTTGTTGTAGTAAACCCCGTGAACCCATACATGTCCACTCAACTGCTGCGCAACCAAAATTTGAATTCGGGCCATTTTGGTTTGACTTCGCCTTTTTCGGTATTCCCAGATTCTGGTTGTTGGTTCTATATCCACATATCAACATCACTGGCTAGCCCCTTCAGCTTCAGAAATATCAACCAATTTTTTCCAGAACCATCGGCCTGTGACTTTTTCGTGACTTGAAACCCATTTTATGTGGCTGAAATCCACCTTCTGCTGCCAAAAAAAAGGGGTTCCACATAGGATCAACAGATATCAAAAGGACAACTATGGCACATTATCATTCTGGATCACTATGGATCAATGGTAGACCCAGTGATCCAGTCGATGACCCAATGTCCATGGACTTTCCGCCTGGTACTTTGCTTGCCAAATCTTCCAGTCCCTCAATCAACATCAGCTGCAATGGCGCCCAGGCGTTCCTTGGAAGTGCCACCCCTGACATCACCAAATCGTACAGCCTGATGGGTTTTTGAACCAAAACATGGCTGGTTTTGGCATTGGTTTATGGCATTGCTTTAGCCACAAACCTGATACAACTTTTTGGGGATGGTCAGTTGATACCAGCCATACCAGCCATAGAAATCATGCTGATCACGACTGGGGACGGTTTCGTAAAGGCAGCATGACTCTTGATCTCTGGTGATCCCCAGATGATTGGATCAATCCTTTCCCTCGGCCACCAGGATGCGGAACCGAAAAATGCTGCGTCTTTTTTCCTACGAAAAACAAATACCTGGAGCACCTAGTGATGGGTAATTGCTTGCAATCTGTGTCCTTTGCCTATAGTTTTCTTGCGCTGAAACAAATGCCATGCATGCTGAAGAATTCACACATGTTCGCTGGTTTCATCCAAATCTCCATAGTGAAGCGAATCCCGAGCTTGACGAGTGAAAACTCATGAAAACTCAGTTTTTTCCACGTGATGTTCCATCATTTGACGGTTCAATCTCCATTTGTTTGATGGTTAAATTATGTTAAATTCTGATTTTTCCGGGTCAAACATCATTTCAGTTTTGCTGTTTTTAACAGGTTTCAACCAAGTGTTGTCAGCTAAACATAGCAATTTTCCATGGTCAATGTCAACCACGGATTAGTAGACCCTGACTATTAATTGGGAGGTAACCCCGATATACTACTATTAAAGTTGGTACCACCGTATCGACATGTATCTATGAACTCAATTGGGGGGGTTAAACCTTAGTATTAACTTTCCCAAATAACATTTACTTATATAATATAACCTTAGTAATGGATATATAATACTTTACTATAACATTATCTTAGATTATCCAACCGGGTTATACTAACATAGATCTGGAGGCCAGTGAATTCCACCATTATGTCGATCATTTTCCTAGGGTATCCCCATGAAAATCCCCTTCTGAAAATATCCTCAATGAATGACCATATATGACCAGAAAATCTATATTGGTTTTATATTGATGAATATTTATATCCCCATGAAAATATCCTCAATATCCTCAATCATTTATGACCAGGGACCCAGAATATAAATATTGAGGATATAGATTTATCATGATTTATCCCCTGGGGATCCCATTAGCCATGATATGACTCTGACCATGAAAAAAACCACAAAATGACCGAATCATGGCCAATCTATGCCAGATACCCTGCAAAAAAATAAAGAACATTCTTAGCTGGTGAACGTAGATCATCCGATTCATACCAAAAGACTAGTTAGGATTAGTTTGTACCCATCCAGGATTGACCTAGTTATGACATGTTATGCCCATTTATGACCCAAAACCAGGGGATAAAACCAGCTGGTTTTTGGTGAACCTCCACTGCTGCCACAGATTGTCGGTGCGTCCCACTGCTGATCAGACTTCCGCGTGGTGGTGCTGGCGCCACCCACCTGGAGCCACGATTTTTCTTTCGGATCAGGAGGAAAAAATGTTCAGAACTTGCTGAGAAAAATGGTGGCTTGGGCTGATTTGAATCAAGAAAGTCGGTTTCAAAACCATTGACCAGTGACAGTGAGGATTTAATCAACAATGTTTTTACCAGCAGAATTTCACCAGCTATGATGAAGATAAGATTTCCAAGGAGATTAGGATATGATCTAACACGATCTATATAATCTAATTATCTGACTGTCTAACCGTTTTTTGCGCTTTACCCCAGCAATTCCAATTTACAGGTAACTCCTCCCACGCGACAATTTCTCAAATGTTTGGCCAGACGGCCTGTCCAAATTACACATGATTGACATAGCGGTTTCAAAACTGAGATATCCAGAGATTGTCCATGTTTCATCACCCATAGGATCCATGTATGCTATATATGGTAACATTTACCATCAATATACCCCCAATGTTAGCATATATACCATACATGGATCCTATGGGTCATGTTTCCTCTGGGATTTTTGCCCAAACACATCAGGGGTACCAATTAAACAGCGGATCCCCGGTACCGCTTCAGTGGTGACCTGCAAGAGCCCACTGTGCTCCAATTGCTGCAGCAAGCCAGGGCCCTGATCAGCCTCTGGAAGTCCTGAAAAAACACCAGCGGTGTTCCAAGGCCGAGAAAGCTGTTGGAATCCACCAAAAAACCAGCAACAAGACGTGTCTCCGGAAGTGTTTGTAGGGTCCTTAATGCCACAGTTGCACGATTCATAGATGACCAGTCCCTTTGCTGCTCATGGGTTCACCCATACCCTGCGAACATAGTCAATTTTGCTTTGTTGGTTCATGAAACAAGCATGTATGTAATGCCATATAGATTTGTCTAGATTCTAGATGTGATTGGGATCAACACAATTCCCCCATTCCATGGACGTTTCGCCTGCCCACAATGGTGCTGCAAAGTCGGAGATGGACACGATCTCCGAATGCTTCAGGGTGTCCAAACCTAAGAGGCCAAGGGAAACGATTAATATATGGGGATATACTGGGGATAAATGGATAAACCCATCAATAAATGGGGATATAATTTATAATGGGGATAATATGGGATAACAGGGTGTATAACCAACAATATTATATTTGGGTTGTCTCACAATGGGCTATTTATCCCTAAGATCCAATGGTTTAAATTTCATCATTTTCCCAAAAACGAATGGCCATGTTGGTGCATTCCGGATCCCAAAAGATTGAGGCAAACCCAAATTTTCTGAGACACGTCTTGGTTGTTGGAGATGGACTTGGGTAGCCATTTTTCGGAAAAAACATCATGAGGATGTTGTCCATCGTTTAGAGGATCCCCACCAAGTACTGGAAAAGGGTGGAATCCACAGATTTTTTCTGCTTGTCATTTTTCGAATAGCTGAATGTTCCATTCCCATGACGGATCCGGCTGGTGCTGGTATATATGCTAACATAAAGGGGGTTTTTGTTGATGGGATCCATGGCACACCATATATAGCAGCACCGATCCTATGGGTTTGATAACATCCCCCTTTAACGACTGGGATTCCTGCAAGGGCCGCAGATTCTGTCAGACAGCAAGGAGATGTGAATGGCTGACTCAGTGGTCTTGACGGGAAAATCCTGGAAAAAAACTGGGAATTTCTCCATTGCCACGTTGAAGAAATACATGATCGGCTACCGTTTCCCCAGGATTGAACAAAACGGGAATGGTGAACTCCTGCCGCGAACTCACTGCAACTCACCAAAAAGCAACGGCCACCACGTTTCCGTGCCCGACCAAGGGGCGAAAGTCACGGAAACTCTTCAGTTCCTCAGACCATAGAAGACCTGGGAGACGCTGATAGCTGAGCCGGCTGTCTGGTTTCCTAAACACTCCTAAACCCAAAGCATGGATGGGACATGCCCCATCGGAGGTTTGAATGGGCAAATCAAGACCCAAATCATCTATAACTGATGATACCCTCTGGTGAACTAACATAACTATGGAAAATCACAATTTTCAATGGGTAAATCCACTATGAATCACCATTTTCAATAGCAAACTGTTAGTTTACCAGAAGGTAAATGAGGGATTTTCCATATTATTGCGATGTTGAATTGCCCTGAGGGTACGTACAATTGCGCTTTTGGACCATATCTGAAACATGGCACGAAGATGGTGGGGTCCCCGAGACTCAAATCCCACAACCACCCAATGTGTTCATCGCAAAAAAAACATCAAACCGGGCCAACGGAACGATTCTACCTTCATATTGGTCATATATATATATATATATCCCATCATATCACCCAATATTCCGTAGACAGTACAATCAAGATAATATATACATATAATATTTATCAATATTTCATAAACATCAATAGAAACATCTCCCAGTTCTGGCTGAAATCCTCCCCATCGTTGACATCACCATTCCTCACCTTCCGAAAGCCCAGCGGCGCTGCATCGCCTTGGTCCTTTGCTCCGCTGCCGTCGCATAGCGCGCCGCGGCGCTTGGCGTCCGCGGCAGGAGATGACGACTGAGGAGACGCTCCATGCGGAGGAGAACGCCTTGGTGGGCTTCAAACATTTACACAATCCCCCAAAAATGGAAGTTGAAACGGGGAAATCATGAAAATCATCGATAAAAACTAGGATTTAATGTGATTTAATGTGAGTACCATGATTTACAGATTGCATTAATGATATACCCTCTGGGAAACAAACATAGCTATGGAAAAAAGGACTATTTTTGGAGATCCTGAACAGGAAACCCATGGTCTTAGTTTACTGGAGAGCATTGTGAGATCAATTCACCATTAGTATATATGTATATATATATATATGAAACGGTTGCAGTGGATCTTCCTATCGCAGCCAACAGCAAACATTTCAATGTTCCAAAGACAAAGTCTTTTTGGCATCAAACCCGCAACAATTCATCAATGACCATTTCAGGAACCCAAATAGGAGGTACCTAAGATATATAAGGCCTATTTTTCAGGAATCCCATCCCCACATGAATATCCCAGCCCCATTGGTGTCGTGATATCACCATGAACTAACATATATAGATTGGCTGGTTGATATACCCGCTAATGGTTGGTCAATATATATTATATATATAGCATATTGTATTATATCAAATATTATATTATATTATATTTATTATATTATATTATATTATATTATATTACATTATATTATATTACATTATATTATATCATATTATATATTATATTATATTAAATCATATTATATATTATATCAAATAATAATATATATTATATAAAAAAAATATTATATTATATTATGTTATATTTTATTTTGTTTCATTCTATTATATACAAAATTATATATTATATATCATATATTAAATATTACACATTATATATATATATATATGTATACACCCACTATATCCTCATAATCTAGCGAATTATAGCATATGACAAACCTGAGAATAGCTGAAATAAGGCCAGCTATGGGGATGATTCCACGAACCATACCGTCATTCGAGTGATGTCACGACGTGAGGTAAAATAATTCAGCCAGACAATATTACCATTGACTATATTCATTACTATTTCGTTGATATATGCATTATTGGTTGGTTAATATAAATATGTATATATATAATCTATCCCCATTAATGGTATACCATTAGAGATAATATATATGTATATACAATGTATATATATAATATATAATATATATATAATATATATATTATATAATATAATATATATATATTATAATATATATATAATATATATATAATATATATAATATATATATATAATATATATAATATCCACTATATATATATATATAATATCCACTATATATCACATTGATCCCTCATCCAAGGTGCAGTTGAGATCTACTGGCACCACCTTCTCTGCTTGGATCGTGCTGAGATTTTTTCCGTCGCCCAACCAGCGACTCGAAAAATCCCAGCCGCTCTCGGCACCCGATCTGCAGCAGTGGGAGGATATGAGCTTGGAGGATATCCCAATGTCAAGCCCTACTGGCTTGGATGATGTAGTTTTGAACTGGCTTGGATTAGAATCTTCAAATGGGCTATGTATATTTCTTAACAAATAAATATAGACGTTACGTTTGGTTCTTTCTTGCTTCTACATTGGATAAACCCACTTCAAGTGGGATAAAGCTGGCGCACGGCTGTATGCCTGCTGCTCACCATCAATGTACAGTAGTCTATCGGGGCCCTGGGCCATGATATACTGTACGGTTTCCACTTCCAATACAGCTTGCAATGGCAAAAGCTTTGAATTCCTGGTGTTGCGTAGTGCGTCCTTCTTCTTCCTGATGCTGCAAGTATAATTTTCATGATATATATATATGTATATATATACATATATTATCGTATTCCCATTTCTCAGCAATCTATATAGAAACCTGGTAAATCTAGGAATCTAGTCAAGGTCTACAAACCCCAAAACGGATCCAAACGGTGTGCCAAACGTCAGGTTACATGGGATTCATGGGGTATGGTCATCGCAGCTGTTGTCCATGGCACATATGGATTGTCCAAAACTAATATGTAAAAAACAATCCATAGTTTAGAATATCATTTCCCCATCACAAATGCCATCTAGGGGTATTCCCCGTGACAAACCCATTACCCATAATTCATGATCGTTGATATAAATCTAAGACTGTAGTAGTCTATCATAGTCGATCATAGCCTATCTAATCTCTCTATCTACCTATCTACCTACCTACCTACCTAACTACCTATCCACCCATCCAATCAACGCCATCAATTATATCCCGTAAATGCATGGAAATGCCATCAAAAATGCAATCAAATCCCATCAAATCACAATTTAATTCCATAAAAAACAAAAAAACAAACATAAAATCTGAGTTTTTCACTCCAAAGTGACCCTGCCTGATGCTACGATAGACCTCCGCCTTCGGTCTTTTCGCCGCCTTTGCCGTTGCCAGATCCTGCCGGCACCAGTTGAACTGGAAGTTGAAATGAAGCAAATATCGGATATGATGGTTACTTAACGTCGCTATGGAAAATAACTGTTTTTCATAATTGGTAAATATTCTTTTGGCACCCCTCCAAATGGGTGAAGTTTTTTTTTGTTTTTTTTTTATTTTCAGTTTGGGGCACTTTTCCTTGCTATTTGCTACATTTTGGAGCAAAACCGTGTACTTTGCTGAATTTTGGAGCTTAAATTTACCATTTGCACTGTTCATCGATTTTTCCATTGTGTTCATTGATTTACCCAAAGTTGTCATCGATTTTTCCATAGTTGTCATTGAATTTGCCATTGGTTCAATTGATTTTTCCATGGTTTCAATCGATTTTTCCATGCATAACATGCACCTGGTGAACATGTAGAATATAGCTTGAAGCACAACCGTGTGGGGTCTAAATAGTGGCATTGGATGCTGTCATAGTGTTGGTTGGTTTAGGGTTTATTAGGCTTGGTTTAAGGTTTATTTAGGGTTGGTTTAGGGTTTATCTAGAGTTATTTAGGGATGGTTTAGGGCTTATTTAGGGTTAGTTTAGGGTTTATTTAGGGTTGGTTTAGGGTTTATTTAGGGTTTATTTAGGGTTGGTTTGTTTAGGGTTGGTTTAGGGTTTATTTAGGGTTTGGTTTAGGGTCATTTAGGGTTGGTTTAGGGTTGGTTGAGGGTTTATTTAGGGTTGGTTTAGGGTTTATTTAGGGTTAGTTTAGGGTTTATTTAGGGTTGGTTGGTTTAGGGTTTATTTAGGATTATTTAGGGTTGGTTTAGGGTTTATTTAAAGTTAGTTTAGGGTTGGTTTAGGGACTATTTAGGGTTGGTTTAGGGTTTACTTAGGGTTGGTTTAGGGTTGGTTGCGGGTTTATTTGGGGTTGGTTTAGGGTTTATTTAGGGTTGGTTTAAGTTTTATTTAAAGTTGGTTTAGGGTTTATTTGGGGTTGGCTTAGGGTTATTTAGTTTAGGGCTTATTTAGGGTTGGTTATGTCGGGTTGGTTTAGGGTTTCTTTAGGGTTGGTTCAAGGCTTATTTAAGGTGCATTTAGGGTTGGTTGGTTTAGGGTTTATTTAGGGTTATTTGGGGCTATTTAAGATTATTAAGGGTTGGTTTAGGGTCTAATTTAAGTCTGTTGAGGGTTTATTAAGGTACATGTAGGGATACAAGGTGTGTATATCAAGATAGATAGATAGATAGGATAGATAGGATGGACAGGATAGATAGGATGGATTGATAAGATAGATTAGATAGATTAGATAGATTAGATAGATTAGATAGATTAGATAGATTAGATAGATTAGATAGAATAGATAGATTAGATAGATTAGATAGATTAGATAGATTAGATAGATAGATAGATAGATAGATAGAAAGATAGAAAGATAGAAAGATAGATAGATAGAAAGATAGAAAGATAGAAAGATAGATAGATAGATAGATAAGATTAGATAGATAGATAGGATTAGATAGATAGATAGATAGATAGATAGACAGACAGACAGATAGATAGATAGATAGACAGATAGACAGATAGACAGATAGACAGATAGACAGATAGACAGATAGACAGATAGACAGATAGACAGCTCGATAGCTCGATAGATAGCTCGCTAGCTAGCTAGATAGATAGATGGATAGATGGATAGATGGATAGATGGATAGATGGATAGATGGATGGATGGATGGATAGATAGATAGATAGATAGATAGTCAAATAGATAGATAAGATAAGATAAGATTAGATTAGATTAGATTAGATTAGATTAGATTTAGTTAGATTAGATTAGATTAGATTAGATAGATAGATAGATAGGTAGATAGATAGATTGATTGATTGCTTGGTTGATTAGATAGGTAGGTGGATAGATTAGATAGGTAGGTAGATGGATAGATTAGATAGGTAGGTAGATAGATAGATTAGATAGGTAGTTAGATAGGTAGTTAGATCGATTACATTAGATTAGACTAGATTTCGATTAGATTTGGATTAGATAGGATAGATTAGATTTGATAGGATAGATTAGATTAGATAGGATAGATTAAATTAGATTAGATTAGATAGATTAGATAGATTGGATAGATCGATTAGATAGAATAGATAGATTTGATAGATAGTTTATAAGATAGACTAGTTAGATTAGATAGATAGATAAGATAAGATGATATAAGATTGAAAAAGATTAGATTAGACTGGGTTAGACTAGATTAGATTAGGTTAGATTAGATAGATAGATAGATAGGTAAAGCATGGTAAAGCCACAAAAGCCACACACCCACAAAAGCCACAGAAGCCAGGCTGGAAAACAAAAAAAAAAAAACATAGCCCTCCGTTTAGTATCAGGGGGAGAGGATAAGTTACATCTAGTTACCCATCATATCCCAATTGATCATCCCAAATGCAAAAGTTGCTTGAACATATTCCAAATTTGAAGATACACATCAATATTTATAAATTTGTGCGTTAAATGACCCATTTGTGTTGGTGAACCGCAATGATCTTTTGCTGGCTATATCCTCATTGTTCTGGTTCAATATGTTCGTGTACACACATAAAGTAATATTATCCCGTTGTAACTTAAGAAATATACACTTAAATCTGTTTGCATTGTTGTGCAACATATACCACTACCCAAATTGGGTTTCTCTAAGCCACATCCACTGGTTATCACCAATACCCCTATTAATCTTGCTATTTTCCATGGGAGGTATCCCCTTCGGACGAACCCACGTGGTGTCCAGTGCCTCAAAGTAGGATTCGGGACGGGGACTTTGAGCATTCGAGAAGTAGACCTGAAAGCGAAACCTGTCGATTCCTTGAAAAATCACGAATCTTGGCATGAAAATGCCTGTATACTTGAGGTGCAGTTGGGTTTATAAATAGATATAACCATGGTAACCATGGTTACAAACCTCCATAAGCTGGGATATAACCCCTCTAACTATGGCTATATATCCACTTATAACAAAAACTGCAATTCCAAGTAAGTATTATTCTCTGGTAATGACTGACGTTTTGGTATGTTTTGGTATGGAAAATCGCCGCAAATATAACAAGCAAATCATTGAACTAGATGGATCATTTTCCATAACCTACCAAAGGGTAATACATAGTTTATGGAAATATGAACATATGTCCTTAAAACAATGTTAAATCATGCAAATCTATACTTACCTTGGTTTCAATACGTGTTTTTTAAGAGCAGGGATCACCCCGGGGTCCCAACAGCAGTCCGACATGGGCAGTGTTCAGCTGCAAGTGGTTGATGTCCAGTATATGGGCACGCTATGCAGTGAGTGGTTTTTTTTGGTACGCTCAGAACATGTGTAGGTAGTATATGTAGGGTGTAAGTAGTATATAGGTCTTGATGAAGCCATGCATTTTTTTATTGGGTATTGTATTTAGGTAATGTGTATAAAATAATAATATAATATATATATACACGTACACACATATATATATATATACATTGACATATTTGTAGGTACTAACACCGTACTTAAGTCACTTCAGGCGGGAAAAGTCACATCATCCCCATGGCACGGCGGCGATACGGAGAAGTCACATCAGGTAGTGGAAAGTCACATCAGGGAAGAAGAATCACCATGGCACAGCCTGTTTCATCTATACTT
>Ga0126342_10019655_pt1 | contig 11447 bp, 6 predicted proteins | sample Cyp1metagenome_FD_92528 | JGI IMG/M metagenome (GOLD analysis project Ga0126342, IMG submission 92528) | Coral microbial communities from Lord Howe Island, Old Settlement Bay, Australia - Cyphastrea 1 metagenome | ecosystem: Host-associated > Invertebrates > Cnidaria > Coral ... | reverse complement strand
CCAGAAGATATGCCAGATAGAATGCCAAATAGAATGTCAGAAGATATGTCAGATAGAATGCCAGAAGATGTGCCAGTAAGAACATGGATAAATGTCATGGTGGGGATCACACGAAGTAAAGTAATTTGAGAGAAATGATCTATTCAATGAGTATCAGTTATCTAAGATTTATCTAAGGTATGGTTTCATATGGTTGCTGTTGCCATGAAATGTGGGCGCCTAATAGAGCATTGTTCTTGAATTTTAGATAAAGTATAAGTATCATCATCATCCGGAAAAAATGAGGAAAACATGAGGCAATGAGGCCATGAGGTTAATGGGGTTGGAAACCTCAGGTGATGGCTATTGAGCTATTGAGCTTTGATTTCTTTGGTGATCCATGGTTAGCTATGAGACATGGTGATTTAATAGCAACAAACATGGGACAGTTGCAAACCAAATTGGACGACTAAACTCAATAAGTTTGTGGTTGCACAAACAAGATGTTTTGAGTTGTACTAACTAGTCTCATGGGGATTATTGTAGTGCAATATGGAAATGACTAGTGGGCTCAGTGACCACCGTCAATGATGCTTCATGCATTTCGGAAAAACCATCAAAGGTTTGGGACGCGCGATGTATTCTGCCAATCGATAAGCCCGAATTGTTGGTTGCATGTAAGTTCCGAATAGCATCCCTCAGAATAACTCAGGGCCATCATAGACCCCATGGATAACTGGAAGTCGTCCAACACCCAAGTTATGACAGGGATGATGTTTTAGGGGATGGTCGTTGTTTTTTTGAGATAGCCGAATCCAGAGATTTTGTCAGCTATTTAATACCAAATTTCTCCATAGTTACGTAAACGTTTACCCTCTGGTAATTTAACGTAGCTATTGAAAATGGCCATTTATAGTGAGTTTTCCCATTAAAAATAGTGATTTTCCATAGTTATGTAAACGTTTACCACCACACTTCTTATAGTAGAAACATACTATCAACAAGAGGATGCAGTGCTCGATTGGTTCTCTTTCTTTGCCAGGTTCATTGGGTTTAGCATCATCTTTCCAATTGCCATTTGGGGGAAAACATCCCATTTTTAGACACACCCATTTTGTTTGGTGAAACTAGTTCTGGCACTCCTTGAAACCACGAAATCAATATGAAGAAGTTCTCTTCAGAAGTGTTAGTGGCCTTGGAGATTTTTCTTTACAGCGCCCCAGCATTGGCCTCCAGCCACAATTTCTGAGGATCGTTTGGGTGTGTCTGAAAATAGAAGATAGCCATAGATAGCCTCAAAATGGTTGTTCTTCAACAGGGAGCATGATCATGAACCATCCAACATTGGGAGCTGCCCGAGCTGTTTCAACCTAGCCTCCGGGAAACAAACGTGGCAACAGAGACTCCACCATTTATAGATGACGTTTCATTAAAACGTCCTTTTAGTTCAGGGATTTCCCAGCGATCGCCACGTTTGATGACACCGGAGGGTAACCAAAATTAGAAGCGCATGTTTGAGGCAGTTTGAGGCAGTTTGAGGCATGGGGCAAATGTCAGCTGTCACTTCTGACGCCCTCCATTGAGGTGTAGATAATCATGCCAATGTCCCTAAGCCAGCCTACACCGTCCCGGGCATCTGCGACACAGGACACATTTCGATCACCGAGTTGAGTCGAATGGCGAATGTTGTCGTCTTCGTCACCTAAGAGTTGGGTGTAGAACACAATAGAGTAACCCCAAGCATTGTGTTTTTCACAGTTATGGGCCGAAACACAAGCTATAAGTACTAAGTCAATCTAAGTCACCCCATGTATAGAATGTATAATCTCATTGAAATAATCAGTTATAACTAATCGTCATGGCCATGCAGATCTCTTCAGATCTCTTATTCTCAGGAGAATCTCAGGACCTAACGCCACCATGGATGTGCTGCCAGTTCCGCGATTTCGGTTGTGTCCCAGTGAAATTCCAAACTCACCAAATGGGGGTTTCCGAAGTCATGGGGGTACCCCCAAATCATCCAATAAAAATCAATTATAGATGGGATTTTCCATTAATTGTAAACATTCCATTTGGTCCAGGAAACCCCTAAATCTGAACATATAGTCACACAGCTGTCATTTATGTTGGGTAAACCATGGCTTTTGGCCTCCACATCTTCAGAACAACCGCCCATATTGTTTGGGTACGGAATCCGCTATAGCCATCCCACAGGAGTGACGGCCATTTTGCATCCAGATCATGAAAATTTCAACGAGACCGAGTACGCCTCCAAAGGTGCCACTTGTTGGGGCTGGGTGTCGCACATCTGTGTTCATGGATACATAAAATTAGATACCCTCTGGTGAACTAACATAGCAATGGAAAATGGCTATTTATAGTGGATTTTCCCATTAAGAATGGTGATTTTCCATTGCTATGTTAGTTCACCAGAGGGTAACTAGTCATACCCCTAGTCATACCCCTAGTCATACCCCTAGTCATACCCCTCTAGTAAATTAGCAGTTTCACCCTGAAGTTTAAACCTTTTTTTAGTGGAAACGAATCTTCCAAGCCCTATCTGGCAGGGTCTATGTTAATTTACTGGAGGGTAGATATTGTATGATAATGATAACATGAGGCTCATACATTGCACGATTTTAATCACAGATACATACACTTAGCTTCCACACCTACAATTTCTTGGGTGTAAACTACGTAAAACCCTGGGTGTAGCTCTCATGCTCGAAACCTTGGAGTTGTCACAAGAAACATTGGTTTTATAAACTGTCCGAGTTTGAGATAATGTTTGCGTCCAACAGTGCTCCTGCTTTATTCCATGTGATATGTGTCTTGGGTTTTCCACTATTAACCTGACATGTCAGGACTTCACATCTACACAGACATCTGAAGGAGAGAGACATGCATGCCAAACATGGCATCAGTCGGGTTCGGAGTTTAAACCTCTAGCAACCTGTGTGCAACCTGGGTGCCACCCGTGTTTCTCAGGAAGTACCTTGGTATCTACAGAATGCCTTCGGCATTAAAACAAAATCCTGGTTTTCCCTAAATCATGTGCAGCCCGTGTCTATCCCGCGTGCACCTGTAATTACAACCTAAGTTTGAAGCCCTTCGTGGAACCCGTGATAAACTAGAATAGGTATGATTTCGGTATATGTTAGTTTTTGACATCATGTTGCATTGTGCACATTGGGTGGGGTGGGGTGGGCCTATTTTGCGTGCACACATTCTTGTTGCTAGGTTGGACCTTTCACCATAGATATATCTATCATAAAGATCCATGACGCCTAGTTAGCCTACTTCTAAAGCAACTAATTAAGCTATCATGAACTAGCTATAAACCAAACATCATCAAATTAAATCACAATCATGATTTCCGTTTTGTACCTATGGCCAATGGGAATTCCAGATACAAAACCACATTTTTGGGGCATATCTGAAATTTCACCCTTAGAATAGACCGATAGGCCTTATGGCCTTATGTTAGGTATCAACCTCGCAGGCATCCATGCCTCCCGCTGCTTGGCTTCCTGTTGCACGGTGGATTGGTACAGCTGGACGCTCTACGGTGGGGAAGCCCCGGAGTTGGGAAATGGGGGTGTGCTCAAAAACTGGTGATTGATGGTGAAGAATTTGGGTTGAAACATCATAAGGATATAATACAGGACATTTAACCCTAGTATACCCTAGTAAACCAATGAACAAACATGGTTATTATATATGTTATTATACCCCCGCCCAAGAGATTTTTGACGGTATAGACCGTATACTATTTTCATCTATTTTCAGACAGACGAATTCAGTGCAAGTTTCTTTCATGGCGGAACATGATGATAGACCATGAGAGTAGGTTCCACATACCTTGGATACTGTCATTCCTTAGCTCTATTGATGACTGATTGATACAAACTGTTGTGTTTTTAAGATGTTTTAACTATGTGTTACGTTTTATTGTTTTACCATACTCATCAGGATAATCTGGGAGGAACATTGAAACTACATGAAACTACCATTGCCAAATGTATTGAATTAATTAAATAAATAAATAAATATATATTAATAAACTGTATATAAGGTGTGGTGTGAGATTCCGTCAAAATTTGCGCTGATTAAGTGTGTACTGGGGTGTGCATCGGATGTTGGCTGTTGCATGAAACCTGCTAAAACGATAGGGGACTCACAAAAAAACGATATGTTTTTTGATTGCGTATGCTTGCACGTTTTGTGGTGTGGGCATAGTGTTGCTTAGGCAGGGTTGTTTTTTCACGGTTGGATCCACTTCACCATGAGTGCCCATGCAGTGGGTTGACTTTACATGACTTTACATGTAAATATACATATTATACATTCATGGCACAGTAGTCCTGGTACTGTACCCAAATTCAACACCGTGTGGAGGACACATAACGGAAATCCTAAAACGGAAATCACATATGGTGTGGCACTGCTAAGGCAACGTCTACGTGCCTGCCAGCCACATCATGATTGATCAGGATCGGTTCCAGTGCGATTTGACGCGACCTAAGATGGATGGGTAGAGCTATGGCCATCTATTAGTTTTAACTGGTCATTTCATGCCAAAAATGCGATTTCAATAGTCATGAGTATAAGCAGGGATGCAGTTACGGCCATTGATCAAGTATACAACTAGTTATAACTGGTTGTAAATGGGATTATACATTCTATAAATGAGGTTATAAGTACTTATAACTGGTATTTCGGGCCATAACTGTACAGTAGACGTTGTCATCAAAATTTGAATTTGTTGTTTTTGTTTGCAGATATTCATGGTTATGTCTGCCCTGCAGAGGAGTGGAAGGTGTGGAGAATCCGTTGCTCTCCTGTTTAAAGATGAGATAGTCCCGGTCAGAGGGGGTTACTACCACAGCCCATGTGTTCTAGTCACTTGTGACTTGTGATTGGTGGGGTGATCATCAAGCTGAACAACCTGATCATCAATCTGATATCAGACTTTCGCAGGTCACTTCCATTTTTCTTGGTATTCAATTCGTTACACGATGTTATGCCCACACATTCATTTTTTTGTCTCCCACCAAGCTCCCCATTTTATCTTCCAGTTTGCCATCTAAAAAAAAACCTAATCATTCAATTTATAGATATTTATAGAAAACTACTTGGTTCAAGAAAAGTCACCCCCCAGGACCTGTTTCAAGAAAAAAAGCTATAAATACTTACTGGTTCTTAGTAGGGTGGGAATGGGGGGAATGGGGTGATTATTACTAGTGCTTATGGATCTGGGTAAATTTGATCACGACCTCACTGTTCTCCCTCACTGGAATCATGGTTTATTTTAGGGAAATCATCCCCAAATGGCCGCAAGATTCAGGTTAGTGAAATATTGTAATTTACCCCTTTATATATATATATATATGTGTACACCTCCTTAAACAGCTTGTCTTTGGATTGGAACACATATTTCTTCAACCATCCTTTTTTTTGCCATCCTTTTGATGGATCATTCCCGAAAATTCCCTGCATTTAGCACCAGTAAGACTATCCTCATTCAAAGCCCCAGGACCTGACGGAGGGTCAGAACAAAGCCAGCTACGGCAGCGTGGAGGCTGCCAAGGCGGCGTGCGAGGCACTGGGCTCCGTGCAGTGCCGGGGGCCCAAGGGGAACGCTCCGAATGGTAGTCCTTTTTTTCGTTTTTCACGGGAAATATATGGGAAGTTCAGCCTGAAAAGTGAAATATATCTGACATAACTATGGAAAATTAGAGGATTTAACATGATTTAACCATCAACATATGGAGATTCGACGGAATTTAGGGAATTCAGTGAGGTATCCATGGGATAATTAATGGGATTCCAAGGAATTGAATCAATAAAAATGAGGCTGATAAGCTCCAGTAATCTAGCTAGCATAAATATACAATACTACAGCAACCCCCAAAAAATAGGAAAGTGAATCACAAAGAACATAGTGTTTTGGTTTCAATGTTCGATCTTTTTGGGGATTACTATATCCCAATGAAAAAACATGGTTAAGGTATCACACTTGTTGGAATTGTGTATATTTCTAGCCGGGATATAATTTTGATATAATGTTATGTATCTTGAACTAGTCATGGAAGTGTCTGAAATTGGGATATGATATATCCCAAATGGCTAGTGCCATTTGAACGCCGATGGTGGCCAGAATTAGAATTGAATTCTGGGTGCCTTGACATTCCATCTACTGTAACCAGACAAAAATTGTTATGTCAATGTATTTTCCCACATGTGTTTAACATGTTTACCACTGTTCATGGGTACTTTGAGTTTTTTTGGTACTGCATCCTTAATCCCTGATCCATGACGAAAGGGGAGTGCCTACTTGCAACATGAACAAATACTGTAATAGCGATGGAACATGTCCGGCTTTGGGGTCGAACATCGACCTAGTATATGCAATGTGTATATATATATATATACATATAATTATATATTATATATATATATGTTATATGATACATATATATATATATATTATACAGAGCATATATGTATACGATACAAGTAGATGTACTGTGGATGGTTGCGAAATCCTGCACCAGTTGGTTAAATGGTTTATCCCGTTGCAATCCTATTAGTTACATTCAAAATTACCAATAGTTTCTGGTGCAGGATTTCTTCCATCCATAATATGTAAATTGATTCCCCTGTCTTGTTTCAATCTTCATTTTTTGTTGCCATTTCCACCGGTCACAGGCCCTTTTTTACCTAGGCTTTGGCATCTACGATGCCAACTGCGATGGTGCTTCTGAGGAGAGATAACAGCTGTTTGCACAAGGGATGGATGAAGATCTGCTCGTTTTGATGAGATTAGGGGTTTAGATATACTCTCTGGTAAACTCACATAGCCATGGAAATTACAATGTTTATCAATTTTTAATAGGCCTATTTCAGCTATTTGGAGGTTTTCTAAGTCATGGGACCCCAAATCATCCAATTCATTGAACCATTTTACCTTTTTGGGGATCCTCATGTTAGGAACCCCGTTTGGATATCATATTCCCATGTATGAAAGGCTTCCATTTATCCCCACGTATATTAGTTGATAAGTGATATGTTCATACATGTGTCCATTTATTGTCTAGTGGTATTTCTACTAATATTTAGAATACCTCATGATTTGGATATAATTATTCCAATAAGTTTAATGTGTAGGTCTTGTATATATATATACATACATGCATCTATACATGCATATGTATATATATATATAGGGAAGGGTGTACCTCGATACATATTCCCATTGATAGTTGTTCCCTTGTGCCCCCTTGAGAACCCTACCGTGATCAAAAAATATTCTAACATGTGTATATATATATATACATATTTATTTACCGATGTATTGTAGCTGGTTTGTAAACATTATTTATCGAACTTAAAACATGTGCTTTTCCAGTTCGCAATATGTTAATAACTGTCAAAGAACCAGAGCGTATCCCAGGTATCAGTTGGTTTATAAACAATCCCACACACACATTATATTTATATCTACCCACAAGTCCTATAAAACGATTCGAGTTATGTTCACCAGCTTAGCTACCGGACGGGGGAACCACTGTATATATATATAGATATGTCATGATTACCAATTATTAATTAACTATGATTCACCATAGTCTTAGCCATATTATTAGCCATTATTCACTATTTTTAGCCATTTTTAGCATTGGTTACCTTCACTATGTCTTATTCAGTATTTAGTATGGTTAATATTGTTTATCGCTAGCCATATTATTTCCAACTACTAGCCAGTATTATTCCCATTAACCTTATACGATTACCAACCATTAGCCAGTAGTACTCCCGTGAACCATATATGATTACCAACTATTAGCCAGTATTTTCCCATTAACCATATATGATTGTCCACTATTAAACAATATTATTCCCATTAACAGTACATAATATGGTGAATATGAATATACATATATACATATATATATATGTGATTCACCATTTATTCACTATCATTAGCCAGTATTATAGTGATGAATACCATATGATTACCCATATTATCATATGATTACTCACTATTAAACAGTATTATTCTGCCAATTTTCTACATACCCTCTGGTAAATGTTTACATAGATATTGAAAATGGCCCAGTCGAAATAGTGGATTTACCAATTAAAAATGGTGGTTTTCCATAGTCATGTTAGTTAAAGCCATCAAAACCCATGGAAAACGGGAGATTTTATGGTGGTTTTATGGTCTATCTTGGGGGATGGTGTTCCCGGTGATTTTTTACCCATGCCGTTTCAGGAGAGCCCTGTAGAGCTGGTCGCCAGTCCTGGCCTGGACTTGGATCCGGTGAACGAGTCTTCCGTAGGCGAAAAAAAGCCGTATGCGAAACCGGCGTATAGAACGGCGGAACTGGGGGATTCACGGCCATCCAGCAAGATATAACATATATATACATATATATACATATATATATATATGTATGTATGTATGTATAGTGTGTCTATATATTATAATTTATATAATATATATATATAAACATCCTGAAGGAAATAGAATATGGATGAATCTGGGATCTTCAACCATAGTCCATGATATTTCCATGTATTCCAATTTTGGCGAGGTGTCTTGATGTGGTAAACCGATGCCATCAACATGTTGTTATTTGGGGATGGTTGGACTATCCTATTAAGCTGTAATTATCTAAGTTGTCACATCATTACCCCATCATTGGTCCATAACAGTTCCACTATCTTAATATTAAAGACCCACATGTAGTCCTAGTCCGATTCAGATTTTGGTTTAAGAATCCTTACCCTCTGGTTATTTAACAGTTCGCCATGGAAAATGGCCCATAGAAATAGATGGTTTACCTATGAATAGCATGGTGATTTTCCATGGCAAACTGTTAGTCATAACCAAAGGGTACATCCAGCGTCATCCACTTGCTGAAAGGGACGATCGGCCAGGAAGCTGCATCTATCACATGGTCCTGGGCTCTGGTGTCCGGAGCTCCCAGGGGGCGCCGGGGCTGGGTCGAGCCGAAGAAAGGCCAGTTTCAGTTTTGTGATGTGTACCCTCTGGTAATTTAACATAGATATTCAACATGGCCCATTTATAGTTGATTTACCTATTAAAAAATACAATTTTCCATAGTTATGTTAGTTTACCAGAGGGTACGTATATAGAGGCCGGGAGCCCATGACCTGGAAAATAGATGCCTGATTTGTTGCTTGAAATCCCAAGTGTTTCGAACATCTGCAATTTTGATCCGTGATGACACATTGCATGTTTGTTTCTTCACCATCGCTGCTGGATGCAACACCAACCTATCAGTATTTATGGTTCACATCATCCCTATTGTCGTTGGATTTCATGCCCATGTCTGGATGGTTTCCCAACGTATCTCCCGCAATGGTTGCCATTTCATGCCAGTGATACCCTGTGGTAATTCAACATAGCTATGGAAAATGGCCATTGATAGAGCATTTACCTCCCAAAATGACCAGTGATACCCAGTGACCACAGGAATGATTCATGACCCAAGCGCGCTAAGACAACGACCACCACCACCATTGCGGAGCAGTGCACCTGGCAGTTGAACATCAGCAGAAGTGACGAGGACCGGACCGGGACGGTCGTGTAAGACTGGACTGGACTATATGGAGATGGGTCAAAATTGAAGCCCCATGGGACCAGAGATTGAAATGTCTGTGTTTAGTATTTATATGTATAAACCATCTAATTGTTGTATCCGATTTTGACCTATATCTTGACCTATATCCATGTTGAAGATGTTGAAGCAATGGAAATTCAAGGTTGATATGTCTAAAATGATGTTACTCGTCATGTGAAATCTATGCTGGTTTGGTAAACTTTGTTCTTTTTGTGCTGAATGGAAGTTTTATCTTCAGCCACTCATGGAGGAAGAAGTGGCAGCGGGTTTGCTTTTTGCATGGTTTGATCCCTCTCATTTTGGCCTGGTCATGCCCTCAAAGTTTCGGATTATTGCTTCATGTCACTTCATATTCACCTTGTTTTTGTTGCTTTTGTACTACTTTATTATGCGCAAATCATCTTAAAACAAGCAAAATTCCCATGGTTTGTGGTTGATTCCCCACAGTTCAGCAGATTTTTTCGGCTGAATCTGCCGGCTGAACGGAGCCCTAAAGCCCCCAGGGCTTTGAGAAAGTTTGGAAGACCCTGACTCTGGAGCACCAGCGACACTTGGCGCAATGACACAGTTTCTGCCTGCCATGGTCATGTGATAAACCCCAGAGGTTTATGAAATTGGGTATACCCCTAGCAATATTACCCTCTGGTAGACAAACATAGCTATTGATAATTGTGATTTACAGTGGATTTTTACCAATTAAAAATGGTGATTTTCCATAGTTATATTAGTTTACCAGAGGGTAATAGTGGGAGTATGTACAATGGTCCCCAAATGGATGGTGGGATGGTTATCGGGTCTACCACATGACACAGGTGAAAAAATCCCGTCGGGGATCGTCATCCACAGCATTTCTTTTTGTGTATTTTGAATCCTGCGAAATGGGAAGATTTGGCAAATGGGGTACTGTAATTCTGGTTTATTCTTGATTTGCCACATGGTTATTTTTGGAAAGTCACCCTTTTTTTAGCACGGGGGATTTACCCACAGCAAGTTGGGGTTTTTCACCAACAAAAAAAGAAGAACTCAGCCAACAAATTCACAAATCCTTTGGAGATCTTTGGAGTATTGGGATATATTGGGATGGGTCCCATCCCTATGACCCCTATTTTCACCATCGCTTGGGGGAATGAACATCCCATGATTGGATTGTGGTAGCCCAGAAATTGGAGCCACACGGAGTGATGAAGTAGCGACGAAAACAAGGCTATGGCGGAAGCCCCAAAGAGATAGAAGACGATATCTGTTAAGATAGCATTATATATACGACCTGTCTTGGTAGGATGTGATTTTCCTATCTATTCTGTGTGTGTGTGCTGGGACGGACCTGGAATCGGCGGATTATTTTCATTGCAAACCATGTTTTTTTCATGTCTGGGATAAGTTCTTTTGAAGATAATATGTACTGTCATTGTTGGGATGTATTAAATTAATGTCACTGATGGTTCATTTCTCATTTTATATATTTTATGAAGTAAATTATACATATATATGTATATATATACATATATACATCTTAATAATATTCCTGTTACTAAACATGTTCACTTCCAGGATCATTCCAGAATTCTTTCAGAATGGGGCTACTGCGCCGTCGGGACGACCAGGCTTCGATGAGGCCTTCAGATTTTCAGGTGCGGCCGATGTTTGGCGATGGCGGCGATGGTTTCTATAGGTAAAGTGGTTGGTGGTGACTGGAACAATAATAGTGGTTTCCCAATATAGTGGTTAATAGTGGTTAATAGTGGTTAATAGTGGTTAATAGTGGTTAATAGTGGTTAATAGTGGTTAATAGTGGTTAATAGTGGTTAATAGTGG